>Ga0299907_10000387_pt1 | contig 20870 bp, 16 predicted proteins | sample RVTome_16_FD_198680 | JGI IMG/M metagenome (GOLD analysis project Ga0299907, IMG submission 198680) | Soil microbial communities from uranium-contaminated site in the Upper Colorado River Basin, Wyoming, United States - RVT152D67 (version 2) ...
GCCCATCGGGAGAGCACCGCGCCGGGCAGGAGGAATATCGGGAACAGCTTTGCGCTGGCTCCAATCGCCAGCGCGGAGCCGGCCCTGCCGATCCGGGACCGTTCGAGGCTCACCAGGCCCCACACCGCCGCGCAGGTGGCGAGCAGGTCCCAGTTGTGAAAGGTGTAGAGGATGGTCGGCGCGCCTATCGCCCAGATCATTAGCCTGTTCCGGGTCACCCGGGGCCTGAGCAGAAAGGTGACCACGAACACCAGCGGCGCCAGGAGCGCCGAAGAGACGAACAGGTAGCCGGCATCGCCGTTGGAGGAGACCACTCCCCATCGCACCAGCAGGCGCAGCATCCGCCCGGCCAGATCCATGAACATGCCCGTGAGGACGGGATACTCAAATCTGGTGTCGACGTAAGGGATGAGGCCCCGACCGATCCCCCGTATGCCGAAGAGCGCCTGGATCTCGTTGTAGCAGTAGTGCGTGTACTGGAAGTTGCCGGCCCAGGGATTGACTGCGCACTGATGCTTGATCGCGTACCCGAGCAGCACCCCGACCGCGGTCAGAGCCATCGCCACAGGCACGGAAGCGGGCGCCCGGGCGGACTCACTGCGGGCCATCAGCCGGGACCGGAGAGCTTGTAGACCATCAGGCCGTCCGCCGTCTCCAGCTCCAAACCGAGGCCCTCGATGCTTCGATCGGCGACCGCCTCCCACGGGGTGCCGGGCACAAGATCGAGGTGGACCACGACGGACCGGAAGCCGGCCGATCTCAGCAGCTCTACCGTGCGGAGGTCCGGGAACGATCGCATCTGCTCGCGGAACCGGTGATGGGCGCGGGGACTGAATCCGGAGTACCCGTTGAAGATCCTCGGAAATCCATCGGTCGACCAGAACATGTACAGGGGGTCGCTTGCGTCGTCGGTGGGCAGGTGCAGCTGAGGATCGTCAACGGCGGACCCGGCCGGGGGTGAGACCGGCAGTTCGGCCAGGGAGATCCTTCCTCTTCCCTCGACGAGAACGGCGGCGGTCACCAGGGCGAGCAGCACCATCCCTGCGGCCACTCCTCTGAGCAGCTTGCGGGGAACTTTCCGATCGATCCATCCTGCGATCCCCTCCGCGCCCGCGGCGCCGACAAGGGCGAGCCCCAGCGAGGTCAGGGTAAACAAACGCCCGGGAGTGCGGCTCGACTGCCACCCGGGAGCGTAATCGTAGAGCAGAGCGTAGGTGAACTTCCCTCCCGCAAATGAGTAACCGAGACAGAGGATCGCGGTTGCAACGATTCCCATACCAAGCCCCGCCCTCAATCTCTTCGAAAGAACCGGCAGGGCCATTCCGGCGGTGGCAAGGAGCATCAGGGTGAGGCCGGGGAAGAGCGCCATCTCCGGCGGCCAGCGGAGGCGATCTCTTACCGCTGCGGTGCGCTCTGCCCAAAACACGCTGTCCCCGGGCGCCGCCAGAAACCCCGAAGGCGGAGGTGAAAAAAGGGCGGCCGCCTCGGGAGGGCGCCGGGACTCCGGATAGTCACGAGAAACCTCGAGCAGAGGCAGCCCCTGAGCGATGCCAACAACCGCGAACAGTACGAATCCCGCAGCGGTGGCCGCAACCAGGGCCCTGCTGAGAACCGGGCGGGCACCCCGGAGGATCCGGAGAACAATCGACAGAGCACCCAGAAACGCCAGAAGGTAGGCGAGCTGAAGGCCCAAGGTGAAGCCAAGGCTGAGTTGCCAGGCTGCCACCGCCCACCCCGCGAGCACCATCTTGGGCGCGGCGCGTCTGTAGCCGCGCAGCAGGAGGAACAGCGACAGGGGGATCCCACCGCTGGAAAGAACATGAAGGTGGTTGAGATGGGCCAGACGCCAGGGAGCGAAGGCAAAGGCGGCGCCGGCTACGACGCTCGCACCCCAGGAGAGCCCCAGCTCCCTCGCCAGCAAAGCTGAGCCGAAAAAGGCCATCGCATAGGTGAGGAGAAAGATCACGTTGTAGCGGACCATGGCCGCCCTCGGTCCCGAGCCCACGATTGCCGCCGGGGCGTAGCCGAAGATTGCGTCGCTGAACGCAAGGCTGTTGTGCAGCGGCCAGAACGTGTTCGACTCCCAGATCTGTTGGGGTTGCTCCTTCGCGGCGTGGCCTATCCATGCCAGCTGCCAGCTCTGGAAGTAGCGATCGAGCGAGTCGGTGGTGACCGAGTCGATCCGCGTAACCATGGCCCAGTGCATCCCAACGGACAGAAGGCAGCCGGCCAGAGCCAGCGCCAGAATCCGCGACCGCGCCAGCGGAGGTGAACCGGTGAGATCCCGATCCGGCCTCGCCGCCCCGGTACCGGCGATCAGTTCCTTGCGGGGCACAGAATGCCGAGAAGGCACGCAGGTGGTGAGGGACTCGGCGGAGCCTCCGGCTCGGCCGTCTCCTCCACCGCGGGGGTGGCGGGCGCAGCCGGGGAGGGAAACTCGAAGAACGAAGGTGACGGCTGCGGTGTACAGCCGGCCGGATCTGCCCCCTGAGCCGGGCTCGCCGCCGGGGACTCACCGGGCGCCGGGGAGGCGTCGGGGGCGGGGCAGGGCACCGGGCTGGGGGCCAGCACCTCTCCGTCCAACCGGTCGGGGGTCGGAAAATCGCTGTGCTTGGATCCTTTGAGAGCCTCGGACATGAACTTGCGCCAGACGGTCGCAGGCAGGGATCCGCCGGTCACCCGGTCCCCGTGAACTGCGGTCATCAAAGGGATCTGGGGAGGGTCTCCCGACGGCGGGTACCCCATCCATACCACTGCGGTGAGCTCGGGGGTCGAGCCCGCAAACGATGCGTCGGCGTGGTTCTGGGCGGTGCCGGTCTTGCCCATCGCCGGCCAGGGCAGCTTTGCTCGGGTTCCGGTGCCTTTTTGGATGTTCTGCTCGAGGATCCAGCTGACCGTGTCCGCCACGTTTCGATCGATGGTCTGCTCCGACCTCGGGCGTTTGTCGATGACCGTCGTTCCATCGGTAGCGATCACCTTCTCGACCACCAACGGCTCCGGCCGCCAGCCTCTGGCTGCGAAGGTTGCGTAGGCCCGCGCCATCTCCATCGGAGTCACATCGGTGGTCCCCAGGGTTAGCGCGCAGCCCTCATCGCGCCTCGGAATGTCGATTCCGGCTTTGGCGGCCATCGAAATGAACTTGGAGGGGCTGACCACCTGGTCCATCACCTGGGCATAGACGGTGTTGACCGAGCGGGTGGTTCCTTCGATCAGGTCGAGGTTCTGGTAGCCCGCGTCGTCGAAGTTGGAAACCTTCCACGGGGTCCCGTCGGCGTTACGGCACGTTTTGGAGTCGATCTGGATCTGGGGGGGAGCGGCGAACTTCGAGTAGACGCTCTTTCCCTCATCGACGAAGGCAGCGAGCGCGAACGGCTTGAACGCCGAGCCCGCCTGCCGGCCCCCCCCGTCTCCCGGAAGGTTGGCGGCAAAGTTGAACCCCCGCGCCCGCTTGGGATCGTCGACGACCCTTCCCCCCACCATCGCCCTCACCCGGCCCTGGGGGTCCATGGCGATCAAGGCAACCTCCGGGTCCTCCGGCTGGTTCATGGTGGACCTCACCGCCTCCTCGGCCGCTTCCTGCATCGACATGTCGAGCGTGGTGTGGATCTCGAGCCCTCCTCCGAGAAGCTCGCTCTCCGGGATCTTGAACTCGTTGAGCAGAAGCTGCCGGACGTACTCGATGAAGTAGGCGGCTTTGGGCGAGTCGAGCTCGGCGCTCAGGCCGAACTTGAACCTCGCCGAAAGGTCTACCTGCTCGGCCTGGGCGTATTTGTCCCGATCGATGAAACCGGCGCTCAGCATCGACGCCAGCACCCGGTCCTTTATCTGCTCCACCCCCTGCGGGTTGGTCTCCTGCTGATAGCTGCCGGGCGAACGAATCAGCCCCGCGAGATAAGCGGCCTCAGCCAGGTCCACCTGACTTGCCGGCTTCTTGAAGTAGGTCTGGGCGGCCGCCTCGGCCCCGTAGGCGCCCCGGCCGAAGTAGACGGTGTTCAGGTAGAACTCGAGGATCTTCTGCTTCGAGTAGTCGCGTTCCATCTTCACGGCCAGAGTGGCTTCCTTGATCTTCCGGGCGTAGCTGCGCTCCCTTCCGATACCGGAGACGATCCGGGCGTACTGCTGGGTGATGGTCGAGGCGCCCTGCCCGATCTCGCCCTCCCTGAAGTTCGTTATGGCCGCCCTGAGGATGCCTTTCAAACTTACGCCCGGGTGGGTGTAGAAGCTGCGGTCCTCGGCCGCCACAACTGCATCTTTGAGGTTATGGGAGACCGCCCCCAGGTTCACAATCGTTCGGTTCTCCTCGCCGTGAAAGCTGCCGATGACGTGTCCGGCTGAATCGAAGACCTTGGAGGACTGGGACCCGGGCGCGGCTTCGGGCAGTGGAACCTCGGCAAAAAGCCCGGCGGCAAAAAGCAGAGCCCAGGCGGCGGCGCCCACGGCGAGAAAGACCCACCAGGTGCGGCCTATGAACCTGATGACCAATTCGTCTCCGAGCTGCAGAAAGCTATAAGAAGCCCGTCCTGAATCCTGCCAGGAACAGCCTGACCGCCAGGAGCACGGCGACGCTGAACGTGAACCAGCCCACCGGCGGGACCAGCTTCGCGACAATGTCGTCGAACTGGGAGTGGCGCTCCACCTGAACGTACTGTTGATACTGCGGAGCGCGCTGGACACGTCCGGTCCCGGCAACGAGCGAGGCGCTGATAGAGCCGGCGATCAATGCGCCGTACAGCAACCACATCGCTCCCACCGCCGGTAGGGGCAACCCGCCCAGAGCGCTGCTCGTGGCTACGTCCTCCCCGATGGATGCCTCGGCAACGGCGCCGATGTATGCCAATACCACCACCGCTGCCGCCCCGCCCAGGATCGGCACCTTATCGAGCGATGGCTTGATGTCGCTGAGGCTCGCCGACATCACTGCCCAGGCACCGGGGAAGAAGAGGGCGGGGGCGGCTATGAACTCACCCCCCGGAATCGACAGAGTGGTGATCAGGGAGAGGGGGAGGATCCCAACCGCCCAGACGGAGACGGTCCTCTCACCTAGGGCCAGGGCCGTCCCCGCCAGTCCGACCGACAGGACCCCGAACAATCCCGCCCCGAGGCCGGCGGCTATCGCCAGCACTCCGCCGGCCAGGGTCATCCCGACCATGCTCGACTGGGCGTAAAAGGCCGCCATGGCCCAGAGGAATATGCCACCCGCGACGAGGACCACCACTCCGGGGGCGCCGGCCCAGTACGCAAGCATCGCTCCCTGCCACCACCCCAGCGATACGAGGCCTCCCTCCTTGGTGTCACTCACGGCGGTGGCTGCCCCCAGACGCAGGACGGCCGCGGCGGCGGCGATGCCTGCCGCCGGCCCCCATCCGCCCACCTCCGGAAGAGTCCACAGAGCCGTCTTGCTTTGATAGATCGAAAACGCGATGGCGAGCACGATGTCCGAAACGGCAAAGATCAAAAACGGCGTCGGCGAGATCCGCTTGAAAAAAACGGCCACCCCCATGATCAGGGTGGGAAGAATGAACAGCGCCAGAAATATCACCGACGGCTCCCTGCCGATGCTGAGAGCGATGATCGTGACGGCGGGAGCCCAGAAGGGCGCCTGGCGTTGGACGTCGTTGCCTACGAAGGTGGCGAAGCTCAAGGCGGCGGCGACGACGAAGACGATCATCATCGGGCGAACGCCGCCACCATCATCCCCAAGCCGGTGAGCATGCCGGCCGTCGTGGCGGCCACCATCGGGGGCACCTCTTTCAGGAACCTGCGGCAGTAGGACGCCCCGGCCACCGCACCGCAGCAAACCAGGAAGGAGATGCCCGCCCGGTACACGGTGACTCCGTTGGCGGGGCCGAGGGCCACGGCTCCCAGCGACGGACCAAAGATCAGCGAGGAGACGGCCGTCCCGGCCAGCGCGGTCTCACCCCAACGAGCTACATAATCGGCCGCATAGTTGGCGGGGGAGGCGTAAGGCCCGGCCAGGCTCGGCAACCCATTCGCCCAGCCGCCGGCCGCCACTATTCCCGCCAGCAACGCTATCCAGAGTCCGCCGGAGGCCACCCCCGCCGTCAGGGGGGCCGGGCCCAGCACGGTCTGGAGAGCAAGCGAGTCGGAAAGGTTGAAGCTGCTGGCGTAGAGCGGCGCGGCGAGCACGGCAAAGCTGACCGCGACGAACCAACCGTGGCTCGCATTGAATGCGTTTGCGTCCGAGACTCCGGTCAGGTAACCGTGGGCCACCATGCACGCCACCAAAGCCCCCAGCACGGTCAGGACATTGGAAGGCTCCACCAGGCCCAACGCGGCGGGAATCCCCAAAAAGACTCCAAACGGGATCAGGCCGAGAATGTACCTGCCCTGGGGCACATCAAACGACGCCTTGGACTGGAGGGCGGCGATCACCTGGTCGCGTTGCGACCACTCCGGCGAAGCCATCGCCGCGACCACCAGCAGAACTGGGGTTGCGAGCATTGCTATCAGGAAAGCCACGGCAGCACTCTATTCGAACGATTGCCCCCAGTGCCCCTATGGGGCACAATCCACCCGATCGGCCGGGCTTTTCGGTTTATTCGCGCCTTCCGGCGGACGCCCTCTTCTTCCTTTTGCTCTCGTCCTTGAACCGGCGTCCCATGAGGTAGCACGCAGCCAGATGATTCCAGGAACAATCCACGCACACCTCCACCGCGTAGCAGCGAAACTCGTCGAACTGCTTGCTGAGCTCCAGCTCCCAGTCCTGCGGATAGACCGCACGTCCCGACAGATGTTTCAGTTGCGATCCAAAGACGTAGCGGACCTGCTTGAGGGAGCCGGCTGCGCATACCGGGCACGGCCGTTGGATGTCCGTCCCGATGTTGCGGGCAACCCTGACCAGCTCCGGGTGGGCATCGCAGATGTCCAGACGGTCCAGGGAGCCGCGGCGAAAACCCTCCAGGAGGGACCGCTTGCTCAGCGTGTAGTCGACAAAGCCCTGCATGATCGGGACATTTTAGCCCCGGGGCGACAAAAAACGTTTTGACATCGTCGTAAGATAGCGTTTAGATATATCGGACCGCTATATCGAGGAGATAGGTCGCATGATCGAAATGGCAATACTCGGCCTCTTGAAGGACCGGGCGATGCATGGGTATGAGCTCAAGAAAGAGCTCAGCGCTCAGCTGGGGCAATTCTGGCAGGTTTCGTATGGAAGTCTCTACCCAACGGTGCGCCGCCTCGAAAAAAACGGAGCCGTGGAGCGCGTCTTTCCGACGCAGGAGATCACCCGGCGCAAGAACATCTATCGCATCACCCCGGTGGGAGAGAAGCTGTTCGAGAGCCGGCTGTGCGAGCACACCGCGGTCATGGACGACACCCGCTTCGGGGTCAAGCTCGCTTTCTTCCGGTACATCTCCACCGCCGATCGGGTAGAGCTGCTCGAGCGGCGCAGGGCTTACCTGACCGAGATGGTTGCCGATCTCAAGGACAAGCTCAAGTCCTACAGGGAGAAGATTGACGATTACACCTACCGGCTCATGGAACACCGGGTCGACACCACCCGGGCGGACCTCGAGTGGATCGATCGTCTGATCGCTGAGGAGAAGTTGAACCCGCATCCGGGGCCGAACGCTACCTAACCGCCCCCGCCAACATCCCAAAAAAATGTCTCAAAGGAGCAGGCAAATGACCAGCAAGATCCGAGTCGGAATCGTGGGGGCCGGAAACTGTGCCTCGGCACTGGTGCAGGGCGTTCAGTTCTACAGCAACGCCACCCAACAGGACGAAATCCCCGGTCTCATGCACCTGAACATCGGCGACTACCACGTATCGGACGTCGAGTTCACCTGCGCGTTCGACGTCGATGTCCTGAAGGTCGGCGCCGATCTGTCCAAGGCTCTTTTCACCGAACCGAACAATACGATCAAGTTCGCGGACGTCCCTCAGCTGGACGTTGCCGTGTCCCGGGGGCCAACCCTGGACGGGCTGGGCCACTATTACCGGGAGAAGATCACCGAGTCGCCGGCGAGCCCGGTCGACGTGGTCAAGGTCCTGAAGGAGACGCGGACACAGGTCCTCGTCAACTACCTGCCGGTCGGGAGTGAGAAAGCGGCCAGGTTCTACGCCGAGTGTGCTCTCGAGGCCGGCGTCGGGTTCGTGAACTGCATGCCGGTGTTCATAGCCTCCGAGCCGGCGTGGGCCCAGCGCTTTGCGGACCGGGGCATCCCGATCATCGGCGACGACATCAAGAGCCAGATCGGAGCCACCATCATCCACCGGGTGCTGGCGAAGCTGTTCGAGGACCGCGGCGTGAAGCTGGACCACACCTACCAGCTCAACTTCGGCGGAAACATGGACTTCATGAACATGCTCGAGCGGGAGCGCCTGATCTCCAAGAAGAAGTCGAAGACCCAGTCGGTCCAATCCCAGCTGGTGAGAGAGCTGCAGCCGGGCGACGTCCACATCGGACCGTCCGACCACGTGCCCTGGCTGCACGACCGGAAGTGGGCGCACATCCGGCTGGAGGGAAGGCAGTTCGGGGACATCCCGATCTCGGTAGATCTCAAGCTGGAGGTGTGGGACTCCCCTAACTCCGCAGGGATAGTGGTCGATGCGATCCGGTGCCTGAGGCTCGCTCAGGATGCGGGCGTCGGGGGGCCGCTGCTCGGACCGAGCGCCTACTTCATGAAGTCGCCTCCCGTGCAGTACTCGGACGACGCGGCTCGCCAGATGGTCGAGGAGTTCATCCACTCCGTAGGGCCGAAGGTCACCCAGGACCTGAGCGTCAAGGTCGGCTAGCCACTAGCTCCAGACGTTCCAGGACTGCGCCCGGACGCCAAGCCCGGGCGCAGCCGCGATGGGCGGCTTGTCCGGCCTATCCGGGCTTCCGGGCAAGCAGCAACAGCTCCGGGTGCTCCCTGGTCGGCACCCGTCCCTTGAAGTCGCCCGGGGCTACCCCGTTGACGAACTCGGGGTCCAGGCCGGCGCCGTTGGCGATCCACTCCAGCTCCCTGGGGGTGTAGCAGGAGTTCCACATGTCGAACCGGGCGATGGAGCCGTCCTGGCCCTTCACCTCCTCAACTCTGCGCTTGAACAACGAGGTCACCGGGTCGAACTCGTCGCCCTCGGAAATCTGCCCCAGCACGTAGAAGACGTTCGCGGCGCACACCGCCGCGTGCCCGCCTGGTTTCAGAGCCCCGGCGATTCCCCTCAAAATCTTCAGATCGTCGAGCCCCAGCCCGAAGGCGCCCTCACTGATGCTCGTCACCGCGTCGAACTCGTTCTCGAAGGGGAGCGAGGTGGCATCCATCTCGAAGAACGAAGCCCGAACCCCCTCCTCATCGGCGCGCTCACGGGCAAGCGACAGAAAAGTCGACGAGATGTCCACGCCTACCACCGACAGGCCCCTTTTTGCGAACTCGACCGCGTGCCGTCCCGGCCCGGTCCCCACGTCGAGCAACCGGTCTCCCGGCTTGAGGCTCAGAGCATTCATGAGGAAGTCGACTTCCTGATTAGTCCATTGAGTGAACTCGTAACCCAGGTAGGCGGTCCCGAGGTGATCGGCAAGCCTGGCGTACCAGTCCGGAGCCGGCGCCTCCAGCGACTTATCCGCCGGCATTGTGCTGCTCATCCTCGGCGAACGGCTTCTTGGCGTGCCTCGAGGCGAACCAAAGCTCCAGACGCCGGTAGGCCTCCTGTTTGTCGAGCTCCCCCTCGTCGAGCCTGAGCTCCATCAAAAAGTCGAGAGCTTCCCCGACGATCGGGCCCGGCGACAAGCCGAGGCGGGCCATCACCTCATTCCCATCGAGCGCCGGCCGCAGCCGCTCCAGCTCCTCCCGGGACCTGAGGTCGGCAATTCGCTCCTCCAGGATGTCGATCCGCTGGCTCAGCTGACGGGCTTTGTTAGGGTTCCGGGTGGTGCAGTCCGCCCTCACCAGCTTGTTCAGCCGGTCGAGGAGCGGGCCGGCGTCACGCACGTACCGCCGGACGGCACGATCGGTCCATCCGAGCCTGAAGGTGTGCAACCGAAGATGCAGGTACACGAGCTGCTTGACCTCGTCCACCGTTCGGGACGGGTAGCGGAGCTCCTTCAGCCGGTGTTCGGTCATCTGGGCCCCCACGACCTCGTGGTGGTGAAAGGTGACGCCCTTGGGAGTGATCTCCCGGGTCTTCGGCTTGCCGATGTCGTGAAGGAGCGCGGCCAGTCTCAGCACGAGATCCGGCTCGTCGCGGTCGAACTTCGTTACGTTGTCCAGCACCGCCAGCGTGTGGGTGAAAACCTCCTTGTGCCGGTGGATCGGGTCCTGCTCCAGCTTGAGGCCGGGCAGCTCAGGCAGGAACTCGGCAGCCAGCCCGGCGTCGGTGGCCAGCTGGAGCGCAGTGGAGACGGCCCTGCCGAGCAGCAGCTTGTTCAGCTCGTCCCGGACTCGCTCCTTCGAGACAATCCCCAGCCGGTCGTGCATCTGCTCCATGGCCGTAACCATGCCGGCATCGACCTCGAAATCCAGCGTCGACGCAAACCTGCAGGCGCGCAGCATCCTGAGCGGGTCATCGGCAAAGGAGATCTCCGGAGCGAGCGGGGTTCTAATACGCTTCGCGACCAGGTCGCTGATGCCGCCGAAGGGGTCGATGATCTCGATGTCCGGCAGCGCCAGCGCCATCGTGTTGATCGTGAAATCTCTTCGCGAGAGGTCGGTGCCCAGGTCGTGGCCGAAGCTTACCCGCGGGTTGCGCGAGTCCCGCTCGTAGACCTCGCTTCGAAGGGTGGTCACCTCGAGCCGCAGGTCCGCGTGCTGAACCCCGACGGTGCCGAACTCGAACCCGGTGGTCCACGGCTCGGAGCGGCCCCAGGCTCTGAGTATCCGAAGGGATTCCTCCGGAGGAGCATCGGTGGCGAAGTCCAGATCGCGTTCAGATTCGGGGCGGCCCAGCAGCGCATCGCGGACCCACCCCCCCACCAGCCAGAGCCCGTATCCCTCGCGCCGAAAGGTGCTCGCCAGGTCGATGGCGGGCCGGGGAATCGTATCGGCAGAAAGGTTGTTCACCGCATCGCTCCGGGATTCATGTCACCTAACATCGAAGGATAGGGTCTATCCTCCCCGCATGGACGGCACCTGGCTGCAGGCACTTGCCTACATCCTGGCCGGGTTCGTCTCAGGCGTGTTTTCGGGGGGTCTGGGCATCGGCGGGGCGGCCGTCGCCACTCCCCTCGTTCGGTTGCTCGGCCTGAGCCCCTACCTGGCGGTGGGAACCCCGGTACCGATGATCTTTCCCTCCACCATAACCGGCTCGTTGACCTACCTGCGAGCGGGGCTCGTCGACAAGAAGGCGGTTTTGTGGACCTCTCCCCCCGCCGCCGCGGCGGCCTTCGGAGGTGCGATGAGCACCCGGGCGGTGGACGGCTCGGTGCTGATGCTCTTCTGCGCCGCGGTTCTGCTGTTTCTCTCGCTGAGACTGCTGCCCCGATCCGGCGAGCCGGAGGGAAATGACCCGGCGCCATCCGGCACGGGCCGGACCTTCAGCAGTCCCATCGCCTTCATCATGCTGGGGGGCGTCACCGGCTTCCTCTCCGGGCTGCTGGGGGTGGGAGGCGGATTTTTGATGGTGCCGGTTTTCATCAAGCTCTTCGGCCTTCCCACCAAACAGGCGCTGGGGACCTCCCTCGCCGTGATTGCTCTGACGGTGCTCCCCAACGTCGTGGGCCACAGCCTGGCGCGCAACATCGACTGGACGGTGGCGCTCCTGCTCTGCCTGGGCGTTGTCCCCGGAGCCCGGCTGGGGGCGATCCTGGCGATAAAGGCCAGGGAACGAACCTTGCGAAGGGTGATGGCCGTCACCCTATCGATGGTCGCTCTCACCTATGCTGGTTCTGAGCTAATGAAAATTCTGGACAGGTGATCGATATGTTCAGCTTGTCTCGACGTCTCACTGCGCTGGCGCTCGCGCTGGGTGTGCTCTCGATCCCCGCAGCAGCACAGGCGCAAACACGTTCCGGCGACACTGCCTCCGACGAGGTGCAGCTCGAGGTCAAGCTAACCGGGTTTCCGATCGCGGTGGGTACGGCGGATGCGCTCACGGTAACCCTGGAGGTCACCAACGACGGCGAGGTCGTGGCGGAGGACCTCGAGGTGGGCCTGACGATCTACCGGGGGGTGCTCAGCCGGTTCGAGCTGGCCCAGACCTACGAGGGGAGGCTGGGCCGTGTCGTTGCCAGCGACACGATTGCTGTGGAAGGCGCCGTCGACCCGGGCCAGACGCGCACGATCGAGGTCTCCAAGCCCCTGAGCGAGCTTGCAGCTTTCCGGAGCTCCACCATCGACCGAGCCCATCCGGTGCGAGTGGTGGTCCGCTCCGGCGACGATGCGTCCGAGCCTGTGGACACCCACATGGTGTTCTTCTCCCAGCCTCCCGAAAAACCTCTGGGAATATCCATGGTGATTCCGCTTCACTCCCCGTCCATGTACACCGACGCGGCCCGGCCGGGAGTGGTGACCACCGACGTGCTCGAAAAATCCGTGGCCTCAGGGAGACTGGACAGCATCCTGCGGACCCTCGAGGACTACCCGGACCTTCCGATAACCCTGGCACCCAGCGGCATGCTGATCAGCATGCTTCAGGACATGTCCGACGGGTACCCCCGTAGTACCAACAACGGAATCACCAACGTGAGCAACGAAGATCCGAGGGCGCTGGCCGCGGCCCGGGCTCTTACCTCGATAAGAACCTTGATAGCCCGCCCGAATACGAGGCTGATCGCGACAACCTACTCCCCCACGTCTCTGCCGGCTCTGAATCGCTTCGAGCTGGGGGATCTGGTCAACTCCCAGCTCACCGAGGGGAGGAACATCCTGAAGGGCGAGCCGGTGGGCCTTCTGGGGGGCGAGCCGATGCCGGGATGGCTGCTGCCGGCCAACGGAGACCTGGACGACGCGAGCCTGACCGTGCTGCAGCACACCGAGTCCAACCAGCTGATCCTTTCGTCACGCTCGCTTCGCCAGCAGTCGGGATCGCTCACCCGAGGCCTGCCGGTCACTCTAGATGGTGGGGGCCGCACCTCCACAGACGGCCTGACCGGGGTCGAGACGGTTGCACTGATCGGCGACACCCGTCTGAACAGCCAGATTGAAAATGCCCATGAGCTGGGCACGATCGAGGCTCGTCAGAGGTTTGCCGCCGAGACCGCCACGATTCATCTGGAGACGCCCGGGCTCATCCGAGCCGTGGTGGCGCTATCCCCGCTGGACTGGCAGGTGGAGGCGGGCGATGTGGGAGGCATTCTGTCGACGCTGTCGTTCGCCCCCTGGCTCGTAGCCACCACTCCCGACAACATCGTGGCTCTGCTCAAGCCGCCGGCGGACCAGCGGGTCAGGTTGGCGGCCTCTGCCACGCTGCTCGAGAACTTCGAGGAGCTTCCCCCCGCCGGTTACTTCACCGCGTTGAAGGATGCCCAGAGTGCAATCGACCGCTATGCCGAGCTGGCTCCTCCGCCGGCAGAGCTGGGAGACCTGTCCCGAAGGCTGCTCATTGCCGAGAGCGCCGACTGGTGGTCCGGCAGGACCCAGCTCGCCCGGGGCCTCGCCTTTGCGCGGTCTGTTCCGGCGTCGGTCTCCTCCGAGATCGAGATGATTCGAGCTCCGGAGCCGCAGACGATCACCCTCACATCGAGAACCGGGGTGATCCCGCTTTCGGTGGGGTCTGCCCTTGAATACCCCGTCGACGTGGTGATCAGGCTCGACTCCGACAAGCTTCGCTTTCCCGACGGAAACCGCATAGACGTGACCCAGCTGAAGCCCCCCAACCAGACCTTCAGGGTCAGGGCGATAACCCAGTCCTCGGGAACCTTCCCCCTGAAGGTACAGGTGCTCACTCCCAGCGGACAGCTGGTCTCGGACAGCCAGCTCACCATTCGCTCCACCGCGTACAACGTGGTAGCTCTGTCGATCACCGGGGGAGCCGCGCTGTTCCTGGTCGGTTGGTGGGCGATAGGCGCAGTCCGCAGACGGCTCCCTGCCTAGCTACCAATAGTGTCAACTCAAGAGCACCGCCGCGGCGCGGCAGTCGCGGCGGCGGGCACTGCTTTGAGCAGAGTCACCGGGCTCGTCCGCCTGGCCGCCACCACCTTCGCGCTGGGCGTGACCGAGAGCAGGCTCGCCGACACCTACAACCTCGCCAACACCACTCCGACGATGATCCACGAGCTGATCATCGGTGGCATCCTCTCCTCGGTCTTGCTGCGAGCCTACATAGAGGTGAAGACCAAAGAAGGGCAGGAGGAGGCATCGCTGTTCATAAGGCGAGTCACCAACGCGACGCTCCTTCTGCTCGGGATCGTCACCCTCCTGGTGGTGCTCGCGGCGCCGCTGATCTTCAAGCTCTACAGCTTGCGAGTGAGCGGGCCGGAGAAGCAGGCACAACAGATCGTGGGGACGCTGCTTCTGCAGCTGTTTGCTGCGCAGATCCTGTTCTACGGTCTTTCCTACATATCGACGGCAGTGTTGAACGCCCACCGGCGCTTCGGGGTGCCGATGTTCGCGCCGGTGCTCAACAACCTCACTGTGTCGGCGACCCTGGTTGTTTTCTCCGCCACCGTGCCCGATTCGCTGAGAACCGCGGAGCTGATCCCCACCGCCGGGATCCTGCTGCTCGGGATCGGCACCACCGCCGGCGTGGCGTTCCAGGGCATCGCGCCGTTCGTCTTCATGAAGCGGCTGGGAATCCGCTCCGTCGGGCGGGCGGGCTTCAAAGATCCTCGGTTCGGCCGGCTCGTGCGCCTGTCCACCTTCATGGCGGGTTACGTGGTGACGAACATGGCCGGCCTGTGGTTCGCTCTGTTCCTGGCCAACCGGGTGCAGGGGGGCACCTCCGCCTACCAGTACGCATTTGTCTTCTTCCAGCTCCCCCACGGGCTCCTGGCGGTATCGATAGCTACCGCGATCTTCCCCACGCTTACGGAGCGAGCCGTCGATGACGACCTCGCAGGCTTTGCCCGCCAGCTTGCCGGCGGCCTTCGGGCCGTGGCGTTCTTTGTTCTGCCGGCAGTGGCCGGGTACCTCGCGATAGGCCCGCAGCTGGTGGAGCTGCTCCTCGAGCACGGAATCACCACCCAGGCCTCGACCGACCTGATCTCCACCGTGCTGAGAACCTGGGCTCCCGGAATTTTCTTTTTTTCGAGCTTTTACCTCCTGCTCCGCGGCTTCTACGCTCTGGGGGACACCAAAACTCCCATGTTGATAAACCTGGTCGGGTTTGCCGTCAACGTGGTCCTCGACGTGGCGGCGTTTGCCGTCTTCGACGACCCCCGGCTTCAGGTGGCGGGCCTGGCCGCCGCACACGGCGCCTCCTACGCGGTTGCCTCCGCTCTGGCGCTCAGGAGCATCTCCAGAAGGGTCGGGCAAGGCGTGACGGCCGATCTGGCCCCCACCCTGGCGAAGATCTTAGGAGCTTCGGCGTTGACGGGTATTGCAGCCTGGTGGATCGGTGGGATATTTGCGTCGCTGGTCGCTGCTCCTTCAACATTCACCCTGTTGTTTCAGGTGCTGACGGCCACTACCGCCGGTCTTTTGATCTACGCTGGATCAGCCAAGGCTCTGGGTCTGGAGGAGATGCAGTGGATCTACACGATCGCCCGGCGTCGGCGTTGAGCGAGGTCGATAGAACACCGGACCCGGTGGTCAAGCTGGCGGGACGGTACCGTCTAACCTCGCTGATCAGCCGCGGAGGCCTGGCCGACATCTTCAAGGCGGAGGATGAGGTCCTGGGCCGGCCGGTGGTGGCCAAGCTGCTTCGTCCGGAGCTGCTCGACGGCGCCATCAAGCGGCTCTTCCGGGTGGAGGCTCTGGCGGCGGCCCGGCTGAGCCACTCCAACATCATCTCGGTGTTCGACACCGGGGAGCACGAGGGGGTTCCTTTCCTGGTCATGGAGTACCTGGGCGGGGGGAGCCTGCGGGAGATTCTGGACAACGGGCCCATCCACCCGCTGCGCGCCGCCGAGTGGGGAGGCGATGTCTGCGCAGCTCTCGCACACGCCCACCAGGCGGGGATCGTCCATCGCGACATCCGTCCGGAGAACATACTTTTCACGGAAACCGGCCACCTGAAGGTGACCGACTTTGCAATCGCCAAGGCGGCCCTGGGAAGCCCGGAGGTGGCCGGCTCCGCAACCGGCGCCAACTCGGCCTACGCATGTCCGGAGCGGGACCCCGACGGACGCGGTGACCTCTACTCGCTGGGCGTGGTCCTGTTCGAGTGTCTGGTAGGGGTCACGCCGGATCGGGCGCAGGCGCACGCTGAGCCGGAGGGAGGGCCACCCGCGGTGCCCCGGCCGGGATCGCTCCGCCCGGGCATCCCGATGGAGCTGGATGCCGCGGTTCTTAAGCTGCTGGCCCGGGACCCCGCCAAACGATTCCCGAGCGCCCAGGCTCTTCGCTCCACCCTCCTTGGGCTCCTGGAAGACCTTGCCCCCCCACCGGCCCCGGCTCCCGCTCCTCAGCCCCCCGCGACGCGTGCTCCGCAGCGACGAGCTGAGGCGGCTCGCGCCGGGGCTGCCGAGCCCCCTGCCAGAGCTCCCCGCGAAAGCTTTCTCAGGACCGAGGGACGGTGGCTGCTCCCGACCCTGCTGGTCATAGCGGCGGCGGTTGCAGTGGCGTTGATGGTTCCATCGGTCAGATCGGGAATCGACCGGGTGATCAATGCTCCCGGAGAGGATGCCCGCGGGTCCCCGGTTCAGATTGCCCGGGGTTTCGACTACGACCCGCCTCCGGGTGACGGAAGGGAAAACTCGGAGCGCGCCGGCCAAGCTTTCGATGGGAACCAGTCCACCACCTGGTCGACCACCTCCTACCGTACCGCCGACTTCGGCAGGCTCAAGGACGGCGTCGGGCTGGCGTTCGACCTCGGCAGCGCGCGGGAGCTGAGCGGAGTGCGGGTCACCTCGGTGGCCGGGGGCTGGGAAGGCAGCCTGCTCTTCTCGGAGGACGGGAGGACCTGGAGCTCGCCGGGGGAGGGCGAGACGGTCGATTCCGACCACACATTTCAGGCCGGCGGCACCCATCGATACTGGATGGTGTGGATCACCAACCTGGTCCGGACCCCTGGGGAAGGAACCAGCGAAAACGTCTACGCGGTGGCCATCCGGGAGGTCGAGCCCCTGGCCTGAGACTGGTTCCGGGCCGGGGGGCGGTTCATACTTGCACACTGATGCGTGACCCGGACCTTGAAGCTCAGACGGACGAGCTTTTGGTTGCGGCGTTCGTCGAGTCAAAGGACGAGCGGGCGCTGGAGGTTCTGCTGGCCCGCCACGAATCGCGCGTCTTCGGTATCGCATACCGGATCCTCGGAAACCGGGCCGACGCCCTGGACGCCACTCAGGACGTCTTTTTGACCGTCTTCCGCAAGGCCGGCTCGTTTCGGGGACAGGCAGCTTTTACGACCTGGCTCTACCGTCTGACAACCAATGCGTGCCACGACATAGGCAGGCGCAAAGCCCGTACTCCGCTACCGATGGAGACACTCCCCAATCCCCCCGGCGCGGGCTCGGGCGAGATGGACACCCGGCTGGGAGTCGAACAGGCTCTGAGGGCCCTCCCCCAGGACCAGAGGGTCGCGATCGTGATGCGAGACCTGTACGACCTGGACTACGAGCAGATTGCCGCCGCGACCGGGGTCCCCCTCGGCACCGTGAAGAGCCGGATAGCCAGGGCTCGACGAGCGCTTGCCGGGATCATGGACGATAGCAGGGGAATGGAACCCCGAAGTGGCGGAAGCCGTCTAAGGAAACAGAGATGAACAACACCCACCCTGAGATCGAGACCATCAGCGCCTACCTCGACGGTATGGTGACCAGCCGCGAGCGTGCCCAGGTCGAGCAGCATCTGGCATCGTGCGGCGCCTGCGGGGAGATCACCAGCAGGATGAAAACCGCTTCCAGCAACCTCGCCGCGCTCGGTAAAGTCCAAATGACCGCTCAGGAACAGGCAGCGCTGCGCCGGGCGCTCCTGGGGGCCACCAAAACCGCAGCCTCAGGTTCATTGGGCTTTGGGGGGAGGCCGGCGGGGGTCACGTCCCGGGGGTGGAGCTTCGGCAGGCTTCAGTGGTCCCTGGCCGGAGCATTCGCACTTCTCGCGGTAGCGGTGGTTGGGTTCGCCTTCATGAGATCGATCCCGGACACCAACGGGGGGGCGCAGACTCTCACCGAAGCGATGGCGCCGGCCGACCGGTCCGCAGCACCGATCACGATCGCCTCCGATGACCAGATCAGGGATACCGTCCTCGCGCTGCCCGAGGTCAAGGGTTCGATCTCCAAATCCACCGCGGAGAGCGGCCCGCCCGCGCAACCCGCACCAGAAGCACCCGCGCTTGCAAGAACCGACGCTTCCCGCGACAGCGCCGCAGCCCAATCCGCCGACGATGCGGAATCGTTTGCGACCGGCGGCGGCGAAGACGGCGGCGGCGCCGGAGCGGCCGGCGGGAGCGGCGCCTTCGCCGGGGCGGCCACGGGTGGACATCCCTTCACAGTTGAAGCCGGCGCCGCCTGCGCTGGCGCCATAGCGGCGACCCAGCCCGGCCCGCTGGAGGAGATCGCGGCCCGCGAGATCTCGTACAAAGGAAGGCAGGCCTGGCTGATCGTTTACGGCGCGCCGGCCGGATCGAGCGGCGGATTCGCAGAGATCAGGACTTTCGTGGTGGATCCCGCAGACTGCGCCAGCCTCTCGGGGGAAGCCCTGGAGAGGGCTTTTCTGAGCCGCTACTCGTTCAAGCCTTGAGCCCCTACTGAGATTGGAGCACCACCCACACGTTCTCAAACCGGCGGTCCCGCAGGTCCTGCCTGGGAATCCAGAAATAGAGCATCCCGCCATCTCCCCACTGCAGGTTGGCCGAGGAGTCCGAATCGAGCTGTAGCAGCAGCACCCACTCTGCCGCTCCGGTTTCCAGCTCCGTCCGCTTGGGGTCGCCTCGGTCACTGCCGTCGCCGAATCCGTGGGTGACCAGCTGGGCCTGAAGCTGCATATCGTTCTGGATGGTCTCGGGATGACCCAGGAAGTGGTGATTGGTGTCCGTAAACGGTCCCTGCCGCCGCTCGTAGTCGGAGGCAAACTGGGCGTACCGGTCCAGCTCCCAGTCGAGCATCTGGGATCGAAGCTCCAGCAGGTCGCCGGCCCGAGACCTCAGATGAGGAACCGAGATTCGGGGGAAGAAGTCCAGGGATCGCTCGTCCAGCCCGAATCCCTCCCGAGCCGGGGGACGCTCGATGAAGGTCGTGGTCTCCGGGAAGTGGACCACCCGGAAGGCAGCCCGGTCCGAGATCTCAAAACCCCAGGGCTGAGTCTCGAGGTCGTAAAAAAAGCTGAGGACGCCGGTACGGGGCAGCAGCCGCGCCATCTCCATGCTGCGCAGATCCTCGAGGTTGAGCTGGAGCAGGAAGCCCAGCGGCCGGTTGCCGTTCATCGGCCACTCGAAACGCCCGGGCAGGTTCGGGTTGCCGCCGAGCTTGCTCATGGGCAGGTAGCGCCCCGACTCCGAAGAAGCAGTGAGCCAGAATCCTATGGAAGTCTCGGACAGGCCGCTCACGACGGGCCCGAGCCGGCCCAAGCCGGAAGCCGCCAGCTGCTCCTTGAGGGTGGGAAGCACCATTCCAGCGATCAGATTACCTGAAGGCAACGGCGTCGAACTGCGGCGGCCGCAATCCGGCAAGCTAGGTGCCGCCGGGCTCGCCCGATCTCAACCACCCGCGTCGCGCGCGGCGGCTTGTTACCCGAATCCTCGCACCCGCACCGCTCACTCGCGATATGTGCCTCGCATGTCACTCAGGGTCGTGATCACCGGCGATTCGTTTGTTAACAGGCCCGAAACGTACCGTAACAAAGGCGAAACACTCCTCTTGTAGTGTCCCCAGCGCGGCCATTCAATCCGTGCCGGATGGGGGAGCGAGAGGAGAAACATGCCTTGGAGATAGACACTGGAGATACCGCCTGGATGCTCGCCAGCGCTGCGCTGGTGATGTTTATGACCCCCGGACTGGCCTTCTTCTACGGGGGCCTGGTCCGGACCAAGAACGTGCTCGGGACCATAATGCAGTCCTTCTTTGCACTGTCTCTCGTTTCCGTGATTTGGGTAGTCATCGGATACACACTCGCGTTTGGGACCGATATCGGCGGCTTCATCGGAGGCCTTGACTTTGCCTTCCTGAAGGGAGTTGGAGCGACTCCGGGAGAGATGTTCGTAAACGGGGCGGGGGAGGACGCGGTTGCCATCGCTCCCACCATTCCCCACAGCACGTTCATGGTTTACCAGATGATGTTTGCCATCATCACACCGGCGCTGATCACCGGCGCCATCGCCGAACGCATGAAGTTCAAGGCCTACGTGATCTTCCTCGGTCTGTGGTCGATCCTGATCTACTCGCCGGTTGCCCACTGGGTCTTCGGCGGAGGCTTCCTCGGTCTTTGGGATGGCAGCGTGGGCGCCCTCGACTTCGCGGGTGGAACCGTGGTCCACATCAATGCCGGGGCTGCGGCCCTGGCGGCGATCATCTATATGGGCAAGCGCAAGGGTTATCCGCAGGAGGCGATGCGGCCCCACAACGTCCCGATTGTCATCCTGGGCGCAGCGATACTGTGGTTTGGATGGTTCGGCTTCAACGGTGGAAGCGCCCTCGGAGCGAACGGGCTCGCATCCGCGGCATTCATCAACACCCAGATCGCCACCGCTGCAGCCGTACTTGGATGGTTGATCCCCGAGTGGTCCAAACACGGGGCCCCGACCACCGTCGGAGCGGCAACCGGTGCGGTTGCCGGCCTGGTGGCCATCACCCCGGCCGCCGGTTACGTCGAGCCCTACGCCGCCCTGATCATCGGTTTGGCGGCGGGCCTCGTCTGCTACCTGTTTGTATCGCTCAAGCCCAGGTTCGGCTA
>Ga0299907_10000389_pt1 | contig 20839 bp, 24 predicted proteins | sample RVTome_16_FD_198680 | JGI IMG/M metagenome (GOLD analysis project Ga0299907, IMG submission 198680) | Soil microbial communities from uranium-contaminated site in the Upper Colorado River Basin, Wyoming, United States - RVT152D67 (version 2) ...
GAAGGGTCGTCCGAGCTGACCGACCGATGAGTCAGCGCAAGCCTGAGGAGAGCGGGCTCTGCGAAGGTGTAGCCCAACCCATCTTCGAAGCTCATAACAGGCTGGCTTGGGCTGACTCCCCCAGCGCGGCGGTCACTTTGCCGGCCAGATCCTTGTCGGCACTGTCACGGGCCATGACGAGAGCGTTGCTGATGGCCCGACGGCTGGAACTGCCATGGGCGATCAGGGCCGCTCCCTTGATCCCGAGCAGATGGGCGCCTCCGTAGGTCTCCCAGTCCATCTTCTCCTTGACCTTGGCCAGGGCGGGCATGACGGCAGCCTGAGCCTCCTTGGGTAGCGTCGAAAGCGCCTCGAGGATGTAGCTGTTCAGCAGCGAGGCGGTGCCTTCGGTCGCTTTGAGGAAGACATTTCCCGTGAAGCCGTCGGTGACGATCACGTCGACCTTGTCGGTGGCCACGTCACGTCCTTCGACGTTTCCCACGAAATGGACCGAGCCCGCCTCGATCATGTCGTAAGCGGCCCGCTCCAGGTCTCTTCCCTTGCCCTTCTCCTCGCCGATGGAGAGCAGGCCGACGCGGGCCGGGTCGGCCCCGAGCAGTGCGGTCGCCGCCACCGAGCCCATGATTGCGAACTGAGCCAGTTGGTTCGCCTTGACCTCGGGGTTGGCACCCGAGTCGAGCACGAGTGTCGGTGTGCCCGGAGTAGGGAAGATGGTTGCTATCGCCGGTCTGGCTACACCCCTGACCCTCCCGATGATGATGGCGGCTGCGGCCATGGCCGCACCGGTCGAGCCTGCAGACACGAAGCCGTCGGCATCGCCGGAGGCGACCAATTTGGCGGCAACGCTTATCGAAGCGTCCGGCTTCTCCCGAAGCGCCCGGGCTGGATCGTCGGCCATCCCGATGACGTCGGGGGCATCGACGATCGGAAGGTCATGCTGGTGCTTGACGAGTTCGGCCTCCAGCTTGGCCCGATCCCCCACGAGCACGACATCGACGCCTTCTGCAACGGCGTCGACCGCGCCGGCAACGGTCTCTGCTGGGGCGTGGTCACCCCCCATCGCGTCGAGGGCGATGCGGGCCACCTATTCAGCTGGTCTCGATGACTTCGCGACCGGAGTAGGTCCCACACTCACGGCAGGCCCGGTGTGGCAGCTTGGGCTTGCCACATTGCTCACAAGCAACAGAGCGCGGCGCCTGCACCTTCCACGCGGCCTTGCGCGACCTGGTGCGGGAGCGCGACATCTTTTTCTTGGGCACCGCCATCTGGGGGCACTCCTTCGTCGGTTTGGCTATCAGGAATCGAACAGGTCTTTGAGGACGGCGAACGGCGAGTCGGCTTCCTCTCCGTGACCGTCACAAGGATCACCATTCAAGTCGGTTCCACAGATTGGGCAAAGTCCCTTGCACTCCTCACGGCAAAGTGGGGCGGCCGGCATCGCCAGCGCCATCTCGTCTGTCGCCGGACCGGATATGTCGATACGCCCCTCCTCGATGGCGTATCCATCTTCATCAGCGGCCCTGGCGAAATGCTGCGAGCCATTCGCCTCGATCACACCCTCCCACTCGGTGAGACATCGGACGCAGGTCAGGTGCGCCTTGGCGGCAGTTGAGAATTCGGCGAGGACACCGTCGATGGTTCCCCGCACCCGCCCCTCGACGTGCATCGGTCCATTCACGACTGTGTCGCCGAGACGAAGCGAGACCCTGTGCTCGCCGGAGAATTCCCGTGTTGCCTCGGGATGACCGACGAGATCCTTGACGTCGATGGTCAGTGAACGGCTCACACCCGAATGTTACGAAGGAGCGGTGGACAACCCGGGACGGTGCGGCCCGATATCGATGTGATAAGAACTCGAACCGGATCGCATCGGCCTAGACGGGGACCTCAGGCGGCTTGGGACGAGCCTGATGGAACTCGGCCCGAGCATCGTGGACCCGCGTCGTCAGCTCACCGAGCAGATGCTCCATCTTTTGAAGCTTGCGCTCGACGTCGTCCTCGGCCTCGAGGCGGAGACGGCGGGCATCACCTTCGGCCCTCCGAACCAAGATGTTTGCCTCTTCGACGGCTTCCTTGACGATGTTCGACTCGGCCACGAGGGCATCGGCCTCCGAACGAGCCTTGTCCACGATCTCCCTCGATTTCTCGTTGGTCCGGGAGATGAAGGCCTCCCTCTCGCGCACCATCCACCGGGCCGCTCGCAAATCATCGGGAAGGCTGGCGCGGAGCGTCTCCAGCTTGGTGAGGAACAACTCGCGATCGACGAGGGCATTGGACGACAGAGGCATCGTCTTGGCCTCATGGAGATGGACGATGAGGTCATCGACGATGTCGAGGATGTCCTCCAGCTCGGGCTGAGTTGCGGGCGGCTCGGCCGGGTCGGTGGCGTCGATCATTATTTCGGGCTCGGTTCGCGTATCTGACGTTGTCACGACAGCTTCTCCTTCAGTGCTTTCTCCACCCCATCGGGGACCAGTCCGCCAACTGACCCGCCGAGACGTGCGATTTCTCTCACCAGCGACGAAGAGATGAACCTGTATTCGGGACGCGTCGGCACGAAGAGGGTCTCCATGCCTGTCATGTGACGGTTCATCTGTGCCATCTGCGTCTCGTACTCGTAGTCCTCAACGGTGCGAAGACCTTTGACGACAGTGTCCGCCCCGACCTCCCGGGCGTGGTCTACGAGCAGACCACTGAACGAAGTGACCTCGATGTCGTCACCGTGAATGTCGACTAGAAGTGCCTTTCGCTCCTCCGGACTGAACATCGAGCTCTTGGAAGGATTGTCGATCACCGCCACCACCACACGGTCGAACAGTGCGATCGTCCTGGCGATCACATCGGCATGACCGTTGGTGGGAGGGTCAAAGCTCCCCGGACAGAGGGCCGTCGTCAACGTCTTCTACCTTCTCGTATCTGATGATTCTGGTATCTCCGTAGCGTTTATCCGCGGCAACCCGCCAGTTTTTGGGCTGTACGGGAGCGCGGTCGTCGTGTCGCCGGGACACCACCACCTCGGCCGACACCAGCAGCAGCCGATCGAGGGCGACCAGATCGTTCTCCATCCGCTCGGTGGGATCGGGCCACGGTGGGTCCAGGAAAGCCAGGTGGAAACGGTGGTTGGCCCTCTTCAGGTAGTCCTGAACGGTGGAGTCGATGACGGTGCCGCCCAGTCCTACGGTCTCTACGTTCGCCCGGAGTGCCTGCAAGGCCTTGCGCCCGCTCTCGACGAAAACCGCCGAGCTCGCCCCCCGGGACAGAGCCTCCAGACCATACGAGCCCGAACCGGCGTAGAGGTCGGCAACGACCGCTTCCTCGACCCAATTGCCGATTGAGGAGAAAACTGCCTCCCGGACACGGTCGGTGGCCGGTCTCGTCCCCTTGCCCTCGGGTGATTTCAGCCGTCGGCCACCGGCTCTCCCGGCGATGATCCTCATGAGACGAACAGCCAGGCCGCCTCATCCCCGAGCATGGCGCTTATCTCCTCACGCAGCTCGGGATATCCCGCCAGAGTGGGATCGGAATCGACGATGGCGAAGGCGTCCCGCCGGGCGGCGACGAGAACATCGAAGTCGGTCAGGATATTGGCGACCTTGAGGTCCTTGACCCCCGATTGCCTGGTGCCGAAGACCGTTCCCTGGCCCCTGATGCGAAGGTCCTCCTCGGCGAGCCTGAACCCGTCGGTCGTCCCGACCATCGCTCGGAGACGCTCCTCCCCCTCGTCATTCGTGGGATCAGCGAGCAGGAGGCATCGTCCTGGGTGCTGGCCGCGCCCCACCCGTCCTCGCAACTGGTGGAGCTGGCTCAACCCGAAGCGATGGGCGTCCTCGACCACCATCACGGTGGCGTTGGGGACGTCGATCCCGACCTCGATCACGGTCGTGGCAACCAGGACATCGATATCACCGGCGCGAAACGCCGCCATCACCTCCTCTTTGTCCATCGACCGCATCTGGCCGTGGATCAGGCCGACCCGAAGCTCCGGCATCAGCGCCGAAAGCCGCTCGTGCTCGGCCGTCGCCGACGCCGCCTCCACCTTTGGACTGTCTTCGACGAGGGGGCAGACGACAAACGCCTGGCGGCCCTTGCCGACTTCCGCCTCGATCACTTTCCAAGCACTGGCTTCCTCGGCCTTGGAGATGAGCTTCGTCTTGACCGGAGTGCGACCAGGGGGCATCTCGTCGATGATCGAGACCTCTAGATCCCCGTACATCGTCATCGATAGCGTGCGCGGTATGGGGGTGGCGGTCATGATGAGGAGGTCGGGCTCGGCCGTCTCGGCCTTCTCCCTGAGCAGCACCCTCTGAGCCACGCCGAACCGATGTTGCTCGTCGACGACGGCCACACCCAGGCGGGCGAAGTCGACGCCTTCCTGGATGAGGGCGTGAGTCCCCACCACCAGATCGACCTGGCCGGAGACGATGTCGTCGATCAATTCCGCCCTTCCGATATCAGGGTCGTAGTTGGTGGTCGCGGTCGACCCGGTGAGGAGAGCAACGTGGACGGCGGGACCGTCGCTCTTCTCTGCGAAGAGACTGTCCATGCCCATGTGCGATTCGCCCAGCGCAGGAGAGAGGCCGGCGTCTGCGAGCAGGGTGCGCACTCCCAGGTAGTGCTGCTCAGCCAACACCTCGGTCGGGGCCATTATCGCCCCCTGCCAGCCCCCTTCGATACCGCGGAGCAGGGTGGCGACGGCGACGACGGTCTTGCCCGACCCAACCTCGCCTTGGAGAAGACGGTGCATCGGGTGGCTTTGACGGAGGTCGTGCTCGATCTCTTCGAGCGCTCGAGTCTGAGCTCTCGTCAGGTCATAGGGAAGGCCATCGAGGAAACGGTCGACCAACTCGCCCGTGGGCCTGTGCTCGATGCCTATGGCCGTGTCCATCTGATGTCTCTTCTGCATGGCGAGAGCCAGTTCGAGCCGAAACAACTCGTCATAGACGAGACGTTTCCGCGCGGGCTCCACCTCGCCGAGCGACTCGGGGAAATGGATCGACCCGAACGCCTTGTCCCGTTCCATCAGACCGTTGGCAGCCTTCAGCTCGGTGGGCAATGAGTCGTCGATGGGCCGGGATCGCTTCAGTGCGTTGTGCATGGCGCGTCGTACGTAGCCCGGGCTGACACCACCGATGGCAGAATGGACGGGGACCACCCGTCCCACTGTCAACCCCTCCTTGTCGCTGGAGAGGACGTCGACTGCCGGCGCTTTCATCTGCAGGGAGCCGCGGAACGACTCGACGACACCCGACAGGGCGACCTCGTCCGCGTTCTCCAGCATGCGGACGATGTAGCCCTGGTTGAACCAGACCGCCTTGATACGGGCCGAGTCGTCCTCTATGACGGCCTCGATGATCTGGAGGTTGCGACGCGGGCGGCGCTGGTTGACCGACCGCACCGAGCCGATGATCGTGACCTCGGAGCCGATCGGCACTCGGGCGATGGGCTCTTTGCGGGAGCGGTCGATGTATCGGCGGGGGACATGGTGGAGGAAGTCCGCCACACTCGCGACCCCCGCCTCCTTGAGGCTGGAGGCGCGCTTTCCGCCGAGACCCTTGACGTCGCCGATGTCGACAGTGGCGAGACGAGATAGGGATGCCACGACAGGGACGTTAACTGTGATCGGGGACACACCCCGGAGCGGGTCCATCACGCTTCCGATGGCCAGTTGGCTGTGCACCGGGTCTCGGATTCCGCCACCTGATGCTATAGCAACGCCTCGAGTGGGACTTGGCCGACCTACTCGCTAATATCACGAGCGGTCTGAAGGGTCCGCTATACCTCCTTGACCGTCCCAGTAGTTCCCAGGAGTTCACTGCCATGTCTTATCGCTGCGAGGTTTGTGGGAAGGAACCGTCCTACGGCAAGTCGGTCTCGTTCTCCCACAAACGCAACAACCGCCGCTGGCTCCCCAACATCCAGCGGATCAGGGTCCAGGACGGCTCAAACACCCGCCGAGCCCGCGTCTGCACCTCCTGCATCAGAGCAGGCAAGGTCGTCAAGGCCTGACCGCCGCACCCTAAGCTCGGGCCCCATGGACCAAGGCGTCGTCAAGACATACGACCCGGTGACGGGTGTTGGCATCGTCGTTCGAGATACAGACCGTTCCGAGGTCTACCTTCGCCCTGGCTCGTTGAAGGACTCCGTTTTTCGCACCCTACGCCAGGGCCAGCGGATCAACTTCGACGTCGTCGATGACGACGGCCGCTCCTTCATCACGTCGGTGCGTCTCGGCCAGGACGGTTACTGAACACTGCAGGCCGACCTCTGGCGACATTGTGCTGGACTCGCCGGTCGGGCGGGCGCAACGCCTCAGATCGAGCAAGAGTAGGGCTGAGCGCGGTCACCTGTGCCTCCACTAGTGTCGCCCCCCTACCTGAGCGATAGGAGGCTCACTTGGTCCAGGCGTATGTCCTGATCCAGACGGAGGTCGGAAAGGCAGCCGTCGTTGCAGAGGAAGTCCGCAAGATCCCCGGCGTCGAGAACGCCGACGATGTCACCGGGCCCTATGACGTGATCGTCAAGGCGAGCAGTGAAGATGTCGACTCCCTGGGGAAACTCGTGGTCGCCCGTATCCAGGCGGTGGACGGCATCACCCGGACGCTGACCTGCCCGGTCGTGCACCTCTAAGAACTGAGCTAACCCAATTTCGATGCGATGGTCCCGGCGCTTCGCAGCGCCGTGCCGTCGCTGCCTGCGGTAGAAAAGATACGGGTCGGTCCGGCGACCGCCTCGGCAAGCATGTCCCTGAACAGTCGTGCGCGCTCGATCGGAGGGTCGATCCACAGGTAGACCGACATCGAGCCCGGGATCGTGTTCACCTCGTTCACGTAGAGCGCTCCCTCTTTCTCGAGGTAGTCGATGCGGGCGATGCCACGCAAGCCGGCGACTTCGGTCACCCGTCGTGACAGATCGTGAATTCCCTTGGCCGTCGCCTCGTCGACGGACGCCGGCAGTTCCCTGCCCCCGCTGACCTCGCCACCCCATGCCAGGTACTTCTGGTCGTAGCTGTAGATGCCCTCGCCCGATCTGGCGGGCGCCTCCACTGCTGAGAGCTCCCATTCCGGATAAGTGCGTACCGCCACCTGCAGATCGCGGCTCCCTTCGATGAAGGGCTCGACGACAGCCCCCTGATCGAAGTAGCGAGAGGACTCCTTCAGAGCGAGGACGGTCCCCCAGTCCTCTGCGATCTCGATCCCGATCGAGGAGCCGCCGAAGCGCGGCTTGACGATGAAGGGCCCCTCGAAGTCGGGCTTCGGCTCCTCTCCCGTCGTGACCAACGTTCTCGGCAGAGTCGGGAGGCCTGCCGCCGCCATCGCCGCCCCGAATGCGAGCTTGTCCATGCCCAGCGCCGAGGCCGCCTGCCCGGGGCCGGTGTAGCGTAGACCCGCCAGATCGAGCATCCCCTGGAGGGTGCCGTCCTCGCCAGGCCCGCCATGACAGGCGATGAGGACCGCGTCGATCGCCAGGGGCTTTTTCTTCAGGACGAAGCCTTGACCGGGTGCGCCCACGAACGAGATCTCTTTCGACTTTCGGGGCACACCATCGACGAAGTCGCCTGCCTCGAGGTCGGCATCGACCTGATGCCAGTCACCTGACTTCGACCAATAGACGGCGACGATGCCATCGAGGGCGCGGGCCACTTGAAGACCGGTGAGTATCGAGATGTCGTGCTCGTCTGATGGGCCGCCGAAGACGACTGCGGAGGTCATAAAAGAGTCTTCATGGGTAGTGGTCAGGGAGATCGTTCTCATAGAGGACGACGTCTCCGGGACCGAGATTCTCCTTGGCCCAGGCGACTGCTTCGTCCCGCGTGTCGACGACGGTAACCGATGCCTCTCCCTTGGTGGAGCCTCGAAGCAAAGCCTTGCGATTGGTCCGGCCGACGATGATGAGGTGGTCAACCTGTTGGGAAGCCAGGGCGGCGAACGACTCGTTCTCAGATGCCTGGACACGGCCCAGCTCCACCATGCCCGGTGTGATCACGGCGGTCTTGCCTCCCGGGGACGTGGTAGTCAGCTTGCCGAGAGCCGACCGCGCCCCATCGGGGTTGGAGTTGAATGTGTCGTCGATGATGGTGAACCCACCCCCTGCGGTGACCTGGGACTGACGGTGCTCAGCGGTGGGCAGATCGGCGATCCGCGACACCATCTCCTCTCGCGATATGCCCAGAGCCTCCCCGATGGCGAGGGCCACGGCCAGATTCCCGCTGAATATCCCATCGGGAGCCTCGACGTCGTCGGCAGAGACCTCGATTATCCGCATCCGGTCGCGACGGTCGCGTGCCAGAGTGCCCAAGAGATGGCCGTCTGTGTTGATGACGCCGACCTCGGCCCGGTCGAGGATCTCGGACTTGGCCCGCACGATGTTCTCCAGAGCCCCAAACCGCTCCAGGTGAACCGGCCCGATCGCCGTGATCGCCCCGACCCTGGGCGGGATCCATTCGCACAACTCGGCGATCTCTCCGATTCCGTAAGTGCCCATCTCGGCGACGAAGACCTCGGTTCCCGGAGTCAGATTCTCGTTGATCGCCCGGGCCAGGCCCATGCGATTGTTGAAAGAGGCCGGACTGGCCACGACCCGTTTCGATCCGGCCAATAGATGGGCGACGTAGTTCTTCGTGGTCGTTTTCCCGTAGGAGCCGGTGATGGCGACTATGTCCGGTCCCACCGATCTCAACTTGGCGGTTGCTCTGTCTACCCATTGGTCACCCCTACGAATCTCGAATGGCCGCAAAGCCCAGAGGGAGATGTCGATAGCCAATGGCAAGAAGTAGAGAGGAAGCACGACGAGGAAGGGCTCGTTGTAGAGCCCTCCGATTACCAGGGGGACCATCACCACGACCCCGCTGACGCTCGCCAACCTCTTCAGCCGATCGGTCCATGCCAAGGCCGAGGTGACACCTCGGATCGTCAGACCCACCGGCCCGATCTGCGCAGCAGGGACCAGGAGAGCCATCCAGAAGCTGAATAAGGACCCGATCACACCGACAGTGGCAGCCAGGTCGATGAGGTTGTTGAGGGGGCCCGAGCGCCACCAGCGCCAGGCGAAAGTGCTGACCTCCCCAGGCAGGTAGTGCTCACGCTGGGCGACGCGAAGCCAACGCAGCCCGGCAGGGACCGCGGCGACGGCGCAGGCCGCCACCAGCAGCCAGATCACGTCGCGGCCTCCTCGATGGCCCGTCGCAGATCGTTCGGCGCATTCACGGGGACGAAGTGGCCGACACCGGGGAGCACGTCGAGCTTCGAATCCGAAAGGAGCGCCGAAGCCGCCTCGGCGACCGACACCGGCACATCGGCATCGTCGGCACCCCACAACAGGTGGACCCGCTTGTCTATGCGCGCCAACTGACCCTCGTAGCTCTCGTTGACGACCCTCACCAGGATGTCGCGCATCACGCCGTCGGCGGCGCGGTAGTCAGCCGAGCCTCGCCTCTTCTTCTCGCTCTCCATTCGCTCGTCTGAGAGCAGACCGATCGAGTTCAGCCAACGGACGAATCGATAGACGGCGGGAGGTCTCCTTCCCGTCTCGAGACGGATCAGCGGCACACCGGTCAGCACCAGATTCCCGACCCTGTCGGGGTTTTTGGCGGCGAGGCAGACCGCGACCCGTCCCCCGAACGAGTGGCCGACCAGGACAGGCGGCCTATCGAATGAACCGAGGATCGATGCGACGGTGTCTGCATATGCGTCGGCGCCGATCGCTTCTCTGGGGGCAGGCGAGGCCCCGAATCCCGGGAGGTCGGGAGCGATGCCGGATAGACCGTCGAGCGCCTTCGCAAAGTCATTTCCCCTCCTTCCCCAGCCGTGGAGGGCGAGGACGGTCGGTGAGCCCGAGCCGTACACCTCGGCAAAGAGGGCACCGTCAGCAAATGAACGCAGAGCCAATAACAATCCTCGATAAGACCGGGAGAAACGCCGAGAATACTTTTGTGACACCCCAATCCCATGGCTAACGAGAACGTCTCCGTGAGCGTTCATGAGTCGATGGCCCGATTTCGGGCGTCTCTGCTTCGTCGCGCCTCGGCTGTGGCCTGGGTCGTCCTGATAATCGTCGGCTACCAAGCGGTCCGGGTCACCGTCGACGAAGACGGCACCCAACTGTTCACCCAACCCGAGTTCTTCGTTCCTATGGCTTGCCTCGCCGGGCTGCTCATCCTCTCCACGGCGATCCGTTGGGACCGGATCATGCGATCGAGCGCCGCCCCGTGGGCGGCCACCGGCTGGCTACTCGGTCTGATCGCCGGGATCACCGCCCTCGCCGTCCTTCCCGACCTGCAGCAGACCGCCGAACCGATTCTCTACGGGATAGCCGCCGTCTCCGGGCTCCTCCTCGCCTGGTGGGCCCACGCCCTCGTGACCGTGATCATCGCCCTCGCCATCGGCTTCATCTCCTTCACTCTCGGGGAGGCCAATCAGGCCATCGACGTCCTCGCACAGATCGTCGTCATCTTCGTGGTGGCCGCCGCCACCGCTCTCGTCGGGTTCGAGTTCGAGAAGGAGGCCGTGACATCATTCGGCAAGGAGGGAAAGCTCGAACAGCAACGTCTCGACTTCGAGAGGCTCTATGCGGTCAGCGCCACCCTCGCCCGCGCCGAGTCGCTCGCCGAGATCGTGCCCCACCTGATCGGGACGATCTGCAAGTACCTCGACGCCCAGGTCGGTGTCGTTCTCCTCCACGACGGCGAGATGCATCGTCTCGAGGTCATGAGCCCGATCTGGGTCAATGGATACCCGCTGGAGACCGACCCGATCTCGGTCGAGATCAACGCGCCCAGTGTCGTCGCCCAGACTTACCGGGCGGCCAAGCCGATCTATGTCAAGCGCGTCGACGAGGAGACTGAGTCGCACATCCTGCTGAAGGACCTCGGCCTGAAACAGGCTCTGGTGGCCCCGCTCAAAGTGGAGTCGATGCGCGTGGGCGCGATCATCGTGGGCGACCCGTACGAGGGAGATTTCACCGAAGAACAGCTCGAGCAGCTCGGCTCGTTGGCCGCGCCGGCCGGGCTCGTCCTGAGCCAGATCGGCCGTTATGAGGCGCAGGCCGAGATGACGCGCCGTCTCGAGGAAGTCGCACAGATGAAGACCGACTTCGTCTCAACGGTCAGTCACGAGCTCCGCAGCCCGCTGACCTCGATCATCGGCTCGCTCGACACCGTCAACCGGCCCGAGCTGGCGCCCCCCGAGCCGACTTCCCAACAACTACTGCTCAGCGCACGACGCCAGGCCGGACGACTGCAGAGACTCATCGAGGACCTCCTGGTGGTCTCCCGCATCGACCGCGGAGCCATACCTGTCCATCCCGAGCCTGTAGAGATCAAGGGGATGTTCGACGAGGTCAACCGGGTCGTCTCCATCGAGCCGAAGATGACCGTGGAGCCTTCGAATCTGGCCGTCATGGCCGACCGCGATCACTTCTCCCGCATTCTCATCAACCTGGTGGAGAACGCGGCGAAGTACGCACCTGACTCACCGGTAGAGCTCTATGCCTGGCAGAAAGGGCAGCGTGCGATGATCGCCGTGGTCGACCATGGCCCGGGAATACCCGATCACGCCCGAGAGAGCATCTTCGAGCGATTCACCCAACTCGACCAGTCGGACACTCGTTCCAAAGGCGGCACGGGTCTCGGCCTGTCGATCGTCAGGAGTCTGGCGGAGGTCATGCACGGCTCCGTTCGGGTGGAGGCCACCGAGGGAGGTGGAGCAACTTTCGTGCTTGACCTGCCGGCTGCCGCCGTAGCGGCAGTGCCGTCGGTCTAGTGCCTCTCAGTCCGGGTCGACTCCAGCGGCAACGGCGTGAAACCCCCCGTCGACGTGCACGATCTCGCCTGATGTCATCTTTGCCCAGTCACTGAGGAGCACACAGACCATGCGGGCGACGGGATCGGGGTCCGACGTGTCCCATCGGAGGGGCGATCTCTCCTTCCAGACTTCATCGAATTTGGCGAACCCCGGGATCGACTTGGCCGCAACGGTCCCGAGCGGCCCGGCCGAGACCGCGTTGACCCTGACATTGTGCGGCCCGAGATCGCGGGCCAGATAGCGGGTCACGCTCTGGAGCGCCGACTTAGCCACCCCCATCCAGTCATATGCCGGCCAGGCCTGGGTGTTGTCGAAGTCCATCGCCACCAGAGCGCCACCACCGGCCTTCTCCATGAGCGGGAGCAGACCAACAGCCAGCGTCTTGTAGGAGAAGGCGGACACCGTGAACGCGGTCTGCGCCGATTCGACGGGCGTGTTGAGGAAGTTGCCGCCGAGGGCGTCTTCAGGAGCGAACGCAATGGCGTGGAGCGCCCCGTCGACACGACCCCAGCGGTCGTCGAGATCGGCGACTACGGCCTCGACGTGTGAGGTGTCGTTGATGTCGAGCTCGAGGACGTCACACTCCTGCGGAAGACGCTGCACTGACCTCTCGGTGAGACGCAGACCCCGCCCGAAGCCGGTGCACACGATCTCCGCACCCTCTTCCTGGGCCACCCGGGCGGTGTGCCAGGCGATCGAGTCATCGGTGAGCACACCGGTGATCACGAGCTTCTTTCCCGCCAGCAACATCAGAAGTCGACTCCAAACGTCATGATCCCTCTCATTCCGAGACCCATCGTGAACAGTAGAAGCAACCCGTAGTACAAGGCGGGACGCTTCCGGAATTGGACGCGGTAGATATAGACGAATGCAAAGGTGACGGCGATTACGACTCCATAGAAGACGTGCTGGTTACCAGGTTGGACATCCTCGGTCGACATGAGGGCAACACCGAGCACCACCTGGAGGAGAAGACTCGTGATGGCGACCCCGACAGCCCAGGGGAACACTCGTGGCACGGACTCTCGCCGATACAAGAGGAGGCCCCAGAGACCGACCACGCCGTTGACGACGATCGCGATCCAGCCCCAGGTCGCGTGGATTTCGCTCACCGGCGGCAAGCCTAGAACCCATTGTCGAGTGGTATTCTCGCGGGAGGAGGCTCACATGTTCGAAGCTGTGCAGTTCATAGAGAAACACGGAGAGTTCGAACCGGTCGAGACCTTGTTGGGGGATTTCGATTCGGAGAGCCCGGCGGTCGAGGCGGCCCGCGCCGCCAGAGATACATTCAAGACCACCGGGTCGAAAGACTATGCGTGGTGGATCGTTCGTAAGAAGGGTGCCCGCCTCGCCGAGTTCATCGCCGACTCCACGAGCAACAAGGAATTCGTCCTCGATCTCAGCTCGGGCGAACTGGTCGAAGTCGAGTAGCCACACGACCCCTCAGCTGACCTGGGCGAAAGGCTCCGGGTAAGTGAAACGGCCCGCCTCGCCCCGATATGCCGGAAGAGTCAACACCTGAAAGTGGTGACCCCAACCTGGGTCGGGCGCCTCGATTCCCACGTCGTCCGCCGGGACGAAGCCAAACCTGCGGTAGTAGCCGGGGTCGCCGAGAAGCCCGATGAGCGGCTCGCCCGTATCGGCGGCGATGCCCATGGCCTCGTCCATCAGGGCCGAGCCGATGCCCTTGCCCTGCCGATCGGGCATTACCGCAAGAGGGCCGAGGGCCAGGACCGGGTCTTCCTCGACGCTGGCGCGTGTGCAGAGACAGTGACCGACGACGACGCCCTCCTCGATCGCAACCAGAGACTGCCCGGGGATCCAATCGCCGCCAGCCCGAAGCGCGGCCACCAGTCCGACCTCTGGAGGAGTCTGTCCCGATCCAGCACGGCGGAAAGCCTCGGCCACCACGGCAGCGATTCCGTCGATGTCGTCAGCCAACTCGGAGCGTATGAACATTGCTGTGATCCTATGGTCCGGCCCAGAGTGTCAGAAGGCGAATAATTGAACGACCCGCTCCCCCAACATCGACTCTCCCTCGAGAACATCGCAGCGGCCTCGGCGACCATCGACCCTGTCTTCTTGCAGACCCCGCAATACGAGTCGACGCGGCTGTCGGAGGCTCTCGGGTGTCGACTCACGATGAAGGTGGAGACCGCCAACCCGATCGGATCGTTCAAAGGTCGGGGTGCCGGATATTTCCTCGAGTCAGTCGTCAGGCGAGGAGACCGGCGTCGCCTGGTATGCGCCAGCACTGGAAACTTCGGCCAGGCGATGGCATACGCATGTCGCGCCCACGACCGGGATCTCGTCGTTTTTGCGGACGAGTCGGCCAACGAGCTGAAGATGAGCCGGATTCGCCAGCTCGGTGCCGAAGTTCGTCTGGAAGGCGACGACTTCGACACGGCCAAGGAGGCTGCACGGCAATTCTGCGAAGACCACGGAGCATGGATGATCGAAGACGGACGAGAGCCCGAGATCAGCGAAGGTGCGGGCACCATCGGTGTCGAGCTGACCAGGGACCGCTCATTCGACATCGTGTTGATTCCCGTGGGCAACGGCGCCCTCATATCCGGTGTCGCTCGCTGGGTGAAGGTGGTCTCCCCGACAACGCGGCTGATCGGAGTGTCTGCGACAGGAGCGGATGCCATGGCCGAGTCGTGGCGTGGCGGCGGGATTGTGGAGCGGCCAGGCGTGGAGACCATCGCAGAGGGCATTGCGGTTCGCATCCCCGTGCCCGAGGCGGTCGAGGACATGCGTCCAATCGTCGACGAGATGGTTCTCGTCGACGACATCCAGATGATCGAGTCGATGAGGACCCTTCATCGTCTGGCCGGGCAGTTGGTCGAACCGTCGGGTGCCGCCGGAATCGCCGCCATCGCCGCCGATCCCGACGACTACACGGGTATGAGAGTGGCCACCGTTATGACCGGCAACAACTTGACCGAACAGCAGATCGACCGCTGGCTCTGGGCCTGAGCCCTAAGGCTCCATCAAGAGATCGGCGTATTGATCCCGTACGACCTTCTTGTCGAACTTACCGGTACCGGTTTTCGGGATCTCGTCGATGAAGACGATCTCGTCGGGCAGCCACCATTTGGCGACACGGGCCGACAAGTGCTCGATCAATTCGTCGGCGGTTGCATCGGCACCATCGACGAGGACCACGAAGGCGGCCGGCCGCTCCTGCCACTTGACGTGCTTGAGCCCGACCACGGTGGCCTCGGCCACCGCCGGATGAGCCATCAGCTCGTTCTCGACATCGAGAGAGCTGATCCACTCCCCGCCCGACTTGATCACATCCTTGGCGCGATCGGTGATCCGGATGTATCCCTCCGGGGTGATCTTGCAGACATCGCCGGTGCGGAGCCACCCTGCTTCGAACGACTGCGGTGTGCGCTCGTCGTTGTAGTACTCGGCCGCGATCCAGGGCCCCCTGATCAGCAGCTCGCCGAACGCTTCGCCGTCGTGGGGAAGCTCCTCGCCCACTTCGTCGACGATCTTCACCTGGAGGCCGGGTGAGGGAATGCCGGCGGTCTCGAGACGGTCCAGTTGGTCCTCGAGGTCCCATTCCTCCATGTGCGGTTTGAGTGTCGCCATCGACGCCACCGGATTGGTCTCGGTCATCCCCCAACCCTGGACCACGCGAATCCCGCGGTCCCTCCAGTACGCCGCGATCATGGAGCGGGGTACGGCCGACCCGCCGCAGAGGAAGGCACGGATCGACGAGACATCGATCTCCGGGTGGGCATCGAGGTACGTCTTGATCCCGAGCCAAACCGTGGGTACGCCGGCGCTGAACGTGACCTCCTCGTCCACGAAGAGCTTCACCAGCCCCTCGGGCGAGAGGTCCGGGCCGGGATAGGTGATCTTCGCCCCTTTGGTGGTGGCCATGAACGGATATCCCCATGCCGATGCGTGGAACATCGGGACCACCGGGAGGACGTTGTCGTCGGGCTCGATGGCGAAGTTGGCCAGGTTGGAGATGGTGTGCATGTAGGTCGAGCGCTGGGTGTAGGCCACGCCCTTCGGGTTGCCGGTGGTTCCCGACGTGTAACAGAACATCATGGGAGACCGCTCGTCGAGTAACGGCCACGACCCGTGCTCCTCCTGGTCCGCGATCAGATCCTCGTACGCCACCGACCCGGGGAGGTCCTCACTGGCTCGGTCACCCATGACCACGATGGTCTTCACGGTCTCCAACTGGTCGGCAATCGGCGCGAGCAGCGGCACCAGATCGGGGTCGACGAAGAGAGCCTCGTCCTCAGCGTGATTGACTATGTAGACGACCTGGTCGGCGAAGAGCCGGATGTTGATGGTGTGACAGACCCGGCCGGTGTTGGCAGTGGCCCAGTAGAGCTCGTGATGACGGTGGTTGTTCCAGGCGAAAGTCCCCACGGCGCTGCCCTGTTCGATGCCCAGAGCATGGAAGGCCGAGGCCAGACGTCGCACCCGGCCGTCGATCTCTCCGTAGGTCCACCTGGACTGGGATCGGTCGCTGTCGACAGACACGATCTCTTGGTCGGGGTGGATCCATACGGCGCGGTCGTAGAGCGTGGAGAGGAGAAGCGGGAAGTCGTCCTGCATGTGCATCAGGCATCACCTCCCAACAGCTTTGCTTTCTGGGCTTCGAACTCGGCGTCCGACAGCTTGCCCTGGTCGTGCAATCTGGAGAGACGCTCCAGGTCGGAGATGGGCGAGCCGGCGGAGGGGTCTCCACCTTCGACCTCGCGCAGGCGAATCTCACGCATCCTGTAGATCAGGGATTGCACACCTTCCGGTTTCGGGATGTCCTTGTACCGGGTCTGACCGTGGGTGCCCGCCGACTCGATCATGAGATCACCAGTGCCAAAGACCCTTTCGAAGATGGTCTGATTGAAGGCCACGTTCTGAATCACCTCGAGGGGGATCTCGGTGCCCTGCTTGGCGATGAACCCGGCCCGATAGATGAGCCTTTCGTTGGTGACCACGTGGAGAGTGCTCACCCATCGCACGATGCCGGTGATGATCAGGATCACGACCAGTCCGGCTATCGCCGCATAGATCCATGCCGGCCAGGAGAAGATCGCCACCAGGACGGCGAGAGCGATGCCGACGAGGATGATCAGCCCTTCTCTGAGGATTCCCGACCAATGTGGTCGAAACTGGGCCTCGATGACCTCGTCATCACTGAGCAGTCGTGTCGGGTACCCCATTGCTGGCTCCTGGTTAGAACTGCGTGGAGAATAACGAGGCTACGACGGGGCCGACCGGCCCAGGACGCGAGAAACCCCGAGGGAGCCGAAAGCCGAAGCCTCAACCCTCTCGGGGCTCTCATTCCAATCGGTGTCGGGCCGGGGACCCAACTCCGTTTGGAGTCGCAGTGGGCGAACCCACTGCTGGGTGTGACTCGTGAGAGTCACATGGCACTGGTCTCACGACCTGGTCTCCGATCGATCTCTCGATCGTTCGTGACCGACCCTCTCGGGTCTGCCTCTGACAGACCTCTCAATCTGTCCGGGTCTTCACCGCTCGACGATCCCGAAGGATCCCCGTCCGGGCTCCGACCCAACCTTCCGCCTCAGTTTCCCGAGACTTCCAGCCGATCCTCGAACCGGCAAGCCGGCCCTCCGATCCGACCAGTTTGGCGGTTGCCCGCCGTTTCGGTCGCCGTCGCCGAGTTTCCCCGTCGACGTGGCGGGAAAAGTAGACCAGCCCCTCAACCCTGGCAAGTCGAGACGCTCATTGTTTTTCGCGAGCTGTGAATCGGTTTTCGCGTACCCGTAATCGGCCGTATTTTCTCCAGTCATGGGTGCTCTACGCGACTGCGAGGCCATAGGCGAAACGCTCCTCGGACAGCCGGTCAACTCAATCACGACGCTGGCTTTCGTACTGGCCGGTGCCCTGGTATTTCGCTCGAACAGACGGCGTTGGGTCGCTGTCGGATTGGTGGCGACCGGGATCGGCTCGTTCCTCTTCCACGGGCCCATGCCGAACTACGCGCAGTTGGCCCACGACGTCACGTTGTGGTTCTTGGTGGCCGTCGTCGTTGTGTCGATCGTCACCGAGTATCGGGCGACTGGAGAATGGCGGCACCTGCTCGGGCCCGGGCTGCTCCTCGCCGTCGTCGCCGTCATCGGTCGACTCGGTGCGACAGGAAACCCGCTGTGCGACCCGAGCTCGCTTTGGCAGCCCCACGGCCTGTGGCACATCGGTTCGGCGGTGGCCGTGACTTGGTGGGCGCTCGACAAGGACCGGGTCAGCTGAGTGAGACGCGAGAAACCCCGAGAAAGCCGAAGGCCGAAGCCTCAGCCCTCTCGGGGCTCTCAGGTGTCACTCCACCCGGAAAGCGGGCCCCGGGATGGGGTGACGTCCAGAGAGACCGAAGTCTCTCCTTCCCCGTTCGAGGTTGCCCTCGCTCGGTACGGGGAAAGTAAGCAGAACCGAAATCTCCGTCAAGGTCGACCAGGGCTTTGTTTTCGCGTCTTACGCAGAGTTTTCGCGCTGGCAATTAGGTCCGAGCCTGTCCCCTGCCGGCGGTAGCGTCAACTCCGCGATGTGGTCAGATCGAAACGTCCGCGCCGTGGTGCTGGCGCGCTTCATCTCCCGGGTTGGAGGCGAAGCAGCCTTCTTCGTCGGAATATGGGGCAAGGCCGCATTCGAGCTCGAAGCCACACCTTCCCAGCTCGCCATCGTCATGGCAGCTCTCGGGGTGGCCTCATTGATCGGTGCCTCGGTCGCGGGTGTGCTCGTCGACCGCTTCGATCCCAGACGGGTGGTTTTGGTCGGAGAGGTCCTGTTCGTTCCGGCCGCCCTCGCCCTCATCTTCACCGACACCGTGACGTCCCTCGCAGCCGCCACGTTTGTTCTCGGCCTCGTGGGCACGCCCGTGTTCACAGCCATCTCCTCCTTCGCGCCGTTTCTCACCGACGACGACTCCAGGCTGGCGAAGATCAACTCCTGGATAGAAGGGGCATCATGGGCGGCTTTCGTCATCGGCCCGGCTCTGGGGGCGATCGTCGCCGGATCCATCGGCATCGACGGCATCTTCGTTCTGGACGCGGCCACCTCACTCATCGCCGTCTTCATCTTGATCCCGGTGAAGGTGCGGCACCTGGCCGACGATGGGGCACCACGGTCGAGTGGCTTTCGCGAGTTGCGAGACGGATTTGTCGTGGCGTACGGCAATCGTCGCCTCCGCTTCTACATCTGGCTCGGCTCCTCGGTGTGGCTGATGTTCGGGACCTTCAGCGCCTTGGAACCGTTGTTCTATCGCGACATCCTCGGAACAGAGGTCGAGACACTCGGCTGGATCAACTCGATATTCGGCATCGGGCTCGTGGGAGGCACGCTCATCGCCAGCCGTCTCCCCGAGAGGTTCCGCAACGCGGCGACACTCACGACGCTGGTGGGCCTGAACGCGGTGGGTGTGCTCGCCTACGTGGGGACCGACAGCCTCACGGTGGTCGCTCTCGCCGCACCCATGTGGGGCGTGATCATCGGGATGATGGCCCCACTGCACCGGACCCTCATCCAGGTCAACTCACCCGATCAGTTCGTGGGGCGCATCATGGGGGTCAACCACATCCATTCCGACGTCGGACATCTGCTCCCGCTGGCCTTTGCCCCCGCCCTCGCCGCTGCGTTTGGCGTTCAGCAGACCTTGCTCGGGGCGGGTGCCCTCGTCGCCGTCGTGGCGCTCCTCTTTGCCCGGCCCGCCCTCAACCTCGACCGGACCAGGACCGTGGAGGTGCCCCGCCCGGGCCTACCCGACCCCGAGGACGAGCCAAAGACCGTGAGCCACTGACGCGAATCTGTCGGGGGCGGTTCCTAAGATCGGAGATCGTGACGCTGGAACTGGACAAGACCGGGCTGGAAACTCTCTCACCCAGCCGCGCCGGGGACTTCAAGACATGCCCTCAGCTGTTCAAGTTCAGGGCGATCGACCGTATCCCGGAACCACCGTCGGTATATCAAGCTCGGGGCACCACCGCACATCTCGCCCTGCAGCGATTGTTCGACGACCCGGAGATCGCACGCACGCCAGAGCGTCTCTACGACCTCTTTCGAGAGGCGTGGACCGAGGTCAGGGGTGATGAGGAGTTCGAAGGTCTCTTCGAGGACATCGACGCCGAACGGGACTGGGGCATCGAGAGCATGGCTCTTCTCGCCAACTATTTCAACATCGAGGATCCGACCACCTTCGAGCCCGAGGATCGCGAGCTCGACATGCTCGAAGACCTCGACGGCATCGTCATCCGCGGCATCCTCGACCGCATCGACCGAGACCGCGACGGGCGTCTGATCATCACCGACTACAAGACCGGCAAAGCGCCCCCGGAGCGCTACGCGCTGGCTTCGTTCTTCGCCCTCAAGATCTATGCCCTGCTCATCCGCAATCGAATGGGTGAGACTCCCAAAGAGGTGCGACTCCTCTACCTGAACGGCCCGACGCTCTACCGCCTGCCCATCGACGACCGCCAACTGGATGCGATGGACGGCCAACTCCGAGCCCTGTGGACGGCAATCGAGAAGGCGATGTCGTCCGACCGTTTCCCACCCCGCCCGGGTCGTCTCTGCAGCTGGTGCTCATACCAGGAGATCTGCCCGGCGTTCGCCGAAGCGACGGTCGCCTCCTAGAGGCGTTGCTATAGCAAGACGTCGTGGAAACCGAGACGTCCTGCACGCGCAAACGCGACTTCTAGGGAAACACACCGCGCACGAGCTTGGCGTCAGCGACCCGGCGGATTCCTTTGATCAAAGCGGCAGTGCGCATGTCGACTTTCTCGTTGATCGAGATGCTGTGCACGTCGTCGAAGGCCCGGGTCATGATCTCGCGGAGACGACCCACCGTCTCGTTCTCCGACCAGAAGTACTTCTGGACGTCCTGGACCCATTCGAAATAGCTGACGGTGACGCCGCCGGCGTTGGCCAGGATGTCGGGCACGATGAACACCCCGCGGTCGCGCAGCATGTCGTCGGCCTCGAGGGTCATCGGGTTGTTGGCTCCCTCGATGATGAGCTTCGCCTTGATGTCGGGGGCGTTGTCGGCCCGGATCACG
>Ga0299907_10000390_pt1 | contig 20824 bp, 16 predicted proteins | sample RVTome_16_FD_198680 | JGI IMG/M metagenome (GOLD analysis project Ga0299907, IMG submission 198680) | Soil microbial communities from uranium-contaminated site in the Upper Colorado River Basin, Wyoming, United States - RVT152D67 (version 2) ...
ATCGGTGGAGATCGTCGACCGGAAGGGCGAGGTGCCCTCCGACCAGGCCACCTGGACCAGCGACGCTCCCGGCGTCGCTTCGGTGGACGGGTCGGGCGTCGTGACCGCCCACTCGGCGGGCGTCGCGGGCGTCATCGCCGCGTGGCGTAACGTGGCGGACACCGCCCGGGTCGAGGTGAGCGGCGACGGCGAGCCTCCGCCGCCTCCGCCGCCGTCGCCGTCCCTGGTGCGCGAATGCGACGCGCCTCGGGCGGAATGGATCTGGTGCGACGACTTCGAGTCGAACAGACTGGCCGCGTATTTCGAGCACGAGGACAAGGACGGCGATTTCGCGCGCGCGGCCGACATCGGGCTGGAGGGCTCGGCGGGCATGCGAGCGAGCTGGTCGAAGGGACAGGTGAGCGTCGGCTGGCTACACGTCGCGTTCGGAAGAACTCCGTCCGGGTACTTTTCCCCGGTGGACGCGGGCGACACCGATTACCGCGAGATCCACTGGCGCTTCTTCCTTCGCTACGACGACGACTGGACGGGTGGCGGCGGCTCGAAGATGACGCGCGCGCGCGTCTTCCACTCCGAAGAGGGCTGGGTGCAGACGATGGTGGCTCCGGTCTGGTCGGGTGACCCGCCTCATACGGAGGTCGTCGGACTGGACCCGGTCTCCTACACGGACGAGGCGGGCAACGTCACGGGCACGGCGCGCTGGCTGGGCCACCAGGAGGGCGGCGCGACGATCTTCGCCGACGCCGACGTGGGACCCTGGCACTGCATCGAGGCGCGCGTCCGGCTGAACGACGCGGGGTCGGCGAACGGCGAGTTCCAGGTCTGGATCGACGGGGAACTGGACGCCCAGCGGACCGGCCTCAACTGGGTCGGCGCCTACGACGGCTTCGGGATCAACGCGGTGACGCTGGACAACTACTGGAACGCCGGGGCACCGAAGGCGCAGTCGAGGTATTTCGACAACCTGGTCGTGAGCACCGCGGCGATCGGCTGCGGGTGAGCCGACGCGCCCTCGCCGCTCCTCTTCTACCTCCTAGCAGGTCGCTGAAAAAGGGGAGCGAGCCGCGTTGGGAGCGCCACGGGGCCGGATGCAAGGCGGCGCGACGACGCGATACCGCTGCGTATCGGGGAGGAGCGTCCAACGAAGCAGCGGCCCCGTGCCGCCCCGCCCGAGGCCCGGCCCAGCGACCACGGCTGCCGCGCTCGCGGCCGCACTCCCATTTCTCAGCGACCTCCTAGGGCGAGGCCGTCGGCGTAGGTATCGCGCGTGAGCGCTGCGTGGGAGGCAGGCACTGCGGGCAGTGAGGGAGGCCCTCCCGCAGCCCGACGACACCCGCGGCGGTCGCCCAGATCGCGAGGTGCTCGCGAATCCACTCGCCGCAGCGGCAGCATGAATACTCCACGGCTCCATCGAGGGCGATCTTGGCAGCGTTCATCGGTCGGGCTCCTGAAGGGACGACCTCTCTCTGACGCGCCTCCCGCGCAGCACTCGTGCCAGCGCGGCGGATGTGCCCGGTGCCGACCGTCGTGCCTTCTCGTTTGCCGCGCCGGTGGGGCCTATCCGGGTGCCCACTCGAGCCCCCGGGCCGCGGGCGGGGAGCGGCTCGCCGGGCGCCGGTGCGTTGCGCCCGCGCGACGCCGGGTGTGAGCATGCGGCGACGCCCCGTGGTCCGAGCGACACGGCCCGCCGCCAGGCCGGTCCCGCGGGAGCGAACGTCACGCACCGGCTCGAGGGGTCCGGCTGACGCGGAGGGGACCCCGGGCGCGCGCCAGGAGCCACGGCAGCGAGGCAGCCGCGGCCACGACCACGGCCTCGGCCGGATGCGCGCGTCCGACCGGCGTCACCGCCGGCACGAGGGCGACGGCGGCCACCGCGAGCGCGCCGGCCGCGAACGGCGCGCGCCCGCCGGCGCGCGCGGCCAGCACGCCGGCGGGGGCGAACAGCAAGGCCAGCCACAACAGCTCGAGGGCGCGTCCCGCGGCGCCTCCCAAGGGCAGCAGCAGGTTCCAGGCGGCGGCGGGGCTCCAGCGGGAGCAGGCCGCCGGCCGGCCGCCGACGGTCAGGCAAGCGCCGTCGCCCCAGCTCCGGGGCGCCGCCTCCGCGACCAGCGCGACGCGCACCGTGTCGCCCGGGGACACGGCCTCGAATGCGTCCGGGAACCGGATCGGCACGTCCTCGAACCGACGCGCGGAACCCCGCGTCCGGAAACGCAGGATGCCGTCACGGCCGTCGGCTCCGACGAGGAGGATCTCCCGCTGCTCGGCGTCGTAGATGCTGAAGATCGGTGCGACGCCGTCGGGCGGCGGACCCGTCTCCAGGAGGATCCGCACGGGCTCGGCGCGGCGAAGCGCCGCGCGCACCGGCTGGGGTTCGGCGATCCTGCCGGCGGCGACGGGCAGCGCCCCGATCCCGGCCGCGAGGACGCTGCCCCGGTACTCGGCGAGGTGGCCGAGGTCCGGGGTCCACTGACCCCACCATTCCGTGTCGGGCACGGAAGGGCCCAGCAGCCAGGCCCCCACAAACACCGCCGCCGCCCCGGCGAGGCTCGCCGCGACGACGCGGGCCAGGGCGCGGGACGGCTCGTGCGGGCGCCCGAGCAGGATCCATGCGCCCGCCCCCACGCCCGCTCCCAGAGTGTTGAAGACGAGGTCGCCGAGGCTGGCATCGCGTCCGGGGATCCGCATCTGGACCATTTCGACCGCCAGCGACACGAGCGCCCCGACGGCGACCGCCCACGCAAGGGGGGCGCCGGCACGTCCCCGCGGGAACCGGCGCGAGCGGGCCGCGCCGGCCAGCCAGCCCAGGGGCGCGAACAACAGCAGGTTGAGCGCGGCATCGGCCGCGCCGCGGGCACCGCATACGAGGCACAACGCCGAAATGGATTCGGTGCCGGGCCGTGGCGTCAGCGTCAGGGCGGCGATCGCGAGCAGCACGGCTGCCGGGGCGAGCGACCCGGCCCAGCGGCGCGCCCGGATCCGGGGCTCAGTCAGCGACGCCCACCCGGGCGACGAGCTCGCCGTAGCGAGGGTCGCCGCGGAGCGCCTCGATCATGGGGTCGGTACGCAGTTCGAAAAGCAGTAGCGGGTCGCGCGCTTCGAGCGCCGCGGCCAGAAGCGTGAACGCCTCCTCCGTCCGTCCGAGCAGGGCCAGCCGCTGCGCGCGGGCGTACTCGGTGCGGACCGGAATCGCGGGATGCGCCAGCAGGAGCAGCTCCTGCTCGAGCGCCGGTTCCCACCCACGGCGCTCGAAAACGCGGCGATAGGCGGCCACCTCCTGGGCGGGCACACCCCACCCCCGGTGGGCGTGGACGGCGTTCTCGACCGCGGAGTCCCAGCGCCGGCCCAGCACGTCGCACGTCCACCTTATCCAGAAGCCGTCCGGATGTTGGGGGTCGAGCTCCACGGCGGTCCTGGCGTGTCGCTGCGCCTCGACGCAGTTGCCCGTCTTGGCCAGGGTGAAGCCCAGGTACCGGTTCATCACCGCCGAGAACGGGTCGAGCTGGCGCGCGCGCCGCGCCGCGGCCACCGCCTCTGCCCCCTTCCCCCTGGCGCGCAGGACGCTGGACAGCCAGGCATGTCCCTGAGCGTAGCTGGGGTTCAGGTCGAGTCCGAGCCGGAGTCCCCGCTCGGCGGCCTCGACGTCCCAGTCGGCCTGGAAGCGCAGGAACCCGAGCGACGCGTGGGCTTCGCCGAGCGTGGGGTCCAGCTCCAGGGCCCGGTGAGCGCTGCGTTCGGCCCGCTCGTAGGCCTCGTCCCACGGCAGGTCGATCGCCCCGTAGCCCCTCGCCACGACGTAGGCGTCCGCGAGCGCCGCGTGCGCGAGCGCGAAACGCGGCTCGAGCTCCACGGCTCGCTCCAGATGTTCGACCGCGCGCGCCAGGTTCGCGCCGGAGCGCGCCCGCCACCGCGCGCGTCCTCGCAGGTACTCTTCCTGCGCCAGCTCGCCGATGGGCTCGCCCGCCAGCGGGCCGGCGACGTCTTCCCTGACCCGGATGCGCACGGCGTCGGTGATGCCCCGCGCGACCCTGCGTTGCAGCTCCAGCGTGCGGCCGAGGCTGCCGTCGAAGGAGGACCCCCAGAGGCGCGCCTCCGGCGTGCCGCGCACGATCTGGACCGTGATGCGGAGCGAATCTGCCTCGCGGAATACCGACCCCTCCACGAGCGCATCCACGCCGAGCGCCGCGGCCACGGCCCGTGCCCCCTTCGACGAGCTCCGGTACGGGAGGACGGAGGTGCGCGAGATGACGGCGAGCTCCTCGACCCTCCCGAGCTCCGCGATGAGCGCCTCGTGCATGCCGTCCACGAGGTACTGCTGGGCCGGGTCGCCGGTGAGATTCGCGAGCGGTAGCACGGCCAGCGACCGCACGGGGTGATCCGCGTGCGGTCGAAGCACCCACCAGGCCGAAGCGCCGAGTCCGATCACGGCGAGCGGCAGGAGCACAGCGGGCAGCAGCCAGTAGGGATCGAGCGCCGGGGCGGCCCCCGGAGCGCCGCCTCGACCCCGGGGCACGAGCCAGGCGACCGCCAGGGCCAGAGGAAAGCCGGCGACGCCGAGCGCCACGGTCCAACGCACGAGCGGCTCGGGCGCCAGGGTGGCGTCGACCAGGAGATCGCTGACCTGCATGACCGCGAATGCCCCTACGGCGTATGCCGCGGCGACCAGCCCCAGACGCCGTTGCCTGAGTCGGCCGATCAGCTTGCGAAGTCCTCCCATCTCCGTGCGCGCCCTCCCCGAATCGACCGCCCGCGAGCCACCAGGAGCGGAATGGAACCGCCGAAACGCACGAAAGTTTCACTCGCAGGGCGCACGGGGTCCACGCGCTCGGACTGGACCTCGACCCCGCCGCCGGCCGGCCGATGGGGGGACCCGAACTTGCAGGCCTGTCCTGGCCGTAACCACCGGAGTTCGGTGCGAATCCGACGACACCTTTTTTTGACGACGGTACACTAGGATGCAAGCGATCGGCGCGGCCGCCGCGCTCGGCGCCCTGGCGGGCGGACGGACCTTCGCGGTGCCCGCGCTGCTGTCCAGGAGGCTGGAACAGCTCGGGGACCGGGGTGTCGCGGGCCCGGTCACGGACGCGCTCGCGGCGCCGCGGATGGCGTCGGCCTTGACGGTTCTCGCCGCCGCCGAGCTCGTCGCCGACAAGCTGCCCATGATGGGCGCGCGGACCGAACCGCTCGCGATCCTCGGCCGCGTCCTCGCGGGCGCGCTCGCCGGCGCCGCGGCGGCGGAGATGCTCGGCCGGAGACCGGTTCTCCCGGCCCTCGTCGGCGCCGCCACGGCGTACGCCGGCGCCCACCTCGCCTATCGCCTGCGGCGGGGGATCCGGCGCAAGGCGGACGTGCCGGACCAGGTCGTAGCGATCGCCGAGGACGCCATCGTGCTGGGGCTGGGCGGCGAGATCACGAGGAACCTGCTCGACGGCATGGCCGACCTGCTGGCCGAGGAGCGGTACGGCTAGTTTGCCCGGCCACCTTCGCCGTTGTCGGCGACGACCTCGAACGTCCGCTCCCGTGTCGCCGACCCGCCGGCCGCGGTGTCCGTGACCCGCAACGCGATCGTGTAGAGGCCGGGTTCGAGATCCGGCAGCTCGATGCGCAGGAAGTCCACCGCCCGGTCCCCTTCCAGCTCGAGCGTCCGCTCCCAGCTCACCGCCGGCTCGTCCCCGGCGCCGCCGAACAGCAGGTCGCGGGCGCCGCGGAAGACCCGCGCCAGGACCCCTCGCCGCTCCTCGGAGGCCTCCGTGACCGTCAGCTCCGCCTCGTAGCGGGCGCTGCCGTCGTCGCCGGGGGTCAGGCCGTACAGCTCGAAATAGATATGGACCGGGGCGAGCGCTGGGTACGTCATGCTCCGGTTCGGGACGATGGTCAGCTGGTCACGCCGGCTCGCTCCGGGCGCTGCGGCCTCGATCCGGTCCGCGAGGAGCAGGTCGGACATGGCCAGGCCCGGCCCCAGCGCCTCGACATCCACCGGCCCGGTGGCCCGAGCGGCCGGGCGCGGCACCGTGTCGGCCCCGGCCGCGCGGCTTTCGACCGCGAAGCGCAGGGACGACTCGGGCACCTCGACGCGGTAGGTCAGCGCGACTCCCCGCTCGCCCACCGCCGCCACGTGGGTCCGGCTCCACACGGGCGAGTTGGCCGCGTCGAACAGGAACACCCCCGCCTGCAGGCTGTCTCCCGCCCCCACGCCCAGCGAATCCAGCGGCACGCCGGCGTAGAACTCCAGCCGCACCAGGTCCGGGCGGGACCCCAGGAAGCGCGCGACCTGCACCGGCATCGCGTGGATGGCGGTGGGGTTCACGGGCACGTAGCGCTCCGGCATGATCCGCGTGAGATTTTCGGCGAGCACGCCCGCCGTCTCGGCCAGCCGCGCCCGGCGGAAGGTCCGGAAGCGCCAGAAGTAGAAGTTGGGCCCGGTCGGTCCGTACGACCAGTACTGGAAGCGCGCCAGCGCAACGGGGCTCATGTCCCCCTGCCCCGCGTAGCAGCACTGCAGGGCACGGACCGGCTCGCCGTAGCGGATGAAGATCCGGCCGATGTCGGCGTCCCAGCCGCGCGTCCCGGTAGCCGGCACGGAGAACTTCAGCTCGGCCCAGGCCAGGCGCGCGTAGTGCTCGAGCTCCCTTTCGTTCACCTCGGTCAGGTACAGCGGGTCCTTGCTCGCGAAGATCGTTTCGTTGGACCGCCGGCGATCGTCCGCCTCCATGGAGCGGTACCGTTGCCGGGCCTCCGGGGGCAGGAGCGAACCGAGATCGCTGAACGTCGCCCGTTCCTCGCCGTCCAGCAGCTCGACGCCGCGGGCGAAGAACCCGGCCGCTCGCGCCGAGCGTCCGCGCCGGTGCAGGCCGAGGCCCATGAAGAGGGAGCTCCGGGGATCCTCCGGGGCGGCCGCGAGGAGGCCGTCCGCGACGGTCTCGTACTCCCGCCAGTCGCCCGCGTCCGCCAGGTGGCCGAGCAGCGAGACCGACGCCTCGACGTGCGTGGGGTCGGCCGCGATCGCTCGACGGAAGTGCTCGAGCATGCGGGCCCGGTCCTCCGCCTTCAGGTGCTCGATCGGGACGAGCTTCTCCAGGGTCGCCCACCACTCCTGCGGGCACCGCACGGCGAACGCGCCGAAGCGGCCGGCTTGGCCGGTGGCGGTCGCGTCATCGTTGGAGGAGTCGGCCGAGCCGATCCCGACGCAGGACCAGTTGCCCTCGGCGGTGTTCGGGATCTGCACGAGTCCCTGCCAGTCGGCCCACCAGGACTCGTAGATACGGCCGAGCTGATAGTGCAGCCGGGCGCGTTCCCCGGGCGGCAGGGACTCGCCGCTCGCCTCCGCGGTCCGCCACGCGCGCTCCAGCACCCGGATCGCGTCGGTGCCCACGCGCTGCTTGCGCAGGAGCAGCCCGTACTCCAGGAGCGCGAAGGGATCTTCGGGACGGAGCTCGATCGCGCGCTCCAGGGCGTGCTTCGCCTCGAGCCGCGCCTGCGTGTCGGACTCCAGCGCGGTCGCCCTGGCCGAGAGGACGCGCCCCAGGTCGAGCCACGCCGCCGCGTCGGCGTCGTCGCGCCGAACGCGCTCCCGCAGAAGGGTGATCGCCCGCGCGGTGTCTCCCTCCTGCAGCAGCTCCCCGGCCCGACCGTGCACCCGCGACCGGTCGGCGTCCTGGGCGAGCGCGGGCGCGCCGGACAGACACGCCGCCACCGCCCAGGACAACGCGCGGCGGGCCGGCCGGCCGAACGCCCTGCGGCTCATTCCACGACCTCCACGTCGATGCTGTGCGCCGCGTTGTTCCCGTAGCCGAGTTCGTTCCAGACCGCGGTCGGAGGCTGGATGTTGCCGGCCTCGTCGCGCGCGCGCGAAACCAGCCGATGGCGGCCGGCCCGCGTCGGCGTCCACGGAAGGCGCCAGAGCGTGGGTCCGTGCCTGGCGGATGCGGACGTGAGCTGCGCCTGCGCCCAGGTGCGTCCGCCATCCACGCTGACCTCAACCAGCGCGATCTCGCCCTCCCCCGACCACGCCGAGCCCGCGATCGGCGTCTCCCTGCCCGCGCGCACGCTGGCGCCGGCTGCCGGCCGGGCGATCAGGGAGCGGGGCCGCACGCGAGCCACCGGGGTGCCGTCCGCGAGGCCGTCCTGTCCGACGTACCGATACCGCTCGTCCTGGAAGAACCCGCCGAACGGCTCGGAGCCGACTTCGATGCGCACCAGCCATTTCACGGAGTCGACGCCGTACCTTCCCGGGAGCACCGAACGAAGCGGAAATCCGTGCTCGGCCGTCAGCGGCAGGTCGTCCATCTCCCAGGCCAGAAGCGGACCATCGGCGAGGGCGTCGGCGATCGGCACCGAGCGCGCGAAGGGCTCGGTCCGGCCCGGGGCGACCTCCCCCTGGTCGGCCCCCGCGAACCGTACGAAGCGGGCCTCCGGAAGCGGCCCCGCCCTCAGGAGCAGCGGACCCAGCGCCGTGCCGCCGAAGCGAGCGGTTCCGAAGGCGCCGAGTCGCCACGGCGTCCCGTGGGGACGTGGGTCCAGAAGCGCGCGCCCGTTCCCGGCGCATTCGAGCGTGACTATCGCGTGCGCCTGGGGTCGCTCGCGAATCTCGTCGAAGGTCAGCGCGAGTCGATCGCGCACGCGGCCGTCGACCCTCAGGACATACCCGGACTCGGACAGCTCCGGCACGGAGAAGTGGCTCCGGACGAAGAACTGATCGAGCGGCGTGAGAGCCGCCGCGGCGGCGGCGAGGGGGGTCTCGCGGTTCAGGTGGTCAAGGCGCAGGTCGTCCACGCGGCAGCTCGCGGCGGGATGGTCGGAGCCCGGCGTCGCCGGACCGGAATGGAAGAGACAAGATAACATCGGCCGTCCCTCACTTTCGAGTCGCCCCCTTGTTCGCCCCGGCGCGGGCGCCCATCGTCGCGACCATCGAGGCGCTCTGGCGCCCGCGCGGTTGTCTGCCGATCGCCGGTCGCGCAGCGCCAGGCCCGCTCCCGGAGGAAGCGTGTGAAAGCAACCATGATCGCCGGCCTGTTTCTGATCGCCCTCGGCATCGCCGGATTCGTCTTCGGAGGGGTGCCCCTCGGCTCCGAGGAGACGACCGTCGGGGTCGGGCCCGTCGAGGTCACGGCGGAAAAGCGGAACACCCTGGAGATCCCGCCGCTCGTGTCCGGCATCGCCCTGGTGGCCGGTATCGGCCTGATCTTCGCCGCGGCTCGCGGTCCGCGCTGATCGCGGCCAGGGCGTGAAGCCCCGGGCCCGGCGACTCGTATGTGGGGGACGAAGGCGTCCTTCATCAGGGAGACGAAATGGCGACTCACGTTCGAGTCCTGGGTTGGCTGCATATCGGGCTGGGAGCCCTGGACCTGCTGGTCGCGCTGGGCGTGTTCGTGTTCTTCGCCGGCGTCGGGGCCTTCGGCGCGCTCCTGGGCGACCCGGGCACCGCGCTCGCCGGCGGAGGCGCCGCGGTCGTCATCGGCTTCATCGTCGCGCTGACCGGCATCCCGAACCTCCTCGCCGGCATGGGGCTGCTGTCGTACTCGAGCTGGGGCCGCTGGCTGGCGCTCCTCCTCGGCGTCGTGAACGTGTTCAAGTTCCCCTACGGAACCGCGCTCGCCGTGTACACCTTCTGGGTCCTTCTCAACGACGGGACGAGGCCGCTCTTCCGGCCCGCGTAGGGTCAGTCGAGCAGGGCCATGACGAGTCCGCTGCGGATCTTCGGGGAGAACCACGTGGACTTCGGCGGCATCATCGCCCCCTGCCGGCACACCGCGGCGAACTCCTCAATGGTCACGGGAGGGAGCGTGAGCGCCGCCTGCGCGCGGCCGGCGTCCACCTCCCCCGCCAGCCAGGAGGCGTCGCGGTTGGCGCCCACGTAGCGGATGCGCTCGTCGCGCTCGTCCTCTATGCCCAGCACGCCGGCGAAGAGCAGGCGCTGGGCCACGGCGTGCGCGACGTCCGCCGGGTCGTAGGTCCCGGGGTGCGGGGTGAGCCTCCGCCACCCGGCTTCCCGGTCGTACAGGCCCATGTGCATGGACCCACCCGGGGGCGCCTCGCCGTCCCCGGACGCCGCACCCTCCCCTGGCTGGTAGCCGCCCGGGGCATCCAGGGCGGCCACCGCGAAGGAGCGTCCGAGGACGTCCTCGTCGAGCGCGCCCGGGTCGATGCCGTCGAGGAGCCTGTTGTAGGGACGAATGCTCATCCGCTCCATCGGAAAGAACACCGCGAGGAAGTGCTCGCGCCCGAGCATCGCCGCGGCCGCGGAGCGGTGGTTCCCGTCGGCCACGTACGCCTCCGGCTGACGCGCCAGCGCGCGGGTCAGCCGATCCTGGACGTCCCGCTCCTCGATGAGCCAGACGCTGTGGACGAAACCGTCCTCCGCCCGGCACGTGAGATCCGCCGCGCGCGCGCCGGCAACGCCCTCGAGCAGCCCGGCGAACGTCCCGTCGTCATCCGGCACCGCGTGGTTCACGACGCCGACGATGGCGTCCGTCGCCTCGATCAGCGCGGCCCGACCGCGCGCCTTCGGCTCCCGGATGCCCTCGTTGCGGATGATGGGAGCGTTCGGCGCGCGGTCCGTGCGGATCTGGTCGGTGCGCGCGAGTCCGCCGAGGCCGATCTGCCGGACGCCCGGACGCGCCGGGCCGTCGATCTGATAGACGTACAGGAGGTCGCGCAGCTCGCGGGTTCGAGCCGAGGCGCGCACCCGCCCCATGTTCGCCGCGGCGCGCCGGAGCGCCTCGGGCGAGTCGGCGACGCCGATCGCGTCGAGGGCGGGTGCATCGCAGTGCGCCATGGTGACGCGCAGGATCGACTCCGGGCCGGCGCGGATGTGCTCCCAGATCTCGCCGTCGCTCTGGAACTCGTCGTAGTTGGGCGCGCTGATGCGCGCGGCCGAGTCGTGGTCGACCGGTACCAGCGCCCGGGAGATCGGCACGATGCCGATCACGCCGACCCCCCGGCGGCGATCGCCGCGAGGAACTGGTCCCCGTAACGCTCCAGCTTGGCGGGCCCCACGCCCGCGATCGACAGCATCTCCTCCGGTGTGCCGGGAAGCCGCGCCGCCATCTCCAGCAGGGACCTGTCGCTGAAGACGACGTAGGCCGGCACGCCGCGCTCGTCCGCGAGGCGCCTGCGCAGCGCGCGCAGGACCTCGAACAGGCGGGCGGTCTCCGGGTCGCGAGAAGCGGCGGACACCCCCAGCCCGCCATCGGGCGCGGGCCGGAGGAGGTCCCCCGGGAGTCGCGCCGCGGATGGACCGCCCCGCTTCCCGGTCCCGGTACGCTCGATCGCGCGCGCGGCGAGCTGCGCGCCCGAAACGCCGAGGCACACGTCGCACGCGTCGCCGCAGTCCCCGATGGCCTCGTCGAAATGTCCGAGGATCGCGCGGTGGCGGCAGCCCGACGACTCCAGCAGCTCGAACAGCTTGACGGTGCCACGCTGCTTGTCCCTGCGCAGGCCGGGATCCTCGATGTCGCGCAGAAAGCGTTCGTGCAGCTTGACGTCGGCCCACGAGTGGAACACGACGCACTCGGCGGGCAGGCCGTCGCGCCCGCTCCGGCCGATCTCCTGGTACCAGGACTCGACGTCCTTCGGCATGTCCCGGTGGATGACGAAGCGGACGTTGGACTTGTCGATGCCCATCCCGAACGCGATCGTCGCGACGATCACGTCGATATCGTCCCGCCGGAACGATTCCTGGGTGGCGATGCGCTCGGCGTCGGACAATCCGGCGTGGTAGGGCCGCGCACGGACTCCCCGGCGCGCCAGGAACGCCGCGGTGCTTTCCACGGCCTTGCGGGACATGCAGTAGATCACCCCGCTCTCGCCGGCGTGTGCGCGCACCAGGGCGAGAATCTCGCGTCGGGTGTCGCCGCTCCCCTTCCTGCGCGCGTAGATGCGGAGGTTGGAGCGGAAGAACGAGCCCTTGTAGCCGCCGGGCTGGCGCATCCCGAGCTGCCCGAGGATGTCTCGGGCGACCCGCCGGGTCGCCGTCGCGGTGAGCGCCAGCACCGGCGCGCGGAGCTCTTCCTTGAGGCCGGCGAGACGCCGGTACGCGGGACGAAAATCGTGGCCCCACTGGCTGATGCAGTGCGCCTCGTCGACGGCGACGAAGGACACCGGGCTCTCGCGTACGGCGCGTCGCAGGCCTCCCTCGAGCGCCTCCGGGGCCACGTAGACCAGCTCGTATCGCCCGGCGCGCAGGCCCTCGACGCGCTCGCGCCAGGCGCCGGAGTCCAGCGAGGAGTTGATGGCGGCCGCGCGAAACCCGAGTTCCCCCAGGGCGTCGACCTGGTCCTTCATCAGGCTGATGAGCGGCGACACCACCAGCGCCGTACCCCCCAGGATCCGCGCGGGGATCTGGTAGGTCAGAGACTTGCCCGCGCCCGTGGGCATCACCGCGATGCAGTCGCGGCCGGCGAGGACGGTCCGGATGACGGCCTCCTGCCCCGGACGGAATTCCTCGTACCCGAACACGTCCCGCAGGACGCGCCGCGCTTCCGGGACGCCGCCTCCGGGTGACTCGGCTTCGGACGGGGAAACAGACGGGACCTGGGGCATCGCCTCGGAGTGTACGGCCCCCGCCGCGCGCGTCAATGGCGCGGCGCGATCCATGGCGACGGGGCGCGCCTCCCGGCCGGGGGCGGCGCGGAACCTGGCGCCGCCCCGGGGGTCTGACCGAGCCGCCGCCGGGTGGGCCCGCGGCGGGACGAGGACACCGATGCGCTTCACCGCGATGCATCCATGAGCTCCAACCGGTTCGATCGGCGCCGGTTCCTGGGGGCGCTTCCGGCCGCGGCGTTCGCGGTCGCCGCGCTCGCGCGGCCCGGGCGAGCGCACGCGACCCTGGCGGCGCACTGCGCCACGCACGGCATCCGCCACCCCGCGGTCCATCCGGACCCGCGTCCCGGCGTGGATGCCTCCGACGTGGTGCCCGACGAGAAGGTGTCCGCGGCGCTCAAGGAACTGTTCGACCTGGTGCGGGCTGCGCCCCGGATCGTGGACGGCGTGCGCTGCCACTGTGGCTGCGCCGACATTCCGGGATACTACTCGCTGCTGTCCTGCTACGAGGCCCCCGGGATGGCGCTCGGCTGCGACGTATGTCAGACGCAGGGGCGGCTGGTCGGGCGCATGGCCCGTGACGGGGCGACGCTGGAGGAGGTCCGGGCGGCGGTCGACGAAACGTTCGCGTAGCCCGCGCGCGCGGACCGCGCCGAGCCCGTTCGATGCGCGAGCGGCCGGCCGCGGTGAAGGATGCGACGAGGGGGGCGGCCGCCGATCGCGCCGCCCCCCTTGCCCATCCCGCCGCCGGGCTGCGCTTCAGTCGGTGGCGTCCGCGACTCCGTCAGGGCCCAGCATCATGTGCAGATACGTGTAGCGGATCGCGAACATGCGCGCCCGCTGTTCGGGGGTGACCCCCGCCCCATGCCCGCCCTCGGTGTTCTCGAAGTAGAGGATCGGGTGTCCCTGGTCGATCATCTTCCTCGCCATCTTGCGGGCGTGGCCCGGGTGGACGCGGTCGTCGCGCGTCGTCGTGTAGAAGAGCGCGCGCGGATACTCGCGGTCCGCGTGCACGTTCTGATAGGGCGAGTACCGGCTGATGTAGGACCAGTCCTCGGTGTCGGGGTCGCCGTACTCGGCCATCCAGCTCGCGCCGGCGAGCAGCTTGTTGTAGCGGCGCATGTCCAGCAGCGGGACGTCCACCACGACCGCGTCGAACAGGTCCGGCCGCTGGGTCATCGCAACGCCCACCAGGAGCCCGCCGTTGCTGCCGCCCTGAATTCCCAGGTGGTCCGGCGAGGTCACGCCGCGCTCCACGAGATCCTCCGCGACCGCTAGGAAGTCGTCGTACGCCCGCTGGCGGTTCTCCTTCTGCGCCGACTTCCACCAGTCGGGTCCGAACTCGCCGCCGCCGCGGATGTTGGCCACCGCGTAGGCCCCACCGCGCTCCAGCCAGGCCTTGCCGACGGTCGCGCTGTAGCCCGGGGTCATCGAGATCTGAAACCCGCCGTACGCGTACAGGAGCGTCGGATTGGCCCCGTCCATCTCGGCGTCCTCGGCGTGGATGAGGAAGTAGGGGACCTCAGTGCCGTCGGCCGACGTCGCGCGGTGCTGGTCGATGGTGAGGCCGTCCGCGTCGAACATCTCCGGCATGCGGCGGACCTCGCGGACGGAGCCCGCGTCATCGACGAAGTACAGCGTCGTCGGCTGCGTGTACGTGCTGTACGTGAAGAAGAACCTGTCCGTGTGCACGTCGGAGGAGGACACCCCGACGCTGCCCAGGTCGGGCGCGTCGATGCGATCCCTCGTCCAGCCGTCGGCGCCCGGAGCGTAGCGCCAGAGCTGGCCGCGCACGTCGTCCAGCAGCTCGACGATCAAGTGGCTCCTGGTCGCCGTCACGCTTTCGACCGTGACGCGCTGGCTCGGTTCCACGATGGTCGCGAAGTCCCTGCCTCCGGCCATGAAGTCGTCGAAGCCCGTTTCGATAACGGCGCCCGCCGGGTAGGTCGCTCCGCCCACCTCCCAGGGAGACCGCAGATAGACGACCAGGCGGTCCAGGAACTTGAACGCGCGCGCGTCGGTGGGCACCTCGACCTCGTGCAACTCCCCCCCCTCCAGGATGTACATCGTGCCGTCGAAGAAGCTGGGCCGGTGGAAGACCACCAGGAGCCGTTCGTCGGCGGTTTCCATGGCGCCCGCCGACACGCTCACGTCGCCCGACTCCCCCTCGAACACGGTCGCGGCGCTCGCGAGCGGGGTGCCCCTCTCCCAGCGCTTCACGATGCGCGCGTATCCCGATGTGGTGAGCGAGCCTTCGCCGAAGTCGGAGTTGACGAGCAGGGTGTTCGCGTCGACCCACGTGGCCCCTCCCTTCGCCTCGGGCAGGAAGAAGCCGCCCTCCACGAACGCCGCGCGTTCGAGGTCGAACTCCCGGATCTCCACGGCGTCCGCCCCGCCGCGCGAAAGGCGCGCGAGGCACATGCGCTCCTCGGGCGGCAGGCACGTCATCCCCGAGTACGACCACGGAACGCCTTCCTGCTCGGCCAGCGCGTCCACGTCCAGCACGGTCTCCCACGCGGGCTCGCCACCGAGGTAGTCCTCCCACGTCGTGCGCCGATAGATGCCCCTGGGATGGTCGGCGTCCTGCCAGAAGTTGTAGAGCATGTCCCCCCGGATGGAGGGGAATTCGATGCGGTCGTCGGAGTTCAGGATCGCGAGGACGTCGTCGTAGATCTCCGAGTACTCCGGCCGCTCCGACAGCTCGGCGAGCGTTTCCTCGCTGCGCTCGGTCGCCCACGCGAGCGCCTCCTCGCCCTCCACCTCCTCCAACCATATGTACGGGTCCTCGTCCTGGGCGGCCGTTTGCTGCCCGGAAGCGGGGACGGCCAGGAGGAGGCCCAGGACGACGGGAATCGCGATCGAACGCGCGCGCCGGAACAGGAAAAAGAGCGGCTCCATCATTTGCCTCGCGGGGATCTGGTGTACGCCGGGCCGCGCACCCGGCCTGGCCTCATGATAGGACTCCGGGGCGGACGTCGCAGCCCCCCGCCCCTCGAGATCGGTGGGGTCGATGCCAACTCCCCCGGCGTGGTGTAGAATGCGACCGGCAATTTCCAACGACTGATGCGCGTGCCCATGAGAACCGAGAACGCCACCAAACACACCATTGTGCGGTCGCTGCCCGCGGTGCTGGCCGCCTTCGCCACGATCCTGGCGGCCGCGCCGGCCGCGGCCGCGTCGGCTCACGGATCCACGGCCTGCCCCGCCACCCCGCCGGACCCGCTCTTCATACGGCTCGTGCCCACCGCGAACGCGAACGGCGCGAGCGGCGAGGTCGACCTCCGGTTCGCGCAATCCCCCTTCGGCGTGACGCTGACGCGGGACGGGAACCACGACTTCGCGCTGGAGATGCGCGTGCACGGTCTCGAGCTTCCGGCGGGCGCGGTCGCCGTGGCCTGGGCCGCCACGCCCGATCTGGGGACGGTGGTGCGACTGGGAGAGCTGTCCACGGACGGGACGCTCGAGGGGCGGATCGCCCTCAACAAATTCCTCGTGTTCCTGACGGCCGAGACGAACCCGGAGGTCGAGCGGTGGAGCGGGCCGGTGCTGCTGCGCGGCTCGTCGCCCAGCGGCCGGATGCACTCCATGGCCGGCCACGGTCCGTTCGAAAGCGAGCCGTGCGCGGTCATCGGATTCTGAGCCCGGCGTTCCGCCGGCGTCGCGCGGCCCTGTTCGGAGCCGCGAGCGTCGCCGTGTACGCGTGCGCCTCGGGCCCCTCCGCCCGCGGCGCGGCGCGGCCGAACGATGGCGACGCGGTGTCGCGGGACGCGGCCGGCGCCTCCGGGGCGACGGACGGGATGGACCACGCCGCGACGGGGCACGACGGCCACGGGGCGCACGCCGACCCGGCCGCCTGGCGCATGCCGCCGATGGACATGAGCATGCCGATGATTCCGGAGCTCATGGGCCTGGACCCCAGGACGGACCCGTTCCTGCCGGGCGCGGGCATCGACCCGGCGACGCTTCCGGCGGCCGCGTTCCGCGAGGTCGCGGACCTGCAGGACGGCGATACGCTGAAGCTCGAGGCGGGGCTCGTCCGGCGCACGATCAACGGCCGCACGTTCGTGATGTACGGCTTCAACGGGCAGTATCCGGGACCCCTGATCCGGGCGCCCAGGGACGCCACGATCCACGTCGCCTTCCACAACGCCACGGAGCTGCCGACCGCGATCCACTGGCACGGCGTACGGCTCGAAAACCGCTTCGACGGCGTGCCCGGCGTGACCCAGGAGCCCGTGCCGCCGGGCGGGGACTTCCACTACGAAGTCCACTTCCGGGACGCCGGCATCTACTGGTATCACCCGCATCACCGCGAGGACATCACGCAGGACCTCGGGCTCTACGGCAACATGATGGTCACGTCCCCGGATCCGGCGTACTTCAACCCGGCGAACGCGGAGGAGGTCGTGGTGCTCGACGACCTGCTCATCGATGAGGCGGGCATCATTCCGTACGGCCGCGGGCGCGCGACGCACGCGCTCATGGGGAGGTTCGGCAACGTCCTGCTGATGAATGGAGAGGCCGACTACCGGCTCGCCGCGAAGCGCGGCGACGTCGTTCGGTTCTTCCTGACCAACGTCTCCAACACGCGCGTGTTCAACCTGTCGTTCGACGGCGGGGTCACAAAGGTGATCGGGTCGGACGTCGGGCTGTACGAGCGGGAGGCGCTCGTCGAGAGCGTCGTGATCGCGCCGGCGGAACGCTACATCGTCGAGGTGCTCTACGACGAACCGGGGACGCACACGATCACCAACCGGATCCAGGCCATCGACCACTACCTGGGGGTGTTCCGGACGGAGGTGGACACGCTGGGAACCGTGACCGTGGACGCCGCGGAGACGGCGGAGAGCCACCGCGCGGCGTTCGAGTCCCTGCGAGTGAACGAGGACGTCAGCGCGGAGATCGATGCGTTCCGGGAGCACTTCGACCGGCCCGTCGACCACGAGCTCGAGCTCGGCGTGGACATCGGTTCGCTGCCGTTGCCGCTGCTCCAGATGATGGCGGTGGACACGTTCTACTATCACCCGGTGGAGTGGAACGACGTGATGCCGATGATGAACTACCTGTCCACCGGGGCGGACGTCCGCTGGTTCGTGCGGGACGTGGCGACGGGGGCCGAGAACATGGACATCGCGTGGAGCTTCGAGCTCGGGGATGTCGTACGGCTGCGCATCCGGAACCAGCCTGCCTCGATGCACCCGATGCACCACCCGATGCACCTGCACGGACAGCGCTTCCTGGTCCTGGAGCGGGACGGAGTGCGCAACGAGAACTTCGTCTGGAAGGACACCGCCGTGATCCCCCTCGGATCGGTCGTGGACCTTCTGGTGGAGATGTCCAACCCCGGCGACTGGATGCTCCATTGCCACATTTCGGAGCACCTGGAGACGGGCATGAAGATGGTCTTCCGGGTCGAGCCCGGGTAACGGGAGGATTGCCTTGCGGTCGATGAGAAACGATGCGGTCCGCCTGATCATGGCGTCGGCGCTGGTCGCGTTCGCCGCCCCGACGGCACCCGCCGTCGCGCAGGAGGCGGAGCTTCCCCGTGACGGGGCCGAACCACCGGGGGAGGACAAGGGCGCGAGCGAGAACATGCGCGTCCTCTCGCACGTCGAGCTGGGCGAACCGATGACGGTGTCGGACGTCGAGCTGGAGCAGGACCTGGATCGCCCCTTCGCCTACGTAGGGCGCATGTTCGTGCACGGATTCGACGTCATCGACATCGCCGATCCGGGCGCGGCCCAGGTCCTGTACCGCTGGCGCATCGAGGACGCCGACCTGCATCAGGGCACCGGCATGATGGACGGCAAGATCTTCGCGCACGAGGGTCGGAACTACTACGTCCAGTCCACCCAGTTCGGTCAAGGCGGAGCCGACGCCGATCTCGGCGCCGTCGTGTTCGACGTAACCGGGCTGCCCGACACCTCGACGGTGCGCGAGGTCGCCCGCATCCGGTACGCGGATGCGCCCGGCGGCTTCCACAACATCTTCAACTACAAGCATTCCGACGGCCGCCCGCTGTTGATCACCACGACGCGCGGCGTGAGCGCGAACGTGTACGACCTGCCGGCGGTCCTGCGCGGTGAGGACGGCCTGGTCGCGCAGATTCCCATCCCGGAGGGCATGTCGGGCCTGCGCCCGGGCCAGGGCTACCACGACATGTACGCCGCCTTCGACCCGGCTACGGGCCAGGACAAGTTCTACGGCGGCGGCGCGGGCGGCTACCACGTCTTCGACATCAGCGACCTGGGCGCTCCCGAGCATCTGTTCTCGGTCGCCGGCATTCCGACGGTCCCGTGGGGCCACACCTTCACGCCTTCCCCCGACGGCCGCTACGCGGTGGGGGAGGTGGAGTACCAGTACGCGCCGCTGCGCATCTTCGACCTCGGGCCCGGCCAGCGCGGCGAGACGAAGGTGATCTCCCGGTCGATATCGGCCTGGACCGCCGACTGGACGAACCTCCAGCACAACCACGAGGTGCGCTGGCCGTACGTCTTCGTGAGCGGCTACGAGGACGGGCTCTGGGTGTTCAGCCTGGAGGATCCGGAGAACCCGACGACGGTCGGCCACGTCGACACCTACCCGGGCGCCCCTGGCGTCGGCATGTGCAGCGACCGCAAGTGCAACGGCAACTTCGGCGTCGACGTACGGAACGCCGACGGCCTCATCGTCGGCAGCGACATGAGCACGGGCTTCTGGGTGCTGCGCATGGAGGGCTTCGACGGCTGGAAGGGCGCGGACCACGGCATGCCCGACATCTCCAGCGTGCAGGACTGGGACAACGGCCCGGCGCCGCGCGAGGCGACGGACTAGACGACACGCAGCCGGACCGCCACGATCCGCGGCGATCGGTCATGAGCCAACAACGAGGGGAATGGACATGCGGAACCGATTCGAGACGATCTTCGGGACGTTCGCGGCGCTGGCGCTGGCCGCGCCGGCGTCCGCTCAGCAGCAGCTTCCGGGTGAGGACAAGGGGCACTCCGAGAACGTCCGCGCCCTGTCCCACGTCGAGCTCACGGACAGCGGCTTCACCGCGACCGACATCGAGCTCGAGCAGGACATGGACCGCCCGTTCGCGTACGTCGGCCGCGCGCTGGCCGAGTTCGGCTTCGACGTGATCGACCTGAGCGATCCCTCGAACGCGAGGGTGCTCACGAGCTGGCGCATCGAGGATCCGGACCTGCACCAGCCGTTCGGCGGCATGGACGGCAAGATCTTCTGGGACGCCGGGCGCAACTACTACGTGCAGTCCTTCCAGTTCGGCGGCGGCGGCGCGGACGCCGACCTGGGCGCGATCGTCTTCGACGTGACCGACCTGCCCGACCCGGAGGGCGTGCGCGAGGTGGCGCGCATCCGGGCGCCGGACACGCCGGGCGGCTTCCACAACATCTTCATCTACAAGCACTCCGACGGACGCCCGCTCCTGCTCACGACCACCAACGGCCCCGGCGCCAACGTGTACGACCTGCGGCGGGTCGTCGCCGGCGAGGACGGCCTCGTGGGCGCGATTCCGGTCCCCGAGGGGATGACGTCATCCATGGGCGTGTTCTACCACGACATGTACGCCGCCTACGACCCGGCGACGGGGCAGGACAAGTTCTACGGCGGCGGGAGCGGCGGGTACCACGTCTTCGACATTTCCTCGGTGGAGTCGCCCGCGCACCTGTTCTCCATCACGGGCATCCCGACGGTGCCGTGGGGCCACACCTTCACCCCTTCCCCCGACGGCCGTTACGCCGTAGGCGAGGTGGAGTACCAGTACGCGCCGCTGCGCATCTTCGACCTCGGGCCCGGCCAACGTGGCGAGACCAAGGCCATCAACAGGTCGATCGCCGCCTGGACCGCCGACTGGAAGAACCTCCAGCACAACCACGAGGTGCGCTGGCCCTACGTCTTCGTGAGCGGCTACGAGGATGGGCTGTGGGTGTTCAGCCTCGAAGATCCAGAAAACCCGGCCACCGTCGCGCACTTCGACACCTATCCCGGCCCGCCGGGGATCGGGCTGTGCTCCGACCAGAAGTGCAACGGCGCGTTCGGCGTGGACGTGCGCAACGAGGACGGCTTGATCGTGATCAGCGATTCCTGGACCGGCTTCTGGACCTTCCGCATGGACGGCTTCGACGGCTGGAACGGCGAGGACCACGGCATGCCGAACATCTCCAGCGTGCAGGACTGGGAGAACGGCCCAGCGCCGCGCGAGGCGACGGACTGAGCCGAGAGATGCCGGCCGAGGGTGGAGGATGCGCCGCCCCCCGGTAGCTGGGGCCTCCGCTGCCCGGCGCGA
>Ga0299907_10000391_pt1 | contig 20817 bp, 20 predicted proteins | sample RVTome_16_FD_198680 | JGI IMG/M metagenome (GOLD analysis project Ga0299907, IMG submission 198680) | Soil microbial communities from uranium-contaminated site in the Upper Colorado River Basin, Wyoming, United States - RVT152D67 (version 2) ...
CTTTGAGTCGATCGCCGAGGCCGCCAAAATCCTCCTGAAAGACGTTCCAGGGATCACGTGGCTGATCTGCCGTAGGATCGTGATCATGCGTCTCCACCTCTTGGATGGTACCTACGAGCTGTTTCGCTCTCACTTCGGCCGCAAGGACACGGTCACTGCACCCGACGGCCATGACATACATGCCACCCTCGGCATTCTCGAGTCAACTCTGGCTTTGCTCCGGGAGCCGGGTGTGACCCATCTCGCAGCCAGCTTCGACACCGTCATCGAATCGTTCCGCAATGAGATGTTCCCGATGTACAAGTCATCTGCAGGGATGGATAAGGAGTTGTTGCGACAATTCCCGTTCGCCGAAGGCGCCCTCGAGGCCATTGGCGTGGTGGTCTGGAGGAACATCGAATACGAGGCCGATGATGCCCTGGCCGCAGCTGCGATCAAGTGGGTCGATGATGTGGAGCAGGTGGTCATCTGCAGCCCGGACAAAGACATGTCCCAGGTCGTGGTCGGTGATCGCATCGTCACCTACAACCGACGCGAACAGAAGATCATCGGCGAAGACGGGGTGGTCGACAAGTTCGGGATCCATCCCGAGTCCATACCGGATTATCTGGCCCTAGTGGGCGACACGGCTGACGGTGTTCCGGGTCTGCCCGGGTGGGGAGCCAAGTCGGCCTCGACCGTCCTCGCCAAGTTTCCCCGGTTGGAGCTCATCCCCAGCGAGTCGGCCGATTGGGGTTTGACGGTCCGTGGCGCTCCCAAGTTGGCAGAAACTCTGGCGGCCTTCCAAGAAGATCTCTATCTCTATCGCGAGTTGACCACGTTGCGTCTCGACGCCCCGATCGAAGAGACACTGGACGAACTGGAGTGGAGGGGTGTCCCCAAGGATCCGTTCCACGCCTTCTGCACAACCATGGGTTTCGACGCCGCTGCGATAAATGTGCATCGGTGGGCTGAGTGACCGCGTGGTGGTGGGGGTGTTGGGTTGGGCGGGGGTTTGAGGGGGTCGTCCCCCTCGTTGGTGACTGCGATAAATGTGCATCGGTGGGCTGAGTGACCGCGTGGTGGTGGGGGTGTTGGGTTGGGCGGGGGTTTGAGGGGGTCGTCCCCCCTCGTTGGTGACTGCGATAGAAGTGCATCGGTGGGCTGAGTGACGGCGCCGCCACGAGACTATGTTCGGAATCGTCCAACCCTGTCTCTCAGTTTTGGAGTGCGAATGACCGAAACCGTCGTTTTCCACCACGCTCTGGGGTTGACCCCGGGCATCGTCGCTATTGCTGACACGCTGCGTGACGCGGGGAACGTCGTGCACACGCCGGACCTGTTCGACGGCCGCACCTTCGCCACCATCGACGATGGGGTGGCCCATGCCATGGAGATCGGGTTCGGCGAGGTCATGAATCGTGCCGACCAGATGATCGAGGGACTCCCATCCGACCTGGTGTACATGGGCTTTTCACTCGGTGTGCTCCCGGCTCAACGTCTCGCTCAGACGCGACCCGGCGCGCGAGGCGCCATTCTCTGTTACTCCTGTGTCCCGGTGTCTGAGTTCTCTTCCTCTTGGCCAGACGGGGTACCGGTGCAGGTCCACGGGATGGACGCCGATCCGATCTTCGTCGACGAGGGAGACCTCGATGCCGCCAAGGCGCTTGTCGATGAGGCGGAGGACGCCGAACTGTTCCTCTATCCCGGTGACCAGCATTACTTCGCCGACAGTACTTTGCCGTCATACGAGCCAAAGGCTGCTGCGCAGCTCATTGGTCGTGTCCTCGACTTCCTCGACCGCACGAGATAGCTGGACGCGAGGTTCAGTCCTCGTCGTCTCCCGGCCAGATGATGTCGAGTCGCTCCATGCAGTCGGCGCAGCGATAGGCGAGCGGGTGGCCTTCCTCAAGGGGCTCGTCGTCGGGGAGGTAGCTGATGAGATGGGCGGTTCCCCCACACTCGACACAGATGATCGTTGCGGGAGGATCAGCCACGACTGGTCCCAGGTCGCACCCGACTGAGAAGGATCGAGCCGACGATGCCGGCTATCAGCGACCCTGAGAAGATCCCCACCTTTGCCAGGTCAGCCAGCCCGGGATCGTCGAAGGCAAGACCGGCGACGAAGAGGGACACTGTGAATCCGATCCCGGCGACAGCCGAAAGCCCAAAGATATGGCGCCAGGTCGTGCCCACGGGGAGTCTGCCGAGGTTGAACCGAACCGCTCCATAGGAGGCCGCCGAGATCCCGATGATCTTGCCGATGACGAGGCCCGCTGCCACTCCCAGGGCCACCCGGTTGGTGAGGGCTTCGGTGATGCTCGCGCCGCGGAAGTCCACACCGGCGTTGGCCAATGCGAACAGAGGGACGATCACGAACGAGCTCCACGCCACGAGCTTGTGCTCCATTCGGGTGAGCGGGGAGACAGACTCGTTGGCGATATCGGAGAGGAGGAGGACCTCGTGGTCGGCATGTTCCTGTGCCTCGGGGTCGGCGCCGTCTTCGATCGGATACACGTTGAGTATTGCTCGAGCCCGTTGGTCGAAGTCCCGTGGCGCGTAGAAGGGGTAGGCGGGGGTCAGGAAGCCAAGAGCCACTCCGGCGAGGGTGGCATGGACACCCGATTCCAGGGTGAAATACCAGATGATGAATGCCATCGGCACATAGAACCACATCGCCCGCACATGCACCCTGCTGGCAATCCAAACGATGATGAGTCCGACTACCGCCGCCGCAAAGTAGCCCGGGCTGAGATCTGACGTGTAGAAGATTGCGATCACGGCGATAGCACCGATGTCGTCGGCGATGGCAACCGCGAGCAGGAAGAGTTTCGCCCCGGCGGGAACTCTCGAGCCGAGGAGCGCTACGACCCCGACGGCGAAAGCAATATCGGTCGCCATCGGGATTCCCCAGCCATGGGAGGCGGCCGTCCCTGCGTTCAACCCGAAGTAGATCAATGCGGGGAGGACCATCCCACCCAGAGCCGCCAGCACGGGCAACGCCGCTGCCCTGGGATCGCGCAGGTCTCCCAGGACGAGCTCTCGCTTGATCTCCAGGCCGACCACGAAGAAGAAGACGGCCATCAACCCGTCGTTGATCAAATGGAGCAGCGATTCGTCGAGGTGGAATGCGAAGAACTCAAGGCTCATATGGCGCTCCAACAACGAGAAATACTGTGCAGACCAGGGACTGTTCGCCCAAATCAGTGCGGCGATCGCCGCCGCGAGCAAAACGATCCCGGAGGCGGCTTCAATCTGGCTGAAACGGACGAATGGACGAATGAAAGTCTTGGGGACGAACCGCTCAGATGTCGCCCACGTGCGATGTCTCGGGTCCATTTCAGCCGATCGTGTTCCCGGCAGACTTGAGCATTTGACAGGCCTCGAGGACCCTACGCGACATCCCCACCTCGGCCTTCTTCATGTAGGCGCGGGGGTCGTACACCTTCTTGTCCCCGACATCGCCATCGACTTTCAACACACCTTCATAGTTGGTGTACATGTGGTCGACGATGGGGCGGGTATAGGCGTACTGGCAGTCGGTGTCGACATTCATCTTGACTACCCCGTAGCCGAGGGTCTCGTGGATCTCGTCCACGGTCGACCCGCTGCCCCCGTGGAACACCAGATAATGGCGCGCCTCGGAGCCAAACCGGTCGGCGACAGCGTTTTGACCGTCACGGAGGATGGTGGGGTCGAGCTTGACCGACCCTGGCTTGTAGACACCGTGAACGTTGCCAAACACCGCGGCCAGCAGGTATCTGCCACGATCGAACGTTCCCAGGACCTCGGAGACACGGACCATGTCAGCGGGGGAGGTGTACAGCTTGGAGCGGTCCACGTCCGAGTGGTCGCTGGCATCTTCGACTCCACCCACGATCCCGATCTCGAGCTCGAGGACGATGTCGAGAGCGGCACACTGGTTGAGAAGCTCGTCCGCGAGCTTGAGGTTCTCCTCCATCGGGAGCGTAGATGCGTCGAGCATGTGGCTTTGGAACAGGGGCCCTTGACCCGTCGCCACCGACTCCTCACTGGCCGCAAGCAGGGGTCGAATGAACCCGTCGACCCGGTCGGGCGGGCAGTGGTCGGTATGGAGGGCGATGTTGGCCGGATATCGGCTCGCCACCACACCGGCGAACTCGGCGAGCGCTCGCGCTCCCAGGGCCATGTCACGGTGGGACTGACCGGAGGCAAACTCCCCGGCTCCGTACGAGAACTGGATGATTCCATCCGATTGGGCTTCCGAGAACCCCTCGAGAGCGGCCAGGATTGTCGATGACGATGTCGTGTTGATCGCAGGAAGGGCGAAATGACTTCCTCTGGCAGCCTCCAGCATCTCCCGGTATTTCTCAGGTGTGGCGATTGGCACCCGTGCTTCTCCCTCTTGTTTTCTACCCCGCGAAGGTAGTCGCTCCCATTTGCCGACTCGCCGTCGGCATCGACGGTGGATACTTTCGACACGCGATGGCTCAGCCCATCCAGTCCAGCGCGCCACGGAAAGCCCGGAGTCCCCTCGTCCGGGCTGTTCTGCTCGTGCTCGGGCTGATTTGTCTCGGCCTGATTCCGATCAGCATCTATGTACCGCTGATCCCCACCTTTGACCTCATTCTGCTGGCGGCCTTCTTCTTCTCGATGTCCTCAGACCGAATGTACGGCTGGATGGTCAACCATCGATATTTCGGCAGGGTCATTCGGGGCTATCGCGATCACGGGTTGACAATGCGGATGAAATGGATCGCCGCCGCGGGCATCACCGGATCTTTGCTTCTCTCCGGTCTCTTTCTCACCGACAACGCATGGATCCGGCTCATCCTGGTGGCTGTCGGGATATACGCTTTCTGGTTCGTGTTCTCGAGGCCCACCCGAGATCCAGCCACCACCTGAAAGCCGGTTAGCGTCCCGTCGATGCGGCCATTCTCAAAGCCAGGCCTGGGTGCGGTCACCGCCGCCACCATGGCCACCGCCACATTCGCCATCATCGTCGCCAGTGTCCTCGCCGCTCAACTGATCGAGGAGTTCGACATCACGAGGGCACAGGTCGGCGCCCTGGTTCTCGCCAATGGCGTCGTGGGAGCGCTGGCCTCGCCTCTGTTCGGGAGGATCACCGATCGACTCGGCTCCGTTCGCGCGGTGGTGGGCGCCCTGCTAATCGGCTCGTTCACGCTGGCGGCGTGGGCGTTGAGCCCTACCTATTTGGTACTCGTCGGAGCAGCGCTCGTCACCGGTCTGTCCAACGCATGGGGTAACCCGGCTACCAACGCCTTGATCGTGGACACCGTGCCACCCGGCGAGCGGGGAGTGGTCACCGGGGTGAAACAGTCAGGGGTACAGATCGGCACTTTTCTCGGCGGGCTCCTTCTGCCGTTGTTCACCGCCTGGTGGTCCTGGCGGGTGGCGGTGCTGATCTTTCTCGCTATGCCACTCAGCGGGCTCCTTGGAATGATCGGTAGACGCGATCCGCATCGACACACCTCGACGCGAAAGAGAAGCACAGATCCACTGCCAGTAGCCGTTCGCTGGATCGCGAGTTACGGGCTCGTGTCGGGATTGGCCACCTCCGCTATGATTGGATTCCTGCCCCTCTTCGCCCATGAGGACGTCGGTTGGTCCGAGTCAGCGGCAGGACTTCTCATTGCCATGACCGGATTTGCCGGCATAGGTGCCCGCATGATGTGGCCTCGCCTCTCCGAGCGGGGCATCGGGCACGGTCGCACCCTGCGCATTCTCGCCGGGATGACAACGATCACCGCTGTTCTACTCGCGTTGGCAGGCGCAGACGTGATTGGGGGATGGGCCCTCTACCCGGCGGCTCTCCTGTTGGGGGGTGGGGCGGTCGCCTGGAACGCGGTGGGCATGCTCGCAGTGATGGACTTCTCTCCGGAGGGCGCAGTCGGAAAGGGGACAGGCCTCGTCCTCCTCGGCTTTTTGATGGGTCTCGCCTTTGGTGCTCCGCTCATGGGGTTCTCCGTCGACCAGTTGGGCTCGTATACCGCGGGCTGGGGCGCCGCTGCTCTGTTGCTGATGGTGTCGGGTGTCATCTCCTTCCGCATCCCCCAGGGCACCATTGTCCGTGTCCGGGAGCCGGCGTGAGATTGGTGATAGCTCGCTGCACCGTCGACTACTCCGGTCGGCTGACCGCTCACCTTCCCGAGGCGACCAGGCTGATCATGGTCAAGGCCGACGGCACCTTGGCGATCCATTCCGACGGCAACGCCTCGAAACCACTCAATTGGATGATCGCACCCAACGTCCTCGAGATTCACGACGATCGTTGGGAGGTGACCAACTCGAAGGGAGAGAAGCTCCAGATCTGGATCCACGAAATCATCGAGGACGTCACCCACGGGCTCGGAGAGGACCCCGGGCTGGTGAAAGACGGAGTGGAGGCGCATCTGCAAGAGCTCCTCGCGGCGGCCCCGGATTTCCTCGAGGAAGGTCTCACCCTCATCAGAAGGGAGTATCCGACCGACATCGGCCCCGTCGACCTCCTTTGTGCCGATCGAAGTGATGCGACGGTCGCCATCGAAATCAAGCGGCGTGGTGAAATAGACGGTGTCGAACAGCTGTCGAGGTACATCGAGCGTCTGAACAAGGATGTGCGTCTCGCCCCGGTGAGGGGGATATTCGCCGCTCAGGCGATTACGCCCCAGGCCAGGGTCATGGCCGAGGCGCGCGGGATCGAGGCGATAGAAGTCGACTACGACGGACTACGGGATGCAGAGGACACAGAGCTGCGGCTGTTTGACCTCCGCTGATGTTCCAGATCGTCTTCTACACGCCCGAGATCCCACCGAACACGGGCAACGCCATGCGTCTCGCCGCGGTCACCGGCTGCCGTCTCCACCTGATCAAGCCTCTCGGGTTCGAGATGGACGACGCCCGACTTCGGCGGGCGGGAATGGACTACCGCGACAGAGCAGTGGTCGAGGTCCACGACACGATCGACTCGTGGCTGCGTACGACGAAACCCGAGCGGGTTTTCGCCTTCACCGTCGACGGCGAGGCGCTGTACACAGAGGAGAGCTTTCAGGAGGGGGACGTCTTTCTTTTCGGTCCTGAGTCGGTGGGTCTGCCCGACGACCTGCACCAACGATCGTGGATCACCCGGCGGCTCCGGCTGCCCATGGTCCCGGGCGTCCGTTCCATCAACCTCTCCAACTCAGCCGCCATCGTCGTCTACGAGGCGTGGCGCCAACTGGGTTTCCCGGGAGCGCTCTGACCGTTCTGTGCGGGTTTATGACGCGTGATGCGCGATGAACCCGCACAGAACGGTGTCAGGAAGCCCGTTCCGCCAAAAGTCGGAGCGCGATGGCCTCCGCGACGGTCACCTTCTCCAGATCGGCGAGGTCCTGGCTCTCGTTGGGGGCGTGGATGGCGCTGGTCGGGTCGCCGGCGCCAACCACGAGGATTGGGGCGTCGGGGTAGAGCTCGGAAAAGGTGGCGATGAAGGGGATCGACCCTCCCGCACCCATCTCGACAGCATCCTTGCCGAACGCCTCCCGGAAGGCTTCACGCCAGGCTTCGCCGGCGAAGTTGTCTGAGCCAAGGACGGTCGCATTGCCTGATTCCTCATGGAAAAAGCTGATTTGGGCTCCCCAGGGGACATTCGCCTCGAGATGCTTTTTCAGTGCGTTGAGGGCCTCTCCGGTGTCTTGTCCGGGGGGGATGCGCATGCTCACCTTCGCCCGGGCTACGGGCACAAGTTGGTTGATCGCCTCCGCAACCGGTGGTGCGTCGATTGCCAGCACCGAGATCGCGGGCCGGGTCCATAGGCGAGATGGGATCGTGCCTTCTCCGATGAGCTCCAATCCCTCCACCGCGCCGGTCTGGGCACGCGCCATGTCCTCGAGCACATCGAGGGAATCCTCGATCTCGTTCGAGACGAGGCCTTTGACAGCGACCGTTCCAGCATCGTCGTGCAATGTGGCTAGGAGTCGAGAGAGAGCGATCAGCGCATCGGGAACCACACCGCCGTATTGACCCGAGTGGACTGCCGACTGCAACGTGCGAAGCTCCAACTTGACTGCGACGATCCCCCGAAGCGACGATATGAACGCAGGGGTTCCCACCTCCCAGTTCCCTCCGTCGCCGATCACAATCACATCCGGGCTGAGCAGGTCTGAGTATTTGTCGAGGATCTCAGGAAGACCCTCCGACCCTGCCTCCTCCTCACCTTCGAGGAAGAGCTGGATGCCCACAGGTAGGTCGTCGCCGTGGGCGGCGATCGCACCAAGGTGCATGACGATACCTGCCTTGTCGTCGCTGGCGCCGCGGCCGAAAAGCCGACCGTTCCTCTCCACGGGTTCGAACGGCCCGGTGTCCCACTCCTCAATCGGGCCCGGAGGCTGCACGTCATAGTGGGCGTACAACAAGATGGTCGGGGTCTCCGCAGGCCCGGAGATCTCGGCGAACACTGCGGGGTTCCCGTTCGAAGATTCCAGGAGCTGAGTCTTGTCGAACCCGGCCTCGTCGAGCATGGACACGATGGTCTCCGCGGCGTCTCGCACCCCGGCGGGGTCGTATCCGTCGGCTGAGACCGACCTCATGCGGACCAAGGTGGCGAGGAGCTCTTTCAGACGGGGCATGTCGTCGGCGACAGCCGACTTGAGGTCATCGTGCATTCACAGGAGCGTACCGGTGCCAAGATGATCCCCGTGCTGAGGTTCCGTCTCTTCGACATGCCCGTCACCGTCCGTGGTTCCTTTCTGGTGATCGCGGCTTTCATCGGGTTGACAGGCGCCCGACAGGACTTTTCTTTTGCGATCGCCTGGGTGGCCATCATCTTCTTCTCGATCCTCATCCATGAGCTGGGACATGCGGTAACCGCCAGGATGTTTGGCTCTGAGGTGGCCATCGAGCTGAACGGGCTGGGTGGTCTCACCCGATGGACAGCACCCGATGGCGAGTTGACCCCAGGCCGTCGTGCCCTCGTCGCCGCCGCGGGCTCCGCCACGGGTCTTCTCTTCGGCGGGCTGGTTTGGCTGGTGGCCTCTCGACTCGGTCCGTACCCGCCGTTGACGAGCTTCGTTCTGGACCGTCTGATCTACCTCAACGTCTTCTGGGGCCTCCTCAATTGGGTGCCGATCCGACCCCTCGACGGTGGGCATCTTCTCCAATCGTTCCTGGAGAGATTTGTCCCGCAAAGAGCCGACATGATCGCAACCATCGTGTTCACAGGCACAGCGGCAGGAGCTGTCGCCATTGCCATATGGCAAGACAGGATCCTGATCGCGATCCTGGCAGGATGGGTGCTCCTGTCGGAGTTCAGTGCAGGTGGCGAGCGCCGGCCCAGCCCAGGGTTTCCAACCCTCACCTACGACGAGCCAGCAGACCCCGATGAGCCGGACGATGTTGTGAGCGAACCCTTCGACGCCGGCGACCCGGCAGACACCGGGGAAACAGACCACTAATTTCCCCGCGATGGATTTCTCCTACAGCGATCGTGTCGAGGACTATCGGGCTCGGCTGCTCGACTTCATGGACAACCACATCTACCCCGCGGAGCCGACCTACCGCGAACAGATGGAGGAGTCGGGAGATCCCCACCACCACCCGGAGATTCTGGAGGCTCTCAAGAAGGAGGCGAGAAGCCGGGGTCTATGGAATCTCTTTCTTCCCGATCCGGTGGACGGTGGTGGTCTCTCCGTCCTTGAATACGCCCCGCTGGCCGAGATCACGGGTCGTAGCGTCTCGATTGCTCCCGAAGCCATCAACTGCTCGGCACCGGACACCGGGAACATGGAGATCCTTCACATCTTCGGCACACCCGAGCAAAAGGAGGTATGGCTGCATCCGCTGCTGGAGGGTGAGATCAGATCGTGTTTCTCGATGACCGAGCCCGACGTGGCCAGCTCTGACGCCACCAATATTCGCACCCGGATCGAGCGCGACGGTGACGCATACGTTATTACCGGCCGTAAATGGTTCAGCTCTGGGGCCGCCTCGAAACGCTGCAGGTTCTCCATCGTGATGGGGGTCACCAACCCCAAGGGCGACCGCCACCGGATGCAGTCCATGGTCATCGTCCCCATGGACAGCCCTGGGGTCGAGATAGAGCGAGAGCCAACGGTGTTCGGATATCAGGATCGCGGGGGCCATCCCCAGATCAACTTCGACGGTGTCCGCATTCCGGTCTCCAACCTGCTCGGCGAGGAAGGCGGCGGCTTCGCCGTCGCACAGGCCAGATTGGGGCCGGGGCGGATTCACCACTGCATGCGTGCCATTGGGGCGGCGGAACGTTGTCTCGATCTGATGATCCAGCGCTCTCAGTCCAGGACTGCGTTTGGAAGGCCATTGTCCGACCAGGGAGTGGTTCGGGAGTGGATTGCAGATGCCCGAATCCAAATCGAGCAGGTTCGACTTCTCGTCCTCAAGACCGCCTGGATGATCGACAATGTGGGCGCCAAGGCGGCGCGGACGGAGATCGCGGCGATCAAGGTCGCCGCGCCAAACTTGTTGACGTCGATCGCTGACGACGCGATGCAGCTCTTCGGGGCGGCTGGCTTTACCGAGGACTGGCCGCTTGCCGGCCTCTACTCGATGGGGCGTTGGCTCAGGATCGCCGACGGGCCGGACGAGGTGCACCGCAGATCCGTTGCCCGAGCCGAGTTGGGGCGGCTCGGACCGGGGGCCATACCGGAGCTCTACGAAAAGTAGACAAATGGGCGAACCGCGCGCCGCCCTGCCCCGAATAGTCAGATGACCACGTCTTGGCGCTGGTGTTGTATATCCGACGAGGTGCCTCTGGACCGGGAACGAAAATCCTTGATTCTGCGTTTATCTGTGCCCGATGATGATGGGGCGAAGAGTGATTGATCTGACAGTGACACCGTGGAGGGAAGCAGCGGCCTGTATCGATGTCGATGGCCATGTCACCTTCTTTCCCGACAAGGAAGACCTGGGGGCGATCGTCAAAGCAAAGGCGATCTGTGCGACGTGCCCTGTCGCCGACATCTGTCTCACCTGGGCGATCGAGACCAACCAGTCGGAAGGAATCTGGGGAGGGCACACGGCCAAGGAGCGCCGCAAGCTTCGCCGTCGTTGGATAGAGGAGACCAAGAAGGCGAGTTAGCCTTCAGGCCTCTTCCTCTCCGAATCTGTCCGCCGGCTCGTCCCGATCGGGTCCGGTCTCGGCCGCAATGTGGATCAGGGAGTCGCCGGAGTTGACCAGCGGACGCAACGATCGCGCGATCACCCACCCCGTCTCGGGGGCCTTGACCTGAGTCGGCCGCATCCCGAAGGCGTCCGAAATCGACGCCACTGGTTGGCCACGGACCACCCGGTCACCAAGCCCGACCTGGATATCGACAATTCCGCCCCGGCGTGCCCGCACCCACCTCGTCCTACGAATCAGCCGGGTCGGTCGTTTTCGAGGGAGTCTGGCATCGATCAAGCCGAGGGCTCGCAGCACGCGCATAACGCCGATCACCCCGGTCTCGATTGCGTTGTCGTCGAATCGGTGGGCCTGGCCGGCCTCGTAGAGAAGCACCCGTTTTTCGCGTTCGGTGGCAGCCTGACGGAGTGAGCCGTCACGCAGCCTGGCATGGATGGAGAAGGGGGCACCAAACGCACGGGCGAGCTCCAGGGTCGCCCGATCATCGAGATCTGCCCTGATCTGGGGGTGGTTGATCCGATGATTGGTGGCGGTGTGGAGATCGATCCCCACCGTGCACTGGTTCACCACCTGCTCCATGAACAGATGGGCGAGTCGGGACGCCGTCGAACCACGCGCCGAACCCGGGAAGGACCGGTTCAGGTCACGTCTGTCGGGGAGGTAGCGTGACTGGATGATGAAGCCAAGAGGATTCACGATGGGGACTGCGATCACCGCACCCCGCAGGTTCTTGGCGTCCAGGTCCTTGATGACCCGGCGAATGATCTGTATGCCGTTGAGCTCGTCTCCGTGTATGGCCGCGGACAACCAGATGTTCGGTCCGGCCGAGCGGCCATTGATCACCTTCACCGGTAAAGACTCGGTGGCACCGGTCACGACTTTGGCGAAAGGCAACTCGATCTGCACTTTCCGCCCGGGTCTGACCGTCACCTGGCCCACCGTGATGGGCTCGTTGATCCTGGTGTCAGGTCCCAACGTTGTCTTCGATGTACTCGACGATCAAGTCGGCGATGTCGACTCCGCTGGCGGCCTCGATGCCTTCGAGACCTGGTGACGAGTTGACTTCGAGAACCATCGGGCCTTCCTCCGATTGGAGCAAGTCGACGCCGGCGACATTCAGCCCCATGCTCTTGGCGGCGCGTACCGCGGTGGACCGTTCCGAAGGTGTGAGTCTGATGACTTCAGCGCTCCCACCTCGATGCAGATTCGAGCGAAAATCGCCTGGAGCACCCTGACGACGCATAGCCGCCACCACCTTGCCTCCGACGACGAATGCCCGGATGTCAGCCCCGCCGGCTTCTTTGATGAATTGCTGCACCAGGATGTTGACGTCGAGTTGCCGGAAGGCACCGATCACCGATTCGGCGGCCTTCTTCGTCTCGGCGAGGACGACACCGAGCCCCTGGGTACCTTCGAGCAGCTTGACCACCACGGGGGTGCCTCCGACCACCTCCAAGAGTCCGTTGACGTCCTGGATTGAGTGGGCGAAGCTGGTTGTGGGAAGGCCAACCCCCGCCCTCGACATGATTTGCAGGGCGCGCAGCTTGTCCCGGGATCGGCTGATCCCGTCGGAGCTGTTCAGGGTGAAGACGTCTGTCATCTCGAATTGGCGGACCACCGCGGTCCCGTAGAAGGTGTACGAGGCACCGATCCGGGGAATCACGGCGTGAGGGCGCACCTCTTCTCCCCTGTAGAGGACTTTGGGGCGGCGTGCGGTGATGTCCATGTAACACCGGAGATAGTCAACGACTGCCACTTCGTGCCCCCGGTCGATGGCTGCCTCCTTGAGACGGGCCGTCGAGTAGAGGGTTGCCCCTCTCGACAGAATCGCGATCTTCACGTATTAGGACTCCTGAATGGACGGCCCCCGATATAGCTGCGACCGGGGTCGACGAGGAAACGATTCCTCACCGTCCTGCGTCCCAAGAGCATGCGGAAGGTCATCTCGTCTCTCGTTGTCAGGTTCACCAATGCGTCGAGCTCCTCTCCGGCGACGATCAGCTTGATCCGAATCACCGGTCGGAGCTCGGAGCGGCCACCCGGGTTCCTCACCTTACGCTCACCAACGACCTGGGCGACACAGTCGACACTCGGTTTGCGTTTCCTCTGGCGGGGGTGGATCTCGAACCGGACCTTGTCGACTCCGTCCTCCACGAATCGCTCGATGTTGAAGGCATGAAGCGAGGAGTTGTCCGCTCCAGTATCGACCTTGGCCTTCACCTCGACGATTCCGAGGTCGGGCATGGAAACCCATTCCCGCCATCCAATCGTCGTTCGCCCGGTCGTCTCCACGACGTCGCAGGTTAGAGCCACCGGTCGAGCCACGTACGTCCCAGCAAGCACCATCAGTAAACCTGATAGTTGACATATCAAATTCAGTCATGCATAATGAAGCAAGAATCGCAGTGGTGTATTGACAAAGGAGGAATCCAACAATGCTGATGAGATTCGACCCATTCGCTGATTTCGATCGGCTCACCCGTCAGGTGTGGGGTAACCCCCGCAACAACTACATGCCCGCCGATGCATACAGACAGGACGACCGGTTCTATCTGCACATCGATCTGCCCGGAATCGATCCGGAATCGATCGATGTGACCGTCGAGAAGAACAACCTCATCGTCACGGCCGAGCGCAAGTGGGAGCAGGGCGAGGAGCAAGTACTCCTCAACGAACGACCCACGGGCACGTTCTCACGGCAGTTCTTCCTCGGGGAGAGCCTCGACACCGATGCGATCGAGGCCGGATACGACCATGGTGTCCTCACCCTGGCGATCCCCGTCGCCGAGACCGCCAAGGCCCGCAAAATCGCCGTGAGCTCATCGCACGAGGCGCTCACCGCCTGAGCGGAATCCACGCCGGACAAACGAAGGCCCCGGCCACCACCCAAGGAAATCAGGTGGCCGGGGCCACTTTGAGTTCAAAGGCACATGGATGGGTACTCTCATCTCACATGAGCCGGCAAGCAACGTCTTACAAGATGGCCCTGGCCCAACTCGCCAGTGATGAGCGGTACTCGGAGGTGCTCCGTCATGGGGGGCTAACCGCAGGCATTTACGCACCGCACGAGAGCGACGACGCCGAGACTTATTCCGAAGACAAGATCTACATGGTGCTCAACGGGTCGGGTTTCTTCAATGTGGCCGGCGCCCGCGAGCCTTTTGGTCCCGGTGATCTCCTGTTTGCGGAGTCCTCGGTGACCCATCATTTCGAGGACTTCACGCGTGACTTCGCGGTTTGGGCGATTTCCTCTTCGACCAGCGCTTGAGGCTCCGCCACCAATGGCCAGCCACAAGAAGAGGCTACCCGCCTGGATAGTCGGGCTGATCATCGCGGCAGTCATTTCATTGGTTGCATTGTTGGTGTTCTCGGCTCTTGGCTTTGGTGACGATCCCGTCGTGGAGAGTCTGATCGCATTGGCCCACTGATCACCTCATGACAACCAACATGCCGGCTGCGGAGGTAAACATCACCACCGCCCTCGTTCAGTCGCTGCTGACGACGCAACGTCCCGACCTAGCCGACTCTGAGGTTCGACCTTTGGCGAACGGGTGGGACAACGTGTCCTTTCGCATCGGGGAGGAGTTGGTGGCCCGGCTGCCTCGTCGGGCTATCGCGGCAAGACTGATCGACAACGAGGCACGCTGGCTTCCGCATCTGGGACCACGTCTGCCCATCACGATTCCGGTTCCTCTGTTTGTCGGTGATCCCGACGACTTCTATCCCTTCAGGTGGGCTTTGGTTCCGTGGATTCCTGGCAACCCGGTCGGTGTGCCTGATGATCTCGACCTGTTGCAGGCGGCCGTGGACCTGGGCGGCTTTCTCCGTGCCCTGCATCGTCCTGCCCCTCCACACGCCCCAGAGAATCCGTTCCGGGGAATCCCGCTGGCTGCCCGGGACGAGGCGACCCGGGAGCGCATCCAGCTCCTGAAAGGCTCGGTCGACGCAGCCGCGCTGCTGCGAGCATGGGAGACGGCGCTCACCGTTCCGGACTTCAGCGGCAATCCGATGTGGCTACACGGAGATCTCCACCCCAACAATCTGCTCGCTTCTGGCGGTCACGTCAGCGGGGTCATCGACTTCGGGGACATCACCTCGGGTGATCCGGCGACCGATCTCTCAGTTGTCTGGATGCTGTTCCCGTCGCACTTGCATTCCAAATTTCGCGGCGCATACGGCGGTATCGACACCGCGACCTGGGCGCGGGCTCGGGGCTGGGCTCTCTCATTGGCGACGTCCTATTTGGCCTACTCTGCGGACAATCTCGCGATGGGACGGATCGGATCAACCACGATTGACCGTCTCCTGGGAGAAGTCTGATTCAGCGTCTGAGTGGTGGTATCTCGTTGCCGTTGCAGTCGATGCCGTCGCCGGGCCGGTAATTCGCTTCGATGGTGTCCACGACGACGCGGCCATCGGGATAGGTCCGCTGCCGATCTATTTCGCTGTGCCGACATTGCCTGCGGAAGGTGACTCGTTGATCCAGCTCCTGGACGTCGATGTGCTTGGTGGAGTAGAGCGTGACGGTGATGGACGTGGAGTCGTATGTGGGCCAGATGAGAACGGGATAGCCGGTGCTGTTGGTGACCACCAGATCGGGACCCGGCATCGACAGGGTCGCCTCCCTTCCGAACGGGTAGCGGGAGAAGTAGACCGAGTGGCTCTGATATTCGTCGAGGTCGAGACCGCCGAAGAACGCCGCGTTGAACATTGTCGTGACGAACTGGGACACCCCGCCTCCCACTTCGTCGGTCATGTGACCGCTCCTGATGGCACCAGCGGGTAGATATCCCTTGTCCCGCGTTCGTGGGCCGATGTAATCGTTGAACGAAAGCGTCTCCCCCGGGATCAGGTAATACCCACGGACGGCGTCGGCCATCGTCTGGATGTTGGAGACCCGGTTCTCACAGCAGGCGTGATGGGTGGTGAACTCGGCCACGACCTCATTCACATCCAAGCCTGTTGCCCAGCGAACAACACGCTCCTCGCCATTGGGCCGGGTCTCAAGTTGGAAGCGCGGCTCCCCGCCGCTCAGAAAGTCATCCGCCGCTGCTCGCACGGATTCGGTCGAACAACACACAGGTGGCGGCACACCTTCTTGGAGGACCTGGACCTCGCCTTCGACCACTTCCAGAAGTGGTTTCTCCATCTCACCCTGCGGGCCGGGGAAGAGACGCTCAATGTCTTGTTGGAACCCTGCGAGATCGAGGGACAACGTCATCCTCCCGTCCTCGGAGTCGCTCGACAGGTGGCGTCGAATCGCCGCTGCGCCCAGGCGACGACTCGATCCATTGACCACAGCAATCAGACCGTCTTTGGTCAGCTCGTTGGCTTCATCTGCCTCGACACCTGCGTCCGCGTCACTGACGACCGGAGGCAGAGACTCCAATCTCGCCGTCACCTCGATCGGCCCTGACGCGATGTCAGCCTCCTTCAGCCTTTCTATGAGATGATCGATGTCGACGCCGAGCCCATCGATTCCCGGGACGACTGTGACCTGCCCTTGTTCACTCGCCAGGCTCGGTTCGGTCGGGGTTTCGAGGATGAGATCGTCTTCGGAAAGCCTCGCTCTGGCTAGATCCTCGTCGAGCACGTATTCATCGGGCACTGTCACCGTCTCGAACGGAGTGCTGATCCACGAGGCGAATTCCCGCCATACGGTTTCGTCATGTCGGGCTGAGATCAGCGCGTTGATCGTGTCTGTGTAGCGGTAGTCGAATCCGATGTCCGCGGCTCTGAGGGTCATTTGCCTATCACCGAGGTCGATCGTCACCGGTGTCTCGCGAAATGCGGTCTCCCTCCAACCGACGTGAGCCGTCGCCACGTCGAGGGTGAGACCGGAGAGGTCGACACCCGCGAACATGACGTTCGGCGCGATCGCCACACCTTCGCTTGCAACGTGATTGGTCCAGGCCACGGCCGAAATCACCAGGGGAATGGCCAATGAGGGAAGTACCCACAGCCAGCCGCTGATCTGGTCTCGGTGCCTGGCCATTCCGTGGGCATGCTAAGTGGAGCCCCCGCCAATCAAGTGGTAACGGACGAACTGCTGCACTCGTCGTTGCATCTGGCGACCCATGGCCCGGCTGAATGGTCGCTGAAACCTTGACGGGTTTCGCGGGTGTGCGATAGAGTGTCGCTGAAGTCGGAAGACTTTGGGCGGCCCTTCTGGAGCGATCGAGAAGGGTGGCTGAACAAACGAAATTTCCTTTTGGGGACATGTTCGCGCGTGTGTTAACATGTCCTTTCTTGCGTTATCCCCCTAGTACCTACCACCTCAAGGAGGCACCCCTTGGCTTCGCGCGTGGCTGAGCGCTTTTCATTCGGGAAAATCCCCGAAGTTTTACCCTTACCCAACCTGTTGGCCGTCCAGCACGAGTCGTTTCAATGGTTCCTCGACGAAGGTCTTCGTGAGATCTTTGAAGAGATCAGTCCAATCGAGGATTTCACCGGCTCTCTTGCTCTCGAGCTGACCGACCATCGTTTCGGGGATCCCCAGATGACCCTGGAGGAGGCCCAGGAACGGGATGCCAACTACGCCCGGCCTCTCTTCGTCACCGCTCGCTTCATGAACCGTGGAACCGGTGAGATCAAAGAGCAGCAGGTGTTCCTCGGCGACTTTCCGATCATGACCGACAAGGGCGTTTTCGTCATCAACGGCACCGAGCGGGTGATCGTATCTCAATTGGTTCGATCCCCCGGCATCTACTACGACGTCGCCAAGGACAAGACTTCGGACAAGCTGATCTATTCCGGCAAGATCATCCCCGGACGTGGTGCCTGGCTCGAATTCGACACCGACAAGAAAGACACCATCGGAGTCCGGGTCGATCGGAAGCGTCGTCAGTACGTCACAGCTTTCCTCAAGGCACTCGGCATCGCCGAGACCGACGATGAGATCCTCGAGTTGTTCGGCCATTCCCAGTCGATCCAGAACACCGTCGAGCGAGACACCAACGCGGACAAGGAAGAGGCCCTTCTCGATCTCTACAGAAAGCTCCGTCCCGGTGAGCCGACCACGGTTGAGTCGGCCCGCGGGCTGATCCAGACTCTGTTCCGCAATCCGAAGCGCTACGACCTGACCAGGGTCGGTCGTTACAAGATCGCTCAGAAGTTCGGCGAGGAGTCGCCCAAGGACTATCGAGCCGAAGGTCTGCAGATGCTGCGTGACGAGGACATCGTCGACGCCATCAAGTACCTGGTTGCCCTACATGCCGGCGAGAGCACGATCGATACCCACCAGGGCAACGCGATCAGCATCTCAACCGATGACATTGACCACTTTGGCAACCGTCGCATCCGGACGGTTGGCGAGCTGGTCCAGAACCAGGTTCGGGTCGGTCTCACCCGTTTGGAGAGAGTGGTCCGTGAGCGGATGACGACTCAGGATCCCGACGCGATCACCCCACAGAGTCTGATCAACATCCGTCCTGTCACTGCGGCCATCAAGGAGTTCTTCGGCACGAGCCAGCTCAGTCAGTTCATGGACCAGCCCAACCCGCTGGCGGGGTTGACGCATCGTCGTCGTCTCAACGCCCTCGGTCCCGGTGGTCTCAGCCGTGAGCGGGCGGGGTTCGAGGTTCGCGACGTCCATCCCTCCCACTACGGCCGCATGTGTCCCATCGAGACTCCCGAGGGACCAAACATCGGTCTCATCGGCTCTCTGGCCTGCTACGCCCGGGTCAACGATTTCGGGTTCATCGAGACGCCCTATCGCAAGGTGGAGAGCGGCGTCGTCACCGAGAAAGTCGATTATCTGACCGCCACCGAAGAAGAGCGCTATGTCATCGCTCAGGCCAATGCACCGCTTAACGAGGACAGCTCGTTCAAGAACAAGCGAGTTCTGGTGCGCCGCGCCGGTGGGGAGGTGGAGTTCGTCGAGTCGAAGAACGTCGACTACATGGACGTCTCACCAAAGCAGATCGTCTCCGTCTCGACCTCACTCATCCCGTTTCTCGAGCACGACGACGCCAACCGTGCCCTCATGGGTTCGAACATGCAGCGTCAGGCCGTTCCTCTGCTCACTGCCGAGTCACCGCTCGTCGGCACCGGAGTCGAGGGCCGTGCCGCCCAGGACTCCGGTGACATGATCGTTTCCCCGGTCGACGGTGAGGTGGTTGAGGTGACCGGCCACGAGATCGTGGTGAAGGAGACCGGCACCAACAAGAAACACAGCTTCCTGCTCGACAAGTTCAAGCGCTCGAATCAGGGCACTTGCATCAACCAAAAGCCGGTCGTGGCTGAGGGCGACAAGGTCAAAGTGGGTGATGTCCTCGCCGACGGTCCTTCGACCGAGGCAGGCGAGCTGGCCCTCGGCCGGAACTTGCTGGTTGCGTTCATGCCATGGCAGGGCCATAACTTCGAAGACGCCATCGTCGTCAGCGAGCGTCTCGTCAAAGACGACGTTCTCACCTCGATCCATATCGAGGAGCACGAGATCGACGCCCGTGACACCAAGCTCGGCGCCGAAGAGATCACCAGGGACATCCCCAACGTCCCCGAGGAGGTCCTCGCCAACCTGGACGACGAGGGAATTATCCGGGTAGGCGCCGAAGTCGGCGCCGGTGACTATCTCGTAGGAAAGGTCACGCCGAAAGGTGAGACCGAACTAACGCCAGAGGAGCGGTTGCTCCGGGCCATCTTCGGTGAGAAGGCACGTGAAGTCCGTGATACCTCGCTCAAGGTGCCTCATGGTGAGACCGGAAAGGTCATCGCCGTCAAGGTGTTCAAGCGAGAGGAGGGATTCGACCTCTCCCCGGGTGTCAACGAGCTCGTCCGGATCTATGTCGCCACGCAACGCAAGATCTCAGAAGGCGACAAGCTGGCCGGACGTCACGGCAACAAGGGGGTCATCTCAAAGGTGCTCCCCGAGGAGGAGATGCCTTTCCTCGCCGACGGCACACCGGTTGACATCATCCTCTCACCGCTCGGTGTTCCCAGCCGCATGAACCTTGGCCAGGTTCTGGAGACCCACCTCGGGTGGGCTGCCGCTCAGGGTTGGGAGGAGTTCGACGGGTCGTCGCCTGCTGCCGTTGGCACCAAGCCGTGGACCAGGACCGCGACCCCAGTCTTCGACGGTGCCCGCGAGGACGAGATCATGCATGTCATCGCCAACGCCCACCCCAACCGGGACGGCGATCGTCTGGTGCAAGACGATGGCAAGGCGGTCCTCTACGACGGACGCTCCGGTGAGCCGTTCGATACCGCCGTCACCGTAGGGTTCATCTACATATTGAAGCTGGTCCACCTGGTGGACGAGAAGATCCACGCCCGTTCCACCGGCCCCTACAGCATGATCACCCAGCAGCCACTCGGTGGTAAGGCTCAATTCGGCGGTCAACGGTTCGGGGAGATGGAGGTCTGGGCCCTCGAGGCCTATGGCGCCGCCTACGCCCTCCAGGAGCTGCTCACCATCAAGTCCGACGATGTCCAGGGCCGGGTCAAGGTCTACGAGGCGATCGTCAAAGGCGACAACATCCCCGAGCCGGGGATACCGGAGTCATTCCGGGTCCTCGTCAAAGAGATGCAGAGCTTGGGGCTGAACGTCGAGATGCTCTCCGCCGGTGAGGAAGTCGAGCTCCGCGAGCTCGAAGAGGACACCTATCGGTCGGTCGAGACTCTCGGCATCGACCTCAGCCGTCCCGAGCGACCCGATTCGGAATAGCGGTTTGTTGAAGTCACTGCAGCCACTTTTTGAAGTCCAGGTACCTAGTACCGAGCACCGA
>Ga0299907_10000392_pt1 | contig 20805 bp, 18 predicted proteins | sample RVTome_16_FD_198680 | JGI IMG/M metagenome (GOLD analysis project Ga0299907, IMG submission 198680) | Soil microbial communities from uranium-contaminated site in the Upper Colorado River Basin, Wyoming, United States - RVT152D67 (version 2) ...
CGTACGGCGTTCGGCGATAAAGGTCTCGCCTTGGTTGAGTGTGATGTACGCCCCCTCGACGGGGGACCCGCCGCGGCGAACGAGACCGTGAATCTTCAGCGTGGAGCTCATGACGCCTTACTGTAGCCGGATGACTCCGAGCCCGGAGAAGCGATGACGGCTGGGCTGCACTGATGTACCCACATTCCTCGCGCAGGATTTCCGGCAAGTTCCGACGGTATGCCCGTCCCGTCGCGCAGGTCACGCTTACCGTCGTCGCCGTGCTGGCAGCGCTGGGCGCCGGGTACCGATTCCTCGCGCGCGGCGGCACATCGGCGCTGTTCGGCCCCCAGGTGGTGTCCGAGCCCGAGGCGGGACCCGTGGGGATGAGCCCGTTCCTCGAGCTGCGCGGGTTCGACGGCGGCAAGGAAGTCACGGTCTTCCTGTGCCCGGACGAGTTCGGTGCGATCGAGAATTGCGTAGAGCTCGGCAAAGGCGAGGCGCCAGGCACGATCAAAGCGAACCCGATCCCGACGGCGTTTCCCGATGCCAACGAGATCGTGCCGGCTACATATTTCCTCCGGGCCGGTCCAGAGGACGGCGGGCAGTATCCGGCCCGCGGGACCTTCAAGGTCGAGCTCTTCAAGATCGGGCCGAAGGTTCGTCCCCGGTCGTTCGCCGGCGTCGTGCCGCAGGCCATCCGGATCGGGGACCCCGAGCAGATCGCACGAGGGGCTCCTTGCCGTGCGCCGTTGTTCCTGCCGGACGGGCGGTTGACCGTCGGCGCGACGGTCGTCGACCCCGCAACGGGTGTCACGATCCGGTTCGATCTACAGGCATCCGAACTCGCGTGGTCTCCGGTCGGCGACAAGCTCGCGATCCTCACGCCCGACCGCAAAGAGATCCGCCTGGCCGGCCCGGACGGGGAGGACGCCGTCACGAGCGTGCGCGAGGCGCGTGGCCTGTTGTCGAGCCTGTCCTGGGCGCCGCAGGGCGACCGTCTCGCGTTCATCTCGCAGAACGATCCCAACACGCGTGGGGGGCCGGGGCCACCCACCGTCCGGATCCTCAACGCGACGAACGGCACGATCGCCTCAGCCGGGCCGGGACTGGGTGTCTCGTGGTCGTCGCAGCCCGATCTGCTGGCGGTGGAGCGCGCCGGCGGGATCATCGAGGCGTCCACACCGGCCGGCGGGCGGCGCTCGCTGGTCGGCGGCCACGACCCGGCGTGGTCGGCGGACGGAACCCTTCTCGCCTATGTGCGTCAGAGCATCGAGGGTGACTCGGAGAGTGGATGGATCGCGCGCGCCGACGGTTCGGATCCGTCACCGGAGGTAGGCCCGGACGTGTGCGCGCTCTCGTTTTCCCCGTCGGGCGACGCGCTGGCCGTGGTGTCGGGCAGTGGAGAGAACACGACGCTCCACCTGCGCAGCATCGACGTCCAGCGATGACGGCTCGGCGTTTGCGCATCCGTGCGGGCGATGTCGAGCTCCATGCGCGCTTGCATGACACGCCGACGGCCGATGAGTTGTGGATGCTGCTACCCGTCGAGAGCCGCGCCACTCGCTGGGGCGAGGAGTTCTACTTCCGCGTGCCCGCGATGATGGCCGAGCGCGAGGACGATGCTCGCGATGTCATGGAGATCGGGGAGATCGGCTATTGGGTCGAAGGCCAGGCCGTAGCGATCTTCTTCGGTCCGACGCCTGCGTCTCGCGGCGATGAGCCGCGAGCCGCCGCGGCCGTCAACGTCGTCGGTGCGATCGAACGCAACGCAGAGGCTCTGTCGCGGCTGCCCGACGGCGTCGTCTTCCACCTGGAAGAGGCGGAAGGGTAGGTCGCTTCCGAAAGATACGCTCGCAGTGGTGACCCCGGACATCCTGCACGTCGATCTCGACGCCTTCTACGTCTCCGTCGAGCGGCGCGAGCGTCCGGAGCTCCGCGGCGTCCCGGTCATCGTGGGCGGCGCCGGGGGCCGCGGCGTCGTCCTGTCGTGCTCGTACGAGGCGCGGGCGAAGGGCGTCCGTAACGGCATGCCGTCGGCTCGGGCTCGGCGTCTGTGCCGCGACGCGATCTTCGTCTCTCCGAACTTCGAGCCGTATACGTCCGCGTCCAAGCGGTTCCGCGCCTTGCTCGAGAGCTTCACGCCGAGGGTCGAGCCGATCTCGCTCGACGAAGCGTTCTGCGACGTGTCCAAAGCGCATCGGCTGTACGGCTCGAGTGAGGAGATCGCCGAACGCATCCGGACGCGTGTGCGCGAAGAGCTCGATCTCGTGTGCTCGGTGGGCGGGGGCCCGACGAAGCTCGTCGCGAAGATCGCGTCTCGTGTCTGCAAACCGGACGGCGTTCTCGTCGTGGACGACCCCGTCGGCTTCCTTCACCCTCGTCCGGTCTCCGATCTCTGGGGAGTGGGGGAGGTGACGGCCGGCGTGCTGCGCCGACTAGGGATCTCCACGATCCGAGACCTCGCCGAGATGCCGAAAGGAGTGCTGCGCGAAGCGGTCGGCGCCGCCGGCGCCGCGCACCTGCACGCCGTTGCCTGGGGTAGAGACCCGAGCCCGGTCGAGCTTCGCAGCGACGCGAAGAGCGTGGGAGCCGAGGAGACCTTCGGCAGTGACATCGACGACGAGGACGCGATAGGGGCCGAGCTGCTGCGTCTCTCCGACCGTGTGGCGTCACGTCTGGTGAAGGGGAAGCTGCGGGCGCGCACGATCACGATGAAGATCCGCTTGGCCGGCTTCGACACCTACACCCGCTCGACGACGCTGCCCACGGCGACCGACGACGTCTGGACGATCTACCGGACCGCTCAGGCGGCCTACGGCAGGTTCCGGCGCGGACGGCGAGCGGTCCGTCTGCTGGGCGTATCGGGCTCGGGTCTCGTCACGGGACCGGTGGCCCAGCAACTGTCGTTCGAAGGCCGGCCACGCTTCGCCGAGGCCGAAGCTGCCGTCGAGCGCGTCCGGCGCCGGTGGGGGAAGGAGGCGCTTCGCTTGGCACGCTTGCTGCCGAAGCGTGACGCCGACAACTAGCCTTAGCTACGGTGAGGCTGAACAGACGGGCCCTGGCGTCCGGCTTGGTTGTGGGGCTGACCTCGCTGGGCGCCGCTTACGGCGGGACGGTCATCGCTCCGCCACGTCATAGCGAACCACCGGTGGGTATTCGCTCTTCGAACGACGTTGCCCGGTCGGCCGGATTCGCTTCTGCATCGGTGCCGCTTCGTCCTGAGTTACGACCTGCTGACGTGGCCGGGGTTCTTCGTTCAACGATCAAGGCCCCCGCCGGAGGCCGCACGCCGGCCGGCACATTCCTGGTCGGTGGTGCCCGGGTCGACCTGGCTCCCGCTCCGAAGATCTTCGGCGGCCGCACGTGGATGCGAGAGGGCTGCACATCGATCGAGGGCGGGAACGTTGACGGCGACCACCTCCTGCCGCCGGCCGACGATGCCGTGGACGAGCTCCGGAGCTGGCCGGCGTCATCGCCGGATTGCGTTTATCTCGGGGGATTCGGCATCGGTCCGGTACGACCCGCCGAACGCGTGGGGCCGGGCGGCGTGTGGATCCGCGCACTCGCGATCTCCAACGGTCGGCAGACGTTCGTCTACGGGATCGCCGATCTCGTCGGCTGGTTCGCCCGATACGACTCCACGATCTGCAGCGACTGCGGCATCCGCGACGTTCGGGAGCGCGTCGCACGGGAGGTGGGTACCTCACCGGCGAACATCGTCGTGGCCTCCACGCACTCGCACGCGACCGCCGATACGTACGGCGGCTGGGGTGGGATCCCCGATTGGTACCGCAACCAGATCCGCGATTCCACCATCGCGGCGGCGAAGCAGGCCGTGGCGAATCTGCGGCCGGCAACGGTCGACGCCGGCGAGGTCCACCTGCGCGACCGCAATAGCGAACGGCGGGATACGTACTATTCGAACGCCGATACGGGCGCGACGTGGCTCCAAGCCAGGGCGTTGCCTCCTCGTGGCTGTCGCGGCGCGACGTGCCGGCCGGTCATCGCGACCCTTGCGACCTACGCAGCGCACCCGACGATCGTCAGCTCGAATCAGCTCCATGCCGATTGGCCGGGAGCGACGGCGAGACGCCTCGAGCAGCGCTTCGGTGGTGTCGGCTTGCTCTTCGAAGGCGGTCTCGGCAACGTCTCGGTGTCCGCGGCGGCGGCGAAGACCGATGTAGTGTCCGCCGAGCGAACGGGACGTGCCATCGGCGACGACGTCGTTCGTGCCATCGCTGAACGCGGAACCGCGCTGCGATCCAACGACATGCGGACGGCCGTACGGGATATCACCCACCCCGTCACCACGAATCCGGGTCTCACGACCCTGGCGACGGTGGGGTTGTTCGACCGGGAGTTCCTGCCGGCGACGCCCGGGGCCGGGGTGCCCGGCGTGTATCACTGGTCGAAGGCGGGCGAGCTCTCGTCATTCGGAGACGACTCGGCCGAGCCCGCCGGCGAGCTCGCCCGTGGGTGCACGTCGGCCGGGCCCACGTTGATCACGACGGTGGGAGCCCACAGGATCGGCGAGATGCTCGTCGCGTTCGCGCCCGGCGAGATCTTCTCCAACATCTCAGAGGTCATCAAGGAGCGCGCCGACCGAAGCGTCGTCACCATGGTCATGGGACAAGCCAACGACGCGCTCGGCTACATCATCCAGAGCTACGAGTACGACATGCAGGGCAACTTCGTGACGGAGTACGCCACCGGTACGGGCGAGTACGAAGAGGTCTTCTCGGTCGATCGGTGCATCGGCGACCACGTCCTCGAAGCGATGCTCGAGTCGACGGCCGCACTCGGCTTCGGCCGCTGAGTTAGACGCCGACGGCGTGGACTGACCAGTCGCCGGGTATGCCCTTGAGCGCGTGGCTCCCGCGCGGCTCGAACCCGAAGTCCGAGCCGGTGAGCAGCTGTCGCACGGTGTCCGACACCCAAACCTCGCCCGGAGCGGCGAGATCGCACACGCGGGCCCCGATGCTCATCGCGAGCCCGCTGGGCTTGGCGCGTCCGACGTGTTCGGTGATCAGCTCGAACTCGCCGGCGTGCACACCTCCGCGCAGATCGAGGCCGATCCACCGCACAGCCTCGATCGACGCGCGTGCGCACGCGATGGCATCCGAGGGCCCGGCGAAGGTCGCGACGAATCCGTCGCCGGCGGTGTCGACCTCTGAGCCCCCATACCGCAGGAGCTCACGGCGTACCAGAGCGTTGTGCGCCTCGAGCAGATCGCGCCAGCGGCGGTTGCCGTATTCGGCGATCAGGGCCGTCGAGTCGACGATGTCGGTGAACAGCACGGCGCCGAGCGCTCGAGTGCGCTCGGCCCTCTCGCGGGAGCCGAGAACGATCGTCCGGACGTCTTCGGGCACGTCCCGCGAGTCGACGACCCAAGGGAGATAGTCCTCGGATCGATCGTTGTCGTCACTCAAGACGCTCGAGGGCCTCGCCGACATCGATCTCTCCCTTCGAAAGCGATTCGAGTAACCCGATCCGGTCGGAGGACGACTCCTCCGGCTCGAGACCGAGCTTCTGTACGAGCTTGTCGAAGCGGCTGCGAACGGTGGGATAGCTCACGCCGAGGTGGCGCTCGAGGTCCTTCATGTTGCCGCGCGAACGCAGGAAGACGAGGAGCATGTCGCGCTCGCTCGGGTCGAGCGAGCAGAACGCGCAGGGCTCGAAGAACCCAGAAAGCTCTGTCTCGCACTCCGGACAACCGAGGCGGGTGAGTGCGAGGCGTTCGCCGCACACCGGGCACGAGCGGGGGGCGTGTCGCTGCTCGGCCATCAGCTCGTCGTCACGTGGATGCTGCCCATGGCGGTCTCGACCCGCAGCGTGGCTTCGCCCGCACCGATGGTCGCTTCGCGGCGGGAGCCGAAACGCCGGCGCTCCGGCTCCTCGGCCCCCGGAAGGATGACCTTACCCAAGGCCGCGTCGGCGAAGATACGCACGCTCGACGCCGGATCGAGCTCCACGCGAACGGCTCCGGCGTCGCTGCGTATGCGGGACTCACCGGAGGCGATCTTTCCGACGACGCGAACGGCGCCGGCGTTCACGGAGACATCGACGGGTCCGTCGAAGTCCTCGACAGTGATCGGGCCGGCCGCCGCGCGGGCGCGGATCGGCCCGGCGATCCCGCTGATGGATAGGGGACCGGCATCGAGCTTGGCATCGAGGGCCAGCGTTGGATTCATCCGCACGCGGAGGCTGGAGGCGTGACGGCCGCCGATGCGCACGCCGCCGACGCGGTGCTTGTTCTTGCGGTGGCCGAGATGGATGGCGAAGGCGCCGGGCGTCGCCGACTCGACGTCGCTGCGGATGACGAGGGTGTCGCCGTCGATGGAGGCCGAGTGGTTCCCTTCGACGTCGGCTTCGGCGACGCCGGGATCGCCGACCACGACGATGGCTCCGAAGCCGGCCGTGACCTTGATGCGGCGGATGGGTGAGTCGGGCTCGGGGGCCGGGGCAGTTGGTGGAGCCTCCTCGGATCGCAGGAGCTCGTCGGCCTCCGCGGGGGTGAGCTCGCCGCGGGCCACCTGCTCGAGGATCTCACGGCGATCCCAGGTCATGAGACGGAGTATAAAGACGAGCTTATTATCTGGCAAGTCGGAACTGCCAGAAAAGGGATATCACCCGCCTAGATCATGCAAGAATGGCTCCACGGCTGTTCTGAAAGCGTCGGGCCGCTCGATGAGCGCGCCGTGGCCTGCCTCCGGGATCACCTCCAGACGACTCCCCGGGATGAGCTCGGCGAGCTCGCGCGAGTAGCGCACGGGAACCAGACCGTCCTCGTCGCCGACCACGACCAGCGTCGGCGCGGCGATCTGGGCCAGGCGGTCGCGGGCATCGTGGGCCTGGTCCGCCCGCCATTGACGGATGATGCCGGCCGGGCCGCGCTCGGTAGGTGCCGCGCGAGACGCCGCGCGGAGCATCTCCAGGGGCGCGGGATCGGCGAAGAAGCGATGGGTGTAGAGGTCCATCGCGCCCATGTCGGTCATGAGCTCGGGGGTCGCCAACGCCGACAGCTGCTCCCACAGCGAGAAGCGCAGGGCGAGCCACCCGTCTGTGGAGGCCCACGTCGCATACAGGACGAGGCCGCGCACGCGGTCGGGCTTGGCGAGGACGAGCTCCTGAGCGATGGCGCCCCCGAGGGAGAAGCCGATGACGTCTGCCTGCTCGAGGCCGAGCTCGTCCATCAGGCCGAGGGCGTCGACGGCCATGTCGGCGGGCGTGTAGTCGGTCTCGACGCTGGAGGAGGCACCGGTGTCGCGATTGTCGAACGCGACGACGCGTCGGATCTCCGACATCCATCCGATGTGGAACCCCCAGATCACGGCGGGCAGACCCGTACCGGAGATGAGAAGCAGCGGGAAACCGTCGCCGCTCGTTTCGGCGTTGAGCGTGACGTCGCCGATCGAGTACGCGGGCACGGCGGCTATCCTAGGCGTCTCCGAGTTGGGGAGGCGAAAACCATGTCGGACGTCGTGCTCGTCGAAATCGCCGATCGGGTGGCGGTCGTCAGTCTGAACCGACCGGACAAGCTGAACGCCGTCTCGCCCGCCGTCTTCGCGGGCCTGTACGAAGCGGGCAAGCAGATCGAAGCCGACGACGATGTGCGGGCCGTGCTCATCCGCGGCGAAGGGCGTGCCTTCTGCTCGGGCCTGGACCTTGCGTCGCTGCAGGCCTTCGGATCGGCCCCGCAGGACGGCGGCAACGGGGATTCGTCCGACGTCGACGGTTCCCAGGCGCAGGGCGGATTCGGCATCTGGCAGAGCATGGACAAGCCCGTCGTCGCCGCCGTGCAGGGATATGCGCTGGGGGCCGGGTTCCAGCTCGCGCTCGCCGCCGACATCCGCATCGCCGCCGACGACGCGGTGATGTCGGTCTTCGAGATCACCTACGGACTGGTGCCCGACCTCGGCGGGACGCAACTGCTGCCGCCGATCGTCGGTCCGGCCCGGGCGAAGGAGCTCATCTGGACGGCCAAGCGCTTCTCGGCGGCCGAAGCACAAGAGCTTGGCATCGTGAACCGCGTGGTGGCGCCCGGGCAGCTCGAGGACGAAGCGCGGGCGTTCGCGGCCGAGCTTGCATCACGTCCGCCGCTCCCGATCCGTTTCACGAAGAAGCTCGTGAACGACTCGGCCCGCATGACGCTCGAGGAAGGCATGCGCGGAGAGATCCAGGCGCAGATCAAGTGCATCACGTCCAACGACATGCGCGAGGCCGTCGCCGCCGCCTTCGAGAAACGGCAAGGGACATACTCCGGCACCTGATCGCTCGCTCGACGCTCGCTGTCGTCGTCGGCCTGATCATCGCCGCGTGCTCTTCACCGGCTGACGACCGGGCTTCCCCGGCGAGCGTCGCCACTCCGTCGGCGACGGCGCGCACTCTCGGCGAGTGGTCGGTGAAGGCCGACCTTCCGACCCCACGGACCGAGGTGGCCGTCGCCCACCTCGAAGGCAGAACGATCTACGTGGCCGGCGGCTTCACGGCCGACGGGGAGGCCACCGGCGTCGTCGAGGCCTACGACGTGGCCGACGACTCGTGGGAGCGCACCGTGTCGCTGCCCGTCCCACTCCACCACGCGGGTCTCGCGTCGGCGCTCGGCCGCCTGTACGTGGTCGGCGGCTACACGAGCGACGGCCGTGCTTCCGGTGGCGTGTGGTCGTGGGCGCCGGGCGATGGTGAGTGGCGGGCGCAGGACCCGCTGCCGACCCCCCGTGGCGCGCTCGCGGTGGCAACCCTCAACGTCGCGGACTCCACCGTGATCCACGCCGTCGGCGGCGCGACCGGGTTCGGTGCGGGTGGAGCCGAGCTGAGCGACGCGAACGAAGCCTTCAGCTTGGGCCGCAGCGAGTGGCTGACCAGGGCTGCGTTGCCGTTCCCGCGCGACCATCTCGCCGTCGCCGCGACGGAGGGCAAGCTCTACGTCGTCGGTGGGAGGCAGCTGTCCCTGACGACCAACCAAGCCCGTCTGGACGTCTACGACCCGCTCGAGGACCGCTGGACCCGGGGCCCGGACATGCCGACGGCCCGCGGCGGTCTCGCCGCGGCGGCGGTGGACGGCCGCATCGCGGTTGTCGGGGGCGAGCAGCCCCGGGGGACGTTCCCGGAGGTCGAGGTCTTCAGCGTCCGGCGCAACGCCTGGGTCTCCCTACCGCCACTGCCCACCCCCCGCCACGGCCTAGGTGCAGCGGGAATCGGCGATCGGCTTTATGTTGTTGGTGGTGGTCCGACGCCGGGGCTTTCGGTGTCGGGGGCGAACGAGACGCTGCTGGTCAAGGAGTAAATTGCGCAAGACCCTCGTTGTGGTTCTGTTGTTCGGCGCCGCCTGCTCGTCGCCGCGTATCGTCGCGTCCCAGCGTGTCGTGGCGACGCCGATAGCCACTCCGACCCCGACTCCGGCTCCGACTCCTACACCCGAACCGGTCCGCCGCCCCGCCCCTGTAACTGAGGGCGGCAACGAGCCGGCCCCTCGTCCCTTGCTCGCCGCACCGGCCGACAACATCGGCATGTTCCGCGGGCTCGGGTCGTGGATCGACGTCTTCGATCACACCGACGATCCCGCGACCGTGCTGCCCTTCGTCCGGGGGATGGCCGAACGAGGAACGAAGACGCTGTACCTGGAGACCGCGCGCTTTGCGTCGACCACCGATATCCAGTTCCCGACGGCACTCGGCGCGGCCCTAGACGAAGCGAAGGCGCTCGGTATGCGGGTCGTGGCGTGGTACCCGCCGGCCTTCGACGATCTGGAGCGCGACGTGCGCCGGAGCCTCGCTGCCATCGCGTTCGTCTCGCCCAAGGGCAACCGCTTCGACGCCTTCGGCGCAGACATCGAATACACGGAAAAGGTCCCCGACCACGCGGAACGCTCCCGGCGCGCGGTGGAGTACTCGAGACGGCTCCGCGAGGGCGCGCCGGCCGGGTACCCGATGGCCGCCATCGTCATCCCGCCGACGTCGCTCGTGTACAACCCGAACCGCTGGGCGGGGTTCCCGTGGGCCGAGCTGCGCGGGTACTACGAGGTGTTCATGCCGATGAACTACTGGACGGCCCGCGGCAAGGATCCGCAGACGGCGGCGAACCTGACGCAGCAGAACGTCGCCGAGACCAAGCGGCTCACCGGTCGTCCCATCCACATCATCGGCGGGCTCGGTGAGTACTCCGACGAGGCGCAGGTCGTCGCGTACGTCGCGGCCGCCCGCGAGGCGGGCTCGCTCGGCGGGGGACTGTACGACTACGACACCACGCGCGCCGAGGTGTGGGAAGAGTTGCAGGTACTGAACGAGTGACGGGCACCGACGTGCGGGAGGCCCTCGTGGCCACCGTGCGCGAGTTCGTCGATCGTGAAGTCATCCCCGCCGCTCCGCAGCTCGACCGCGACGACGTCTATCCCACCGAGCTCGTCGATCGTCTCGGGGAGATGGGGTTCTTCGGCGCGACCATCCCTACCGAGTTCGGCGGGATGGGACTGGACTTCGTCACCTACGCGATGTGTGTCGAAGAGCTCTGCCGCGGGTTCATGTCGTTGTCGGGCGTCTTCAACACGCACCTCATCTGCGCGCACATCGTCCGGATGCACGGGACCGAGGCGCAACGCCGGCGCTGGCTGCCGCTGCTGGCGGCCGGCGAGCGGCGCGGAGGCCTCGCGCTCACCGAGCCGGAGTGCGGCAGCGACCTCCAGGCGATCCGGACCGTGGCTCGCCGCGCCGACGGCGATTACCTCGTCACCGGGCGGAAGATGTTCATCACCAACGGCGAGCACGGCAGCGTCTTCGCCACCCTCGTGAAGACCAACCCGGACATCGAGCCGTCCCATCGCGGCATGTCGTGCTTGCTGATGGGGAAAGGCGACGGCTTCGGCATCTCCAAGCACATCGACAAGCTGGGCTACCGGGCCGTGGACACCGTCGAGCTGATCCTGGACGAGGTGCGCGTCCCCGGCGAAGACCTCGTCGGCTCCGAAGAGGGTCACGGCTTCGGTCACGTAATGGACGGCCTCGAAACCGGCCGGGTGAACATCGCTGCCCGTGCCGTAGGGGTGGCTCGGGCAGCCTTCGAGGCGGCCGTCCGGTACGCGCAGGAGCGCATCGCCTTCGGCAAGCCGATCGCCCATCACCAAGCCATCCAGTTCCTGCTGGCCGACATGGGGACGAAGATCGAAGCGGGACGGTTGCTGTATCTGCGTGCGGCCGAGCTTAAGGATCGCGGCGAGCGGGCCGATCTGGAAGCCGGCATGGCCAAGCTCTACGCGTCGGAGATGTGCCGTGAGGTCACGCTCGACGCGATCCGTGTCCACGGCGGCTACGGCTACTCGACCGAGTTCGCTGTGGAGCGCTACTACCGCGACGCGCCTCTGATGATCATCGGCGAGGGGACGAACGAGATCCAGCGGCTGGTGATCGCTCGCCGGCTGCTCGAGCGGTACGCGGTCTAGTCCGCTTCAGCGAGCTCGCGTCCGGCGCTTCGGTTTCGACCCGGCGCCCGATCGCTGAATGGCTTCCTCGCGGGTGCCGAGGTAGGACTCGATCACCCGCGGATGGTTGAGGACCTCATCGGGTTTGCCGGTCGCGATGATCCCGCCGAGCTCGAGGGCGATCATCTCGTCGCAGATCGACTTCAAGAGCGGCATGTCGTGCTCGATGACGAGCATCGAGCACCCGGTCAACTGCTGGACGCGCTGCAGCATGGGGCCCAGGGCTTCGGTCTCGCGCTGGGCGACCCCTCCGGAGGGCTCGTCGAGGAGCAGGATCGACGGATCCTGCGCGAGTGTGCATGCGAGCTCGACGATGCGGCGGCTGCCCGTCGACAGCTCGCCCACGAGCTTCTCACGGAACGCGACGAGACCCATGAGCTCGATGAGCTCCTCGACCCGCTCGGCGGCCTGCAGCTCCGACTCGTAGGACGCCGGCATGTACATGGCCGCGGCGACGATGTCGCGGGATGCGAGGTGACGCTCGAGCGCGACGGCGATCGTCTCGGCGACCGTGAGCGTCGGGTACAGGCGTGCTTCCTGGAACGAGCGCCCGAGCCCGAGCTTCGCGCGCTCGTGCGGAGCCTTATCGGTGACGTCGACGTGGTCGACCTCGATCCGTCCGCTGTCGATGGACAGGAATCCCGAGATGCAGTCGAACAGCGTCGTCTTGCCCGCTCCGTTCGCGCCGATCAGGCCGATGATCTGCCCCTGGCGAAGCTGGAGGCTCACCCCGTCGACGGCGGAGATACCGCCGAAGCGCTTCACGACGTCGAAGCTCTCCAGGACGACGGGAGCGTCTGGGGGAGGCGGCACGCGCTTCATGGGCTTGGTGGTGGCGGCCTTCGCCGTGGGTTTCTTGGCGCCCTTCGAGCGCTTGCCGTCCTCGGCGTGTGCGCTCGCGCCCGCGATGAACACCGAACGCAGGATGTCGGGACGGTCGAGGAGCTCCCGTGAGGGCCCGGAGAAGCGCACCTCGCCCTTCTCGAGGAAGACGGCGCGCTCGGCCAAGGTGAGAGCAACGTTCACCGATTGCTCCACGACGATGATCGTCACGCCGGTCTTGTGGATCTGCTGGACGACGTCGATCAGCCGACCGACGACCGTAGGCGCCAGCCCGAGTGAGAGCTCATCGATCATCAGAAGTTTCGGGCGGTTCATGAAGGCGCCGGCCAGGCTGAGCATCTGCTGCTCCCCACCGGAGAGGCTGCCGGCGAGTTCGTTGCGCCTATCGCGCAGGATCGGGAACATGTCCTCGGCCCGCTTGAGCTCCTCCTCGAAGCGGTCGTTGTCCCCGCGGAAGAGCCACGCAGCCAGCCGCAGGTTCTCCTTCACGCTCAGCGTCGGGAAGACCGCTCGGCCCCCGGGCATCTGCACGATCCCGATCTGGGACGTCTTGACGGCGTCGGCGTGGGTGATGTCGCGTCCGTCGTAGAAGATCGCGCCGCCGATCGGGTCGACCAAGCCAGAGATCGCCTTCAGGAGCGTCGACTTCCCCGCGCCGTTGGTGCCGAGCAACGCCAGGATCTCGCCCTGCTTCACCTCGAGGTCGATGCCGAACAGGACCTGGACCTGGTCGTAAGCGACCTCGACGCCCCGGCAGACGAGGAGGGACTCCTGGGCGCCGAACTTCTTCATCTCCTCCTTGAGCCGGATGGCCGTCTCGAGGGTGCGCGTCGCCTGATCGACGTCGCGACGCACGAACTGGAAGGCGGAAGTACCGATCAATCCCGCGATCGCGACGATGCCGGCGAGCAGTCCGATGGCGAGCCTGTACCCCTCGTTGTCGCCGAGGGTGAAGAGGGGAAGGGAAGCGATGCTGCCGAGACCGACGTACAGGACGGCCCACGAGAAGGCCTGAGAACGGATGCGCGGCGGAGCCACGAGCCCGACGAGCGTGAAGTAGGCCGGCTGGAACGAGCCGATGCCCAGGGCGGCCAGGGTCGCGAACATGACCGAGACCGACGACCACGGCGCGACGGCCATGAGGACGAGGCCGACGGCGAAGCCGACGAAGGACAGGCCCGTGATCGTCGCGAGGTGCTGGGTCGTGCCCCGGCGGACGGCACGCGTAGCCAGCCACCCACCGAGGATGAGGCCGAGCGCGATACCCGCATTCTCAAGAAAGGTGACGAGCCCGCGGGCTCGCGAGTCGTAGTCGTACACGTTCTCGAAGAACAGCGAGAGGAAGGTCCCGATCGGGACCCATCCGACGCCGAGGAACATCGCTCCGGTCCACAAGCGACGGAGGGTCTTGACGTTGTACAGCTGGCGCCGGGCTTCGCCGAAGGGGACGGAACCCTCGGCGGCGACGCGCGTCGCCAGCTCGCTGTCGATCGACTGACCGCGTACGGGCTCGCGGAGGAACGCAGCGGCGATGATCAACAGGAACGTGGGGATGGCGAGCAGGATGAAGGCCCACTCCCAGCTCAGAGCAGCGGCGATGAGGCCTGCGAGGATGCCGGCCACCCCGGCCAACGGGTTCGCGAACCGGTGGATCCGAAAAACGGCCGGATGCTTCGGCGGCGGGTAGTAGTCGGCCAGCAGCGACGGGTGGATCGACTCGTTCGAGAGTCGCCCGACGCCGGCGATGAAGCGCACGAAGAAGAGGGTGAGGACGCTCGGCACGAGTCCGGTGGCGATCGACATCGTTCCCCAGAGCGCGGCGGACAGCATGGCCATGCGCACCCTGCTGATTCGGTCGCCGAGCCAGCCGACCGGAAGCGCGGCGACGAGGGTGAGCACGGCGCTGAAGGTGGCGATGGCCGCGATGCCGGTATCGGAGAGGTCGAAAGCGTCGCGGATCTCCGGCGTCAGCGTGGCGAATGCGAGGCGGTCGAACTCGTCGACGAAGTTCAGCCCGAACAGGACGGCCAAGGGCACGATCGAGCCACCGCCGGTGGCGGCGGCCAGCCGTCCGGCGCGCGCCGACACAGGACGTTCGGTCGGCAGTTTCCGGTTCGGCTCTCGGTCCTCCTTCGGCTGAGCCTTCTTCGTCGCCTTCATCGTTCGCCCGCTCCGGCGTGGGTCCTGCCGAGCACCTCGGCGAACTGCTCACCCTCGTCGACGCGCTCCCTGAACTCCTCGACGACTTCCTTCTCCTCTTCCGGGGTCGTCCGCTTGTCGGCCAGGAGCGACGGCACGACGATGCCGCGGCGGTTCGCCACCCACCGCAGCAGATTGTCCCGGGCGGTGAAGATGGCCTGGCCGATCCCACCCGGCACGATCATCAGAACGAGCAGCAAGCCGACACCGGTCACGGCGTTGCGCAACTCGCCGGAGAGCACCTGTGCGAGCGCCCGGAAGCTGAAGATGCCGATCAGCGTCCCGGCGATCGAGCCCAGTCCACCGATGACCGAGATCGAGAAGACATCGAGGCTCATGGGGGTCTGGAAGCTCCCGGCTCCCGCTCCTTGGAGGACCATGATGAACAAGCCGCCCGCGAGGCCTGCGACCACACCCGACATGACGAAACCGGACAACTTCGACGTCGTGGTCGGAACCGCTGCGGCCCCGGCGGCTCGATAGTTGTCACGCGTCGAGATCAGGACGCGTCCACTCCGTGCACGGCGTATGCCCCGAGCGAGCAGGATCGTGAGGCCGAGGAAGGCGAGGCAGAGGTAGTACAACGCCCACTCGCTCTGCAGGTCGAAGCGTTCCCACAGCGTCGGCCGAGTGATCGAGCCGGGGATGTAGTTGGGGAAGTTCACCGGATTGAGGAAGAACGTATCGAGAGCCACGGCGAACGCGAGTGTGGTTGCAGCGAGGAAGAGGCCCTCGATGCGGAGGGCCGGCAGTCCGATGAGCAGAGCCACCAGACCTCCCGCGACGCCGGCCGCCAGGAGCATCAGGAACAGATCGACGTTCCACCTGGTGGCGATGTTGCCGAAGGCGATCGCGCCGCAGCCCACTATCGCGAAGTGTCCGAGCGAGATGTTGCCCCCCCAGCCCGTGAGGATCACGAGCGATACCCCGACGATGCCCCAGATGATCGCGACGGACATGAGGCTCACGATGCTCGGATCGACGAGGAGTGGGATCCAGATAGAGAGCACCGCGAGGAGCGCCGCAAAAACCCATCGTGCGATGCGGATCTCGGGGAGCTTGCGGAGCTCTCGTGGGATCTCGCGCACGACGCCGGTCATGCTCCACGTCCCCGCGCCCTCGCGGGCCCGGGAGATGCGCTTCCGCTGAAGCAGCAGGCCGAGCAGGATCACGCACAGGAAGGCGACGTCGATGGTGGAGGCTCTCTTCGTGTTCCAGAAGACGAGCTGCGCCAGGATCTCCAGACCGAGACCGGCGGCGAAGGCGATCGGTAGTGACTCCATCCGGGCGAGGACGGCGGCGGCGAGGGCCGGGAGCAACAGGAACGCGATCCCTCCGAAGGCTGTGGACACCGCGCCGGCGAACGGCGCCTTCAGGATGAACGTGAGGGCCGCGAGCCCACCGGCAACGACCCACACGATCGTCTGCAGCCGCCGGATCGGGATGCCGTACAGCAGCGCGCGCTCCTCGTTGTCCGCGGCCGCGCGCACGGCGATCCCGACGTCCGTGCGTAACAGGAACCAGGCGAGCGCTAAGAGGATCGGTGGCACCGACAACATGATGAGCAGGTGGTCTCCGGTGAACAGGATCGGCGCGACTTCGAATTTGAACGTGATGGGTGTCTTGAACCCGCCGACGATGCCGGCGTTGTCGAACGCGTTGGGGATGAGGACCTGGACGCCACCGAGGAGCTGCGCGAGGCCGATCGTGGCCACGGTGAGCACGAGCCGGGACGAGGTCGCGAATCGGCGGATAACGGCGAACTCGACGATGCCTCCGAGGATCAGACCCGAGACGATGCCGATACCCATCGACAGGAAATAGTCGAAGCCCGCCTCGAGGAACAACATGACGGTGAGGATCCCGCCCACGCCGCCCATCGCCCCGTACGCGAAGTTGATGATGTTGTTCGCCCGGTAGATGAGCACCAGCCCGATCGCGAGCAACCCCGTGGCGGTGCCGAAGATCAGCCCGAGGAGGATGACGCCCCCGGGGGCCGAGCCCGGCCAGAGGGCCGACGTCGCCGCCCAAACGGCGACCAGCAGAACAATTAGGGCGGTGGCCCCGGCGATGCCCCGAGTTCGCGGCTCCCAGCTGCGCGCGAATGCGGGCGGCCGCATCACCGCCCGAACACCTGGGGATCACCCGCTGGGATCTCTCCGGGCGCGAAGCGGCGTCCGCCGTAGGCCTCCTGGTACGCGCCTTCCTTGCCGTTGAAGATGGAGACCTTGCTGGGGTTCCACCAGATGTACCGGGTGTCGTGGGGCGGCGTGTAGTCGTTCGGACCGAACGTCCACGTCCCGTACGGGCCGGTCCGCGGCGGGTACGTGAAGATCCCCCTCTCGAAGCTCTCGTGGGTGAGGTTCGGCCCGGCGAGCTGGAGGCCGAGCGCGATCATGTACATCTGCGCGTAGATGAGCTCGGCGGCGAAGGCCGGCTCGTCGTCGCGAACCGTCTTGTAGGCGGCGTAGCCGAGGCCGGCCCGTTGGGGAAGCTGCTCACCCAAGTGGCTCACGCCGAACGCGCGCGACCATTGCTCCTGGTTGTACAGCTGACCCACGATGTCGAGATCCGTGCCCGCCGTTCCGAGAGTGACCCACTCGGGGTAGTACTCCTGCTCGGCCGCCTTCGACGTGAGGAACACGGGGAACACGGGGTCGCAGCCGCACAGGATCGTCGTGATGCCGTCGTTCTTCAGGCGGGCCACGACGTTGGCGGCCTGGTTGGAGAAGCTCGGGATGTCCAGACGGTAGTTGATCTTGATCCCGGGATCGTGTCCGGCGGCCGCGATGAGCCGGATGGCCGAGTCGTGGCACACCTGGTACCAGGGGTTCTCCGGGGATACGCCGGCGACCTTGCGCATATTGCCCTCGAGCCCGGGTCCTGCGAACGTCGCCGGTTTGCCGGCCATCTGCTTGGCGTAGATCTCGGCGGCCGCCTCGGCCACCGTGTCGCAGTCGGGAGCGATCCCCCAGTTGTACGGCCGGTGTTCGGCGTGCCAGGCGCGCGAGAGGTAGGGCGTCCCGAAGGCCATGACCTTCTGGCGCGCCAGCGCTTCCTGGAAGGGGGCCGACGTGCCGGCCATCTCGGCGAAGGCGTTGATGTTCTGCGCGACGTGGATCGCGTCGGCCTGCGCCTCGGCTTGTCCGCCGCCGAGGAGCTCGGCGGTGTTCGAGCCTTTCCCCTTGTAGAAGACGATCTTCATCTTGCGGCCGTAGAACTGGAAGCGCGCGTTGAGGTACTCCTCGTACGCGCTGATCGTCCGCATGACGTCGGACGGCTGATCGGTGATCTCGGCCCCCGCGAGGACGGCGAGCGTCTGCTGGAACCCACGCTCGTTGAGGATGCGTGCGGAGATGATGATCTCGTCTGCCGTCACACCGCGCGCCGTCTCGCCACCGTTGTCCCCCGTGAACACGATGCAGGGCGGGCTGTACGGATCGCCGGGGATCTGCTCGGTGCGCTGGGGGCAGCCGCTCGTCTGGGCCGGTAGCGTGCGCGTTCCGCCCGAAGTGCCTTCGGTCCCCGACCGGCCCTCGGTGCCCTCCGAGCCCGGAACGAGTCCGAGGTCCTCGGCCGATCTCGTGGTTCCTTCCTCGGGAGGCGCATTCTCTTCACTGACGACGCTCGGGAGGAGCGCGATCATGAGCGCGAGGAGGGTGATGAAGGCCACCAACGGCCCGTATCCGTAGATCACGCGATACGAAAGGATGCGACGGCGGGAGACGGCTTCGGACGCGTCCACCCCAGCACGGCTCTCGTGCCTCGGCTTCGCTTCTGTAGCCATAAGCTTCTTTCGGCCTAGGGACTTACCGTCCGATCGAGGGCGGGAACGAGCAGCACCATGAGAAGGAACATCAGTGCGATCAGCAACACCGGCCCGTAAGCCCGCACGAGGCGCCGGATCGTCGGCGAGCGAAATATGCCGAGCGTCCCGGACCCGTCGGTCATGCCTCTGACGGTCCGGCCGGGAGGACTCCGCGCCCCCGCCGGATCAGGTACCAGTCGGTGGCGCCGAGGGCTCCAGCCAGCGCGAGCCCGACGATCCCGATCAATATGGCCAGGCCGCCTCGACCGCCCGGGATGATACGGCCGCCCCTGGTCGTCGTCACGACCGATCCCTCCCGCGGGTCGGTGCCCGGCGTACCAGACAGACCCGGGACCCCCTGCGTACCGGGGATCACCTGGTTAATGGGTGGGAGAGGCGCACGGAAGCCACCGGTCCCGAAGGGACTGTCGAAGATCGTGCCTTCCGTGAACGCCTGAGCGCCGCCGACGGCGACCTGCAGACTCGAGACGCCCGTCACGGCGCCGAGCGTGATGTCGGTGACGAGAACACTGGTCGCGGCATAGTCGCGTGCGCCGCTGGAGTCGCCGGGCTGGGGCGGGAGTGGGTCGCCGTTGCACCCGGTCTGCGTCACTTGCCTGTCTCCTTCCTCGACCTCCTCTTCGCCCCCCGTCTGTTCGTCGATCTGCTCGCCCAGACCGAACAGCTCGTCGACCAGCGGCTGGCGAACGGGCTGGATGCCGCCCAGGAGCGGACCGAACAGCTGGCTGCGGAGCGGCGACTCGAAGATCGAGATCGCCAGCGGTGTGATCCGGGCGACGCCGCCGGACGTGTTGACGACCGGAAGGCGAAGAGCGATGCCGAGCGGCTTGAGCGCTTCGTTTATCGGACCTATCACGCTGTGAAGCTCACCACTGTCGGGGATGGGCAGCGCCACGCCGCCAACGTTCACGGCCTCGACGGTGAAACCTCCGTCGACGTCGTCCTCACCACCGGAGCGATGGACGGCTACCCACCGCAAGCCCTTCAGCGTGACGGTTCCCTCCGCGATGGACAGCTCACCAACCTCGGTCACGCCTGTTGCTTCGCGGATGTCGCCCTCCAGGACCCCGGCCGTGGAGCGAGCTATGGCCCCGCTGACACCAAGCGCGCCGGGGACGTCGAAGCTCGAGATCGAGAACGTCGACTCGCCGTATGGTCCCGACGCCGTCGCGCGCGAGCGCTGCTCCATCATGCCGACCGGTGAGCCTTCCGGATAGGTCCTGACGCGGTCGCGGCATTCGGGCGGGCCGGTCGACTCCGCTCGCAGCGGGGGCACCATGTCTCGGAACTCCTTCGGGATCGAGTCCTCCAAGGCGACCCAGTCGAAGACGAGCGCCTCGCCACGACCGAGCGTGCTCAAGTAATCGGCGAGAGCCACACCCAGTGTCGGCGCGAGGCTGAGCTTTGCCGCCTTCGGGCCCACGTTTATGAGCCGCGCCTCGGCCTTGCCGCTTCCGGCGATGAACGGCTCTTCTGCTCCGCCGGCCGGACCGCCGGCCGTCGCCGACGCAACCAGGCCCAGCGAGAGGGCAGCCAGAAGCCGCACCGCTCGTCGGCGGTTGAAGATCGGAAGTTTCGCCCTCGCCCTGCTCACGCTTCTAGGTCCCTACCATCCCCGACGTACCCCTCACAGGATGCCGCTGCACGGCCTCCTGCCGGCGGGTGATTCCCACCTACAGATATAACGACTGAGCAGGTCATATCGGTTCCGTTGGCGGAATCCGGCACATCGTGCATCCTGTCTGACATGGCTCCTTCGGGCAAGCCCAAGAGCGCCGGCGACAAGAAGACGTCGTCGGGGACGAGCCGATCGACGCCTCGTCGGGCGGCGAGCGATGCGGCCTTCCCGGGCGCTCTGGCGGCTCTGCTGCGTTCGCGTCGGATCCGCGTGCCGGCCGGGCTGGCGGATGCGCCGCCGCAGGCGTACGCCTCTCAGCCAGCCTCCTTCGTGGACAACCTGGTGCAGCTGCCCGATGCCGATCTTCGCGCCTACGCCGAGAAGATCGCCTCCTATGCCAAGCGGCAGGCCAAGCGCGCCCTCCAAGCGTGGGAAGCCTCACCGCTCGTCGCCGAGCTGCGGCGCCGTGGTCTCAAGGAGCCGGCCGTCCCGGCCCGGGTGGTCGGGGCCAGCGTCTCGTTGGCGAAGCCGCTCAAGGACTGGTCGGACGCCGAGATCAGACGGGCGGCCGAGGAATGGTCCCGTCTGGGCCAGGCCTGAGCGGCCCTTGGCGTGACGGGCCCGCTCGAGGCGGTCTGGGCCGAGCTCGATCCCCACGATCCTCCGAGCGTCGTATGGCACCGGCCCGTGCCGGGGCAACGCGTCGTCGTGTTGATGGGCGCCTTCGATCCGCTGACACGAGCGCACTGCGCTGTGTTGAGCGCATCGGCGCGCTCCGTTGATGCACCCGGCGCGTTCTGCATGACGAAGGTGCTTCTCGATAGAGGCGATGACGAGCTGCTGACCCCGAGGCAGCGACTT
>Ga0299907_10000393_pt1 | contig 20800 bp, 16 predicted proteins | sample RVTome_16_FD_198680 | JGI IMG/M metagenome (GOLD analysis project Ga0299907, IMG submission 198680) | Soil microbial communities from uranium-contaminated site in the Upper Colorado River Basin, Wyoming, United States - RVT152D67 (version 2) ...
GCATGCCGGGCTCCACCGATCGGAGCGGCGTCCGAGCGTCCCAGCCCACCGACACGCTGTCCCCGGAGCCGAACAGCTCCATCCTGACGTCGTATCCGAGCGGATCGTGCCTGGTCACGGACAGGATCCCGAGGGCGCCGCTTTCCAGGCGGAGCGTCGCCACCGCCGTATCGACGTCTCCCTGCGTCGCGAACACCGGGAAGGCAACCACCGAACCGTCCGCATAGACCTCTGTGACCTCCTGGCCGGTAACGAACCGCAATGCATCGAAGTCGTGGATGCTGAAATCACGGAAGATGCCTCCCGAGACGGCGATGTAGTCCTCCGGCGGCGGCGCGGGGTCGTGACCGGCCAGCCGGAACGCGTACAACGTGCCGAGCTCGCCGTGTGCCACGAGGTCGTGCGCAGCTCGATAGCCGGCATCGAACCGTCGCTGGAACCCCACTTGAAGGACGGTGCCGGCCCGGGCGACATCTCGGATCACCTCGTGGGTGGAAGCGATGTCGACGGCGATGGGCTTCTCGCAGAAGGCAGGGAGTCTCGCGTTGGCCGCCTTGCCGATGAGCTCGGCGTGCGCAGACGTCGCGGCGGCGATCACCACCGCATCGACCCGGTCGAATATCTCATCGATGGAGGTCGCCTGGAGGGCGAGATCCGCCGCGACCTCCTGCGCCCTCGGCCGGTCGATGTCGGCCAGGATGACCTCGTCCACGGCGGGTTCTTCGACGAGCATGCCCGCGTGCATCGACCCGATGCGCCCTACCCCGATCACCCCTATCCGCACGTCGTCGGGATCCCCTCACCCACTTGACATGGAACGTTCCAATGTTGGAACGTTCCAAGAATCTAGACCGGCTGAAGCCCGGCCGTCAAGTGGCACCCGGCCGCCGTCGCCAGGAAGTGGGCCGGAACGGGCCGGAGGGGGGATTGGAGCGATGGAAACGATCCGTCTCACCGCGGCGCAGGCCCTCGTGCGCTACCTCCTCGCACAGCATACGGAGCTCGACGATCGGGTGGCGCCTCTGTTCCCGGGCGTGTTCGCCATCTTCGGCCACGGCAACGTCACCAGCCTGGGCGAGGCGCTCGAGCCTGTGCAGGACGTGCTGCCGACCTGGCGCGGCCAGAACGAGCAGACGATGGCGATGGCGGGGATCGCGTACGCCAAGGCGGTGCGGCGCCGCCAGATCATGGTCGCCACCAGCTCCATCGGGCCCGGGGCGACGAACATGGTGACCGCAGCAGCCGTAGCACTCGCCAACCGCCTGCCGCTGTTGATCATCTCGGGCGATACGTTCGCGAACCGGATCCCCGACCCGGTGCTCCAGCAGGTCGAGCACTTCGCTGCGCCGAGCACGACGGTCAACGACGCGTTCCGCGCGGTGACGCGTTACTGGGACCGGATCACGCGTCCCGAGCAGCTCCTCCAGTCGCTCCCACAGGCCGTGGGCACGATGCTGGACCCGGCCGAGTGCGGACCGGCGTTCATCGGCCTTCCCCAGGACGTACAGGCCGAGGCGTTCGACGCACCGGCGGCGTTCTTCGAGCCCCGCGTGCATCACGTGCGCCGGCCCGGGCCGGACGCCGCCGAGCTCGCTGCCGCAGCCGCGGCGTTGCGGGAGGCCCGGCGGCCGTTGGTCATCGCCGGCGGAGGGGTTCTGTACTCCGTGGCCGAAGGAGCGCTGGGCGCGTTCGCCGAACGACACGGTCTGCCGGTGGTGGAGACCGTTGCCGGCAAGTCGTCGCTCACGGCGAACCATCCGTGCTTCGCCGGGCCGATCGGCGTGACCGGAAGCACGTCGGCGAACGCCCTCGCGGCCGACGCCGACGTCGTGCTCGCCGTGGGTACGCGCCTGCAGGACTTCACCACGGGGTCGTGGAGCGTCTTCCGCAACGAAGACCTTCAGGTGATCGGCCTCAACGCCGGGCGCTACGACGCTTCCAAACATCGGGCGATCCCGCTCGTGGCCGACGCGCGCCGGGGCCTCGAAGAGCTCGGGGCGGCCCTCGGCGCGTGGCGAGCGCCCGAAGTGGACCTCGCCCGCGCGGCTGAGGAGTACGTATCCTGGAACGCCTACCTGGACGAGGCGGCGGCCGGTCCGGCGGCCGGGCGTCCTCCCTCCTACGCGGCGGTGATCCGCGTCGTGCAGCAAGCCGCCGAGCCGGGCGACTACGTCGTCTCGGCGGCCGGCGGGTTCCCCGGCGAGCTGAACAAACACTGGCGGTCGCTCGCCACCGGCACGTTCGATTGCGAGTACGGGTTCAGCTGCATGGGCTACGAGATCGCAGGAGGCTGGGGCGCCGCCATGGCGCTGCCGGAGCGGACCGTCATCTCCTTCTGCGGGGACGGCTCATACCTCATGGCGAACTCCGACGTGTACAGCTCCGTGATCTCGGGCCACCCATTCATCCTGGTGCTCTGCGACAACGGCGGCTACGCCGTGATCGACCGCCTCCAGCGATCCAAGGGGTCGGCCGCGTTCAACAACATGTTCGAGCACGTTCGAGCGAAGGAACACGTTCGCGTCGACTTCGCGGCCCACGCGGAAGCGATGGGGGCGCGCGCGGAGCGGGTCGCGGACATCGCCGAGCTCCCGGCAGCGCTCACCCGCGCTCGCAAGAACGACCGCACGACCGTGATCGTGCTGCAGACCGATCCCGACACATGGACGGGCGGTGACGCCTGGTGGGATGTCGGCGTGCCGGAGGTGTCCGACCGCGAGGAGGTCCGCGTCGCCCATGCGGCCCACGAGGCGGAGCGGAAACACCAGCGGGTGGGCGTATGACGCCCGTCGGCCAGCGGAGTCCCACGATCCGCGACGTGGCCGAGCGGGCCGGCGTCTCGAAGTCGTTGGTGTCGCTCGTGATGCGAGGCGCGCCGCAGGTGAGCGATGAGCGGAGGGACGCCGTTCTCCGTGCAGCCGAGGATCTCGGGTACCGGCCCAACCACGCGGCGCGCAGCCTGGTACGCAACCGGAGCTTCGTCATCGGCGTGGTCCTGGCCGACCTGCACAACCCGTACTACGCGGAGGTGGTCGACGGCATCGAGGAGGCCGCCCGGGCCGCCGGCTATCGCGTGCTGATCAACACGGGAGACCGGACGACCGACGGAGAGGCGGCGGCTGTCGAGACGATGCTGCAGATGCAGGCGGACGCGCTGATCCTGGCGGGATCGGTCCTCCCGGGCGCGAGGATCGAGGAGGTGGCCGCATCGGTTCCCGTTGCGCTGGTCGCGCGCGCCTCGCGATCCTCCTCGGTCGACTCCGTCACGAACGACGATCGGAAAGGCGCCGGACTCGCCGTCGATCATCTCGTCGCGATCGGGCATCGACGCATCGCGCACATCGACGGGGCACGGGGGGCGGGCGCGGTCGGACGCAGGTCGGGCTACGTGGACGCGATGCGTCGACACGGGCTCGCGAGCAAGGTGCGCGTCGCTACCGGCGCCTACACGGAGGAGGGCGGCGTCGAGGGGGTCGAACGGCTCCTGTCGTCGGGCGAACCCCCCACGGCCGTGTTCGCGAGCAACGACATGGCAGCGATCGGCGCACTTCACGCCCTGGAGGGGCACGGGCTGCGCGTTCCGGAGGACGTGTCGCTCGTCGGCTACGACAACACGGCCCTGTCGGCGCTGGCGCACGTCGACCTCACGACGATCGATCAGCCCCGCCGGCACATGGGCAGTCTCGCCGTCCAGTTGGTGCTCGGGCATCTCGACGGGTCCGTCCGGCGGTCTCGCCACGTGGTCGTGGAACCGCATCTCGTGGTGCGGCGAACCTCGGCACCTCCGCGGAGGGCTACCCGTCGCGGCGAGGACGCGACACGAATCCGTACGATGGAACCGACCCGGACGTCCGGGTGAGTTGGAAGGGTGAGACGTGATGGAACGGATCAGCCATTGGATCGGCGGCAAGGTGGTCGCGGGGGAGTCGGGCCGGAAGGGTCCGGTGTTCAATCCGGCGACCGGCGTGCAGACCCATGAGGTCGACTTCGCGGCTCCCGAGGAGATCGGGGCGGCGGTCGAGGCCGCGAGCGAGGCGTTCCCGGGATGGCGCGCCACATCGCTCTCGAAGCGTGCGGACGTCATGTTCCGCATGCGCGAGCTGATCGAGCTCCACAAGGTCGATCTCGCCCGGGTCGTGACCTCCCAGCACGGGAAGGTGATCTCGGACGCGACGGGAGAGGTGCAGCGGGGCCTTGAGAACGTCGAGTTCGCAACCGGCATCCCGAACCTCCTGAAGGGTGGGTTCTCCGAGCAAGTCTCGACCGGTGTCGACGTGTATTCGATCCGGCAGCCGCTCGGCGTCGTGGCGGGCATCACGCCGTTCAACTTCCCGGCGATGGTGCCCATCTGGATGTTCGCGAACGCGATCGCCTGCGGGAACACGTTCATCTTGAAGCCCTCGGAGAAGGACCCGGGCGCGTCGATGTTCCTCGCAGAGCTGCTGAAGGAAGCCGGCGTGCCCGACGGCGTCTTCAACGTCGTGCACGGCGACAAGGTGGCGGTCGACGCGATCCTGGAGCACCCGGACATCCGGGCGGTGTCGTTCGTCGGTTCGACACCGATCGCGCGCTACATCTACGAGACGGGGACCAGGAACGGCAAGCGGGTCCAGGCGCTCGGTGGTGCGAAGAACCACATGGTCGTGCTGCCGGATGCCGACCTCGACATGGCCGCCGATGCCGCGGTGTCGGCGGGATACGGTTCGGCGGGAGAGCGGTGCATGGCCGTCTCGGCGATCATCGCCGTCGGAGGCATCGGTGACGAGCTCGTCAACAAGATCGCCGAACGCCTGCCGGCCGTGAAGGTCGGCGACGGCACGGACCCCGCGTCGGAGATGGGGCCGCTCGTTACGAGGGAGCACCGCGACAAGGTGGCGTCCTACCTGGAGTCCGGCGCCGAGCAGGGCGCGACGATCGTCCGTGACGGCCGCAAAGACGCGGTGTCCCAACGGGACGGCTTCTTCTTGGGCGTGTCGCTGATCGACCACGTCACGACCGACATGGACTGCTACCGGGACGAGATCTTCGGCCCTGTGCTCGGCGTCCTCCGGGTGGACGGCTACGACGAAGCCGTGCGAATGGTGAACGACAACCCCTACGGCAATGGGGTGGCGATCTTCACGCGCGACGGAGGTGTGGCGCGACGGTTCCAGTTCGAGGTCGGTGCAGGGATGGTGGGCGTGAACGTCCCGATCCCCGTGCCGGTGGCCTATTACTCGTTCGGCGGGTGGAAATCGTCGCTGTTCGGTGACTCGCACATGTACGGACCCGAGGGCGTGCACTTCTACACGAGGGGGAAGGTCGTCACCTCGCGCTGGCCTGACCCGTCCACCTCCCAGGTGGACCTCGGGTTCCCGCGCACGCGCTGATGGAGACCCTCGGCGGCCACCTGCTGATCGCAGGGGCGGGATTGTGGGACCCGAACTTCCGCAGGACGATCGTGCTCGTCGGACACCACGACGACGAGGGCGCCCTCGGAGTCGTGCTGAACCGGGTGCTCGATGTCACGGTCGGAGAGGCGGTCCCTGTCCTGGGCAGGATCGTCGATGTCGAGGAGCCGGTGTTCCGCGGCGGGCCGGTGCATGAGGCCTCGGTCGTCGTGCTGGCGGACTTCGCGGAGCCGTCACTGGCCGGCGTGCTTGCGTTCGGCTCGATCGGCTTCCTGCCGGATGAGTCGGACGACGACGTGATCTCGTCGGTTCGGCGCGCCAGGGTGTTCGCCGGCTACGCGGGCTGGGGGGCGGGTCAGCTGGAACAGGAGATCGCCGAGGAGTCGTGGGTCGTCGAGCCCGCTTCCGCCGACGACGTGTTCCATCCCGAGCCCGCTCGTCTGTGGAACGACGTGCTCCTGCGGAAGGGCCGGAACTACGATCTGCTGCGACTGATGCCCGACGACCCCTCACTCAACTAAAGGCGGTAGGCTCCGCGAACCGCCGGCGCGGCCCATCGACATGCCCGAGACGTTCACGTTCTACGTCCAGCCCTGGTACCGCAAATCGCCGTACTTCGAAGCCACGAAACGGGCCGGCTGCAGGAGCTGGGGCTTGTACAACCACATGCTGCTGCCCACGCTCTACGACGACCCGGTCACCGAGTACTGGGCGCTGCTTCGGGACGTCACGATGTGGGACGTGAGCGTCGAGCGCTGCGTGGAGATCTCCGGCCCAGATGCGTTCGAGCTCACGAACCTCATCACGTGCCGCGACCTCACGACCTGCGATGTTGGGCAGTGCAAGTACGTGTTGCTCACGGCCTCGGACGGAGGCATCGTGAACGATCCTGTACTGCTGCGCCTTGCGGAGGATCGGTTCTGGCTGGCGCTGGCAGACTCCGACGCGATGCTGTATGTGGCGGGTGTGGCGGCCGGCAGGAGGATGATCGTGGAGATCCGCGAGGCCGACGTCGCGCCGATGCAGGTCCAGGGACCCAAGTCGAAGGACGTGATCGGGCTGCTGTTCGGCGATCGAGTGCGCGACCTGCGCTACTACTGGTGTACGAGGACCGAGGTGGACGGCATCCCCGTCGTCGTCTCCCGGACGGGATGGACGGGAGAAGTGGGCTACGAGATCTACCTGATGGATACCGCGCGTGGAGACGATCTCTGGCGGCGAGTCGAGGAAGCAGGGCGGCCGCACGGCATCCGCGCGATCGCGCCTTCGGAAGCGCGACGCATCGAGGCCGGGATCTTCAACTACGGCTCGGACATGCGGATCGAGGACACGCCCCTGCACGTGAGCGGTCTCGAGCGGCTCGTCGAGACGGACCAGCGACATGACTTCATCGGCAGGGATGCGCTTGCTCGGATCGCGGAGGAGGGTGTGGATCGCAAGCTGGTCGGGGTCGAGATCGGCGGCGGGCCGATGACCGATGAGGGCGCGCTCAACGACTTCTGGCCCGTGCATGAGCCCGGCGGCGACCGTCTGGGCCGGGTGACGGCGGGTGCCTGGTCACCGCGCCTGGAGAAGAACGTCGGGTTCGCCTGGGTTCCCACATCGCACGCGCAGGCGGGGACCGAGCTCGAGGTCCATTCGCCGGTAGGACCCAGGCAGGCGACCGTGCACGACCTGCCCTTCGTCGACCCCGGCAAGGACACGCCGAAGTCGTGAGCGATTCGGTCGCGTTCGACCACGCCGCGGAGTCCTACGACCGAACGCGAACGATCACGCCCGAGGCGAGTGCCGCCATGACTCGTCTCCTTCTGGACGAGCTGGGACACCGCTCGCCGTGCCTGGAGATCGGGGTCGGCACCGGTGCGGTGGCGCTGCCGCTGCACGCCGCTGGGGTCGGGCTGGTGGGCGTGGATCTCGCCGTGCCCATGCTCCGCAAGCTGGCGGACAAGTCCGGCGGGGATGCTCCCTTCCCGTTGGTGGTGGCCGACGCGACGAACCTTCCCTTCCGTGACGGCTCGTTCGGAGGAGCGCTGGCGCGGCACGTGCTCCACCTGATCCCCAACTGGGCCGAGGCCGTGGCGAACCTCGCCCGCGTGGTTCGTCCCGGAGGCGTCCTTCTGATCAGCGTGGGCGTGCACGGGGGGCCGTGGCAGGAAGTTGGCGATCATCTCGAGGCTCGTGTGGGCGCCGGTGCGCAACGGGTCGGGCTGCATCCCAAGGATGTGGCGGATCTGGATTCGGCGATCGGTGCGTTCGGCGGCAGGCTTCGAGAGCTTCCCTACGTGTGGCAGTCGAGCGAGCTGACCCTGGCGCAGTATCTCCGCGAGGTGGGCGACCGCGTGTATTCGTGGACGTGGACGGTGGACGACCAGACCTTGGCCGAAGCCGTGGACCGCACTCGAGCGTGGGCGATCGAGCGATACGGAAGCCTCGACGAGGTGCTCGAAGCCCGGGCTCCGATCGCCTGGCGCGCCTACGACCTGCCCTGACGGCGGGAGCCCAGTATCCTTCTTGCTCGCGCCTCGGTCGGGGCGCGCGAGCCGACGAGGAGGAGCCGGTGCCGATCACGCAGGTCGAGAAGATCTGGATGGACGGCGAGCTTGTGGATTGGGGCGACGCCCACATCCACGTGCTCAGCCACGCGGTCCACTATGGCACCGGCGTCTTCGAAGGCATCCGCGCATACGAGACGGCGCGGGGCGCGGCCGTGTGGCACCTGGACGAGCACCTGCGCAGGTTCTTCCGGTCCGCGAAGCTCTACCACATGGAGATCCCCTACTCGCGCGAGGCGCTGACGGGGGCCACGAAGGAGGTCATCCGGGCGAACGGGCTCGCCGCCTGCTACGTCCGTCCGCTCGCGCTGCGCGGCTACGGTGAGATGGGCGTGAACCCGCTCGACGCACCGGTCAACGTGGTCATCGCCGTGTGGCCCTGGGGCACCTACCTCGGAGAAGAGGCGCTCGAGGAAGGGGTTCGAATCAAGATCTCGAGCTGGCGACGCAACTCTCAGAACTCGCTCCCGGCCGCGGCCAAGGCCACCGGCCAGTACATCAACTCGGTGCTGGCGAAGGTGGAGTCGCTGAAGGCTGGGTACGACGAGGCCATCATGCTGAACGAGAGCGGCCAGATCACGGACGGCTCGGGCGAGAACGTGTTCGTGGTCCGCGACGGCACGATCCGCACGCCCCCGATCTCGGCGGGTTGTCTCGACGGCATCACTCGAGGCACCGTCATCCAGCTCGCGCGCGACCTCGGCTACCCGGTCAGGGATGAGACCCTGGTCCGCACCGACCTGTACAACGCCGACGAGTGCTTCTTCACGGGAACCGCGGCCGAGATCACGCCGATCCGCGAGATCGACGATCGCGTCGTGGGCGAGGGTCATCGTGGCCCGATCACCAAAGAGCTCCAATCCGCGTTCTTCGCTGCCACGAAGGGTGAGGACGCGCGCCACACCGATTGGCTCACCTACGTACACGACTGAGGGGACGGGCGTTGGCGGATCTCGACGAAGGGCAGGACACCGAAGCGAAGTACCGCCTGCCCAAGACGGTGACGCCGTCCCGATACGACCTGGTCTTCGAGCCGGATCTTGAGTCGCGCACGTTCACGGGTTCCGTCGACGTAGCCGTCCAGGTGCACGAGCCGGTGACGGAGATCGTGTTGAACGCCCTGGAGCTGGACCTCTCGGACGCACGGATCGTGGCGGACGGCCGCACCATCGAGGCGGGCAAGATCCTGATCGACTCCGAGGCCCAGCGAGCCCACCTGGAGCTCGAGGAGACCGCCGATCCGGGGGAGTGGATGCTGCATGTCGCGTTCTCCGGCCGGATGAACCCGAGGCTGACCGGTTTCTACCTGTCCACCTACGAGCGGGACGGCGTGACGTACCCGCTCGGATCCACGCACTTCGAATCGACCGACGCCCGGCGTGCCTTCCCCTGTTGGGACGAGCCCGACGCCAAGGCCGCCTGGGGCGTGACCCTGGTGGTGGAAGAGGGCCTCGCGGCGTTCTCGAACGGCCCGGAGGAGGCCAGGGAAACCCTGGCGGACGGCCGCACGTCGATCCGTTTCGCCGACACGATGCCGATGTCGAGCTATCTCGTCGCGTTCGTGGTGGGGAGACTCGACGCCACCGACGAGGTGGACGTGGCCGGCACGCCCACCCGGGTCGTGCACGTGCCCGGCAAGGGCCAGCTGGCACGGTTCGCTCTCGACATCGGCGCGCACTCGCTCCGGTGGTTCGGTGACTACTACGGGATCCGGTACCCGGACGCCAAGGTCGACCACGTCGCGGTGCCCGACTTCGCGCAGGGAGCGATGGAGAACCTCGGCTGCATCACGTATCGCGAGCAGCTGCTGCTGATCGAGCCGACACATGCCACGCAGGAAGAGGTCCTGGACGTGGCCGAGACCGTGGCGCACGAGCTCGCGCACATGTGGTTCGGCGACCTGGTCACGATGCGTTGGTGGAACGGGATCTGGCTGAACGAGGCGTTCGCCACCTTCATGTCGCACCTGTGCGTGGACGACTATCGGCCCGACTGGGAGGTGTGGCACTCGTTCAACCGCGGGCGGACCCAGGCGTTCGAGGTCGACTGCCTGGAGACCACGCGCCCGATCGAGTTCCCGGTGCACTCCCCGGAGGACGCGAACGGCATGTTCGACGTCCTCACGTACACGAAGGGCGGCGCAGTACTGCGGATGCTCGAGCAGTGGCTCGGACCCGAGCGTTTCCGGGACGGGATCCGCCGCTACCTCCGAAAGCACGCCTACGGGAACACCGAGACGCACGAGCTCTGGGATGCACTCGAGGAGGAGACCGGCGAGCCGGTCCGCCGGATCATGGACGCCTGGATCTTCCAGGGCGGCTATCCGGCGATCACGGTGGCGGTCGATGAGGGGTCGTTGCGTTTCACGCAACGCCGCTTCGTGCCGTCCCAGCCCGAGGACCCGACGACGTGGCCGGTGCCGCTCATCGTCCGGCAGTCGCACGGTGAACACGAGCAGGTCGACCGGATCCTGGTGGAGGCCGAGGGCGCGACCCTCCCGATGCTCGATCCCGACGCCCTCGTGGTGGCGAACGCCGACGCCATCAGTTTCGTCCGGACCTGGTACGACGAGGACCTGCGTGGGCGGATGCACGCCGGCGCCGAGCTGTCCGCGCTCGAGCGCTACACGATTGTCGACGACGCCTGGGCGGCGGTCGTGGCGGGGCAGGCGCCGGTGGCCTCGTTCCTGGATCTCGTTCGTGGGTTCGCCGACGAGACCGATCTTGCGGTGTGGCAGGCCATCGTGTCGGGACTGGGGTGGTGCGACCGGTTCGTCGAAGGGACCACCCGCGAAAGGCTGCGGGACTTCGTTCGTGGCCTGGTGCGCCCGACCCTGGAGCGACTCGGGTGGTCCCCGGGGCCGGATGAGACCGATCTGACGAAACAGTTGCGGGGAGCCCTTATCCTCGGCTTGGCGATCCTGGGCGAGGATCCCGAGGCACAGGCGCAGGCGCGCGAGCTCGAGGCCGAGTCTCGGGCCGGCGGCGACGTGGATGCCGCCGTCGCGGCGGCCGCGATCGACGTGGTGGCCTACGTCGGAGGCGACGAGGAGCATGCGCGTTATCGGGATCTGGCCCGAACCGCCGCCACGCCGCAGGAGCAGGAGCGCTACTTGTTCGGCCTCGCCCGGTTCAATGATCCGCAGCTTGTCGACGCGACGCTTGCCGCCTCCATGACCTCCGAGATCCGTTCCCAGGACGCCCCGTTCCTCCTGAATCGCCTGATGGCCGGGCGAGATCACGGCGCGCGAGCGTTCCGGTACGTCGCCGAGCATTGGGACGAGATGCTCGACCGGTTCGCGTCGTCGAACATCATCGCGCTGGGCGCCGGGGTCCGGTGGCTCACGGACCCGTCCACCGTGGACGAGGTGGCGGCGTTCTTCTCCGAGCACGACATCCCGCAGAACCACCTCATGCTGCAGCAGGCGCTCGAGCGCCAGCGGGTGGCCGCGGCGCTGCGGCGGCGGATCACGCCGGAGCTCGAGGCCTACTTCTCGAGCTGAGGGGTGATCCCGTTGGGAGGGCATATGAGCGGGCGAGCGGTCGTTGAAGGCGTCGAGGTCTCGACGCAGCACTGGATCGGCGGCGAGCGCGTCGCCTCGTCCGGCACGTTCGCCGACATCTCGCCGATCGACGAAGCGACGACCGCGGAGGTGGCTCGTGGCGGCCCCGAGGAGGCCGACGCGGCGGTGGCCGCCGCCCGGGACACGTTCGGGACCTGGGGTCGGACGTCGCCCAAGGAGCGCGCCGAGGTCCTGCACCGGATCGCGGACGGTGTCGAGGACCGCGCGCAGGAGCTCGCGGCGGTCGAGACCCGAGACAACGGTTCGCTGCTGCGCTCGATGCAGAACTCGGTGATGCCTCGCGTCGCGCGGAACTTCCGGTTCTTCGCCGACAAGCTCGTCGCGCTGCAGAGGAGTGCGGACGCCGACTACGATGGCTTCGGCGAGCAGGTCTCGTGGGACCCGTCGGGCGTGACGGTTGTCATCACGCCGTGGAACGCGCCGCTGATGCTCGCCACATGGCGAGTGGCGCCGGCGTTGGCGGCCGGCAACAGCGTGGTCGTCAAGCCTCCGGAATGGGCACCGCTCACCGCATCCATGCTTGCGGAGATCACACACGGGGCCGGCCTCCCCGACGGCGCCTACAACGTCGTCCAGGGCATCGGCGAAGAAGCAGGCGCCGCCCTGACGAGGCACCCGGAGGTCGATCGGATAGCGTTCACCGGATCGATCGACACCGGCAGGCTGGTTGCGCAGGCAGCGGCGCCGAACCTCACGCCCACGTCGCTCGAGCTCGGCGGCAAGTCGCCGTTCGTCGCGTTCGCGGACGCGGATCTGGACACCGTGGTGGCACAGGCCGTCAACCAGTTCGACAACGCCGGTCAGGTCTGCCTGGCCGGGACGCGCCTGCTGATTGAGCGCTCGATCTACGACACCTTCCTCGAGCGGTTCACGGAGGCGGCGGGCGCGATCGTCCAGGGCGATCCGCGTGAGGACGCGACCGACATCGGGCCACTCATCACCCGGCAGCACTTCGATCGGGTGGACGGGTTCGTGCAGCGCGCGAAGGCAGAGGGAGCGCGGGTCGCGTTCGGGGGCGGACCGAACGAGGTTCTCGGCGGGCTGTACTACTCCCCGACGTTGTTCGCCGATGTTCCCGAGGGGTCCGAGATCCTGATGCGCGAGGTGTTCGGGCCGGTGCTCACGGTCCAGTCTTTCGAGGACGAGGACCAGGCGGTCGCACTCGCCAACGCCACCGAGTACGGGCTGGCAGCGATCGTGTACACGGGGGATCCTGCCCGAGCGGAGCGTGTGAGCGGGCGCCTGGTCGCCGGGACGGTCTGGGTGAACTGCTTCTTCGTGCGCGACTTGAACGCGCCGTTCGGAGGCTCGCGCTCGAGCGGCATCGGACGTGAGGGGGGCGTGTGGAGCTTCGACTTCTACGCGGACGTGAAGAACGTCTGCGCCGCACCGTGGAACGAGGAGGGATGAACGATGGGTGAGGTCGTCGGCGCCGGTCTCGTGGCCCACGTGCCCACGATCATGCTGCCGGAGGAGACTCGGCTCGAGATCAATGACGGCAAGGAGATCACGCTGGTACCGGGTCTCAGACGGCTGCGCACCGAGGTGCTCGACCGATTGCAGCCCGACACGATCGTCGTGATGGACACCCACTGGGAGTCCACGTTCGAGCACATCGTGACCTCGCATGACCGGCGGCAGGGGCTGTTCACGTCACACGAGCTTCCACGCGGTATGCGGCAGATCCCCTACGACATGCCCGGTGACCGCGAGCTGGCCGAGGCGATCGCCGCGCAGGCCGACGATCGGGACGACACCTGGATCCTGGCCTCCGACGACCCGTACCTGCCGATCTTTTACGGGACCGTCAACGTGTGGACCTTCCTCGGCGGCAGGGAGGCCTGGATCAGCGTCGCCATCAACCAGTGCGGGCAGACCGAGGACTTCCTCCTGCTGGGGGAGCTCATCGGCAAGGCGGTGGCGGCGACCGACCGCCGCGTCGTGCTGTTGGCGAGCGGCGGCATGACACATCGTTTCTTCCCCTTCCGGGAGCTGCGCCAGCACGAGTCCTCCGCCGCGCCCGAGAACATCTTGCACGAGGAGTCCTACGAGGCCGACCAGAAGGTCATCGGGATGCTCCAGCGAGGCGACCATGCCGGTGTCATCGAGAACATGCCGGAGTACAAGAAGGCCGCTCCCGAAGGGCACTTCGGTCACTACCTGATCATGGCGGGGGCGATCGGCGGCGCGCGGTGCACGGCCTCCGGCGAGCCGTTCAGTGAGTACGAGGCATCCGTCGGCACCGGCCAGGTCCACGTTTGGTTCGAGCGCCCGTCGGGCGGCTGGACCGGCGAAGGCGAGGCTGCGTAGCCGGCGGAGGCGGTCGTTCAACCCGAGAGCCGCCGGCCCGCGTTGGCGAAGGCCCGCAACGCCCGGACGGTGGCTCGCGCCTGCTCGGGGCTGAGCGGCACCGGACGAGCCATCGGCGGGAACAGGAGCCATACGAGCGCGCCTCCCATGTGCCGGATCACCGCGCGGCCGTCGGGGTCCACGCGGATCCGCTCGAAATGGACCGACGACAGGGCCCGCGCGAGGTCTGGGTCCGCCGCGAGCCTGTCCGCGATCCGCGCCCCCGCTCCGTCCCCGGAGCGCGCCCGGAACCCGATGCCGCGGAGCCGAACCACGCCGTGGCCGCGAGCCACCAGGCCTCGCGTCGCGGGCAGGACGGGCTCGCCCGTGGCGACCTCGAGCGCGAACGTGCCTCCGAAGATCCGACCGCCGGTCGGGACGAGGGAGAGCCGCAGGGGAGGCTTCCCCTCACCGGCCAGGCGGGCGGTGAGCTCACCGCGCCGGCCCGTCGGACCGTAGCCGGACCCGGCGAACGCCTCCACGTCACGAGCGAGGACCGCGGCCGCCCGTCGCCGCGCCCTGCCGTACACGCCGGGCCGCCGACCTCGCAGGCTACGCCTGCGTCTCCGGCATCACCTCGGCGATCTCCTCGGTCTCCGCCTGGACCTCTGCGAGCGGCACCGGACGGAACATCTTCCCGACGCCGTACGTGACCGCGTTGTAGACGAATGAGAACACGACAGAGATCGCCAGGAAGATAAGGAAGGCGCGATAGATGTTCGACTCGACCTCCGGGTCGGGGAAGATGTTGATCGCCGCAACGACGAGCAACGCGATCCCTACGAGCTGAGGGATCGGGAACAGCGGCGATCGGTACGGGCGGACGGCGTTCGGCTCCTTCACCCGGAGCACGATTTGGGTCACGTGGATGATGATGTACGCGAGACCCCACCCCAGGACGCCCGCCAGGATCAACTCGATGAAGCCACCTTCGAGCGGCTGGTCGGTCACATTCAGCACGATGGGGGGGATCGAGACCAGGATGATGCCGATGGCCGGCGCGCGGGTGGACGGCAGCAGCCATCCCAGTACCCTGGGCAACTGCTTGGTCTGCGACATCCCGTAGATGATCCGGGGCACGCCGGCCGCCACGGCGTTCAACGTCGAGACCGTGGCCGCGACGGACAGGATCCCCATCCAGTAGCGCCCGGTGTCACCGAAGATCGCGATCGCGACGTTCATGTTCGTGATGTTGGCCGGGTTGCTGAGATCGTCGAACGAGAAGTACCGGGTGGCGGCGATTCCCCACAGGAACATCGGGACCGCCACGAGCGTGAGGCCGACGAACATCCCCACCGGGATGTCCCGCTCGGGCCGGCGGAGCTCCTCCGCGAGCGGGCAGGTGTACTCCACCCCGACGAAGGTGAACAGGGCGAGGCCCAACAACGACGTGAGGAGCTCGAAGTCGAAGTCGAACGCCGGGAGTGCTCCCTGGATCGGATCTCCCGCGCCGGCGACGCCGGCGACCCCGAAGGCCAACAGCGAGGCGGCCAGCAGGAACGTGAGCGGCACCTCGACCGCGGCGAAGGCCCGGATCCCCAGCAGGTTGAGGAGAGCGAGGGCCACCACGATGATCGTGACCCACCATTTGAACGAGAGGCCGAGGTCCAGGAAGGCCGGATCGGACAGGATCGTCCCGGACAGGAACGCTTCCGAGGATCCCGGGAAGATCACGATCGCGAAGTAGCCGACGAACACGGTCACCGTGGCGAAGAACGGGCCTAGCCCCGCGCGGACGTACTCGTTCATCGAGCCCGCCTTGGGGATCATCGTGGCGAGCTCCGAGAAGCTCATGATCTGCGCGTACATGGCCACCAGGGCCACCACCATCGCGATGAGGCCCACGGTGCTGAACGCGTACAGCTGGGGGACGGTGACCATCACCGTCGTCGCGAGGATCAGGCCGAATGTGGCGCTGATCGCCGTCGGGAGGCCCACGGCGCGACGCGCGAGACCGGTTTCCCCCATCCCTTGGGTGCTCGTTGCCATATGTCCCCCTCTGGACGTGGGACGACTCGTTTCCAGGGTCGTCGACCCGGGTCGCTCGGCCACGGTACGCGTCGAGTGACGGCGCAGGATGCTTCGGACCCGAATCGTAGGAGAATGCCGATCACCGACGCAAGTCGGCGACCCTTCGGACCCGCGCTATCGTGCCGCTGGAGGCAGGATGGACCCCGACGACGAACGGCCACTGCGGCTGGACGCACCCCGCGAGGAGGCGCTCCAGCATGCCGTGAAGCTGGTCGGAGAGGCCTGGCGGAGTTTCGACCGGTTCCGCCCGGAGGAGCCGCCGCTCGACGAACGCGTGCGGCGGCTGCTGGAGGCCACCGTGCCGGAAGAGGCGGTGTCCGTTCACGAGGCGCTTGGGGACGCCGCCCGGATCCTGGACGAGTCGATCGCCCAGCCTCGGCCGCGGTACTTCGCGTTCATCGGCTCGAGCGGCCTGGAGATCGGCGCGATCGCCGATCTCCTGGCGCACACGTACGACATCAACCTCGCGGTCGATGCCAGGGCGGCCACCGAACTGGAGCGGCAGGCGGTCGGATGGGTGGGCGAGTTCGTGGGCTTCCCGACCAGCAGCGGCGCGTTCACCAGCGGCGGGACGATCTCGAACGTCTCGGCGCTCGTCGCGGCTCGCGAGCGCGCCCTGCCCGGGTCGCGCGCCGGCGGCCTGGGCGGCTTGCGGGTGGCGGTCTATGGATCGGCCGAGGTGCACTATTCGGTGACCCGCGCCGTCGAGCTGCTCGGGATCGGCTCGGACAACCTCCGCGACATCGAGATCGATGCCGCGCACCGGATGCGCCCGGACGCCCTCGCCTCGGCGATCGATCGCGACACCGCCGACGGCATCACGCCGATCGCGGTGATCGCCACCGCCGGCACCACGCTGACCGGTGCGATCGATCCGGTCGGGCCCATCGCCGACGTCTGCGCCGAGCGAGGAGTGTGGCTCCACGTCGACGGCGCGTACGGCCTACCGGCGGCCGCCACGGGGGCCCGCCACGACCTCTTCGCGGGTCTCGATCGCGCGGACTCGGCGAGTGTGGACGTGCACAAGTGGATGTACCTGCCGAAGGCGTGCGGCGTGGTCCTCGTCCGTGAGCCGCATCGGCTGGAGGCGGCGTTCGCGCACGAGCAGGGCTACCTGCCTCACCAGCAGCACGAGCTGCACGCGGTGGACATCACGCTCGAGTACTCTCGACCGTTCCGAGCCCTCAAGCTGTGGTTGGCCCTTCGCGCGCACGGGGCAGGACAATTCCGCGACGCGATCGAACGGAACCTCCACGAGGCCGAGCTGCTCTACCGTCGAGCGGAGTCGGCGCCCGACTTCCGAGTGCTCCAAGCGCCGCCACAGCTCTCGATCGTGCCCATCCGACACGAGCCCGATGGGGTGGCCGATCTCGATGCACACAACGAGGCTCTCGCCGACGCGATCCAGGAGGACGGGCGCGTCTACCTCGCCTCTGCGCTCATCGATGACCGCGTGTGGCTGCGTCCCTGCTTCGTCAACTTCCGGACGACCGACGAGGACGTACTGGCGATCATCGACGTCGCTCGAGAGTTGGGTGAGCGGATCGCACGGGAGGCGTCGTGAACGATCTGCTTCCGGCGGAGCGGAAGGTCCTCGAGCGCCTCGGGCACCTCGACCTCGACTTCCAGGCGATGTGGGCCGTGTCGAACCTCTTCCGCGCATCCACGGCGGTCCGTCGCCACATGGAGTCTCACGTGCTGGCCGCGGATCGATTGTCCTGGACCGCGTTCACCGGCCTGTGGGTGCTGTGGGTATGGGGTGAGATGGAGGCAAGGGAGTTCGCCAGAGCAGTGGGGATCAGTCGCTCCACGTCGACGGGAGTCCTCAGCACGCTCGAACGTCGAGGCCTCGCGAGGCGGCGCCGCGACGCGGCGGACGGCCGCGTCGTGGTCGCCTCGCTCACGCCAGCGGGGCGCCGGAAGATCGAGTCGCTGTTCCCACGATTCAACGAGCAGGAGGCCGAGGTCGCCCGCCCGCTCACGTCCGGCCAGCAGGAGAAGCTGGCCGCGATGCTTCGCAGGCTCCTACGGTCGGTCGATCCGCAACTCGCCTGAGTGAACCGGCTCGACTCGTATGCGATGGACTACTTCGTCTTGACGCGCACCGGCATCCGCTTGATGCCGTTCACGAAGTTCGACCGGACCCGGCTGATGGGACCCATGAGCTCGATCGACTCGATGCGAGGCAGCAGCTCTTGGAAGAGGATCTTCGTCTCCAGCCGCGCCAGGTGGGCTCCCAGGCAGAAGTGCGGCCCACCCGGGCCGAACGTGACGTGGTCGTTCGGTGTCCTCGCCACGTCGAAGCGGTAGGGGTCGGAGAAGACCTCCTCGTCCCGGTTGGCGCTGACGTACCAGGTGACGACCTTGTCGCCTCGCTTGATCTCCGCGCCCCGCAGCTCCACGTCGCGCGTGGCGGTGCGCCGGAACTGATACACGGGCGTCGCCCAGCGAAGGATCTCCTCCGTCGCAAGTGGGATCCGGTCTGGCTCCTCTTGCAGCAGTTTCATCTGGTCCGGGTTCTCCATGAGCGCCAGCATCCCGTGGCTGATCGTGTGCCGCGTGGTCTCGTTGCCCGCGATCATCAGCACACCGAAGTAGTTGTGGAACTCACGTTCGTTCAGGACACCCTCCGACTGCGCCACGGTGAGCGCCTGGATCACGTCGTCGGCCGGTTCCTCGAGGCGGATGTCGCGCTGCCGGTCGGCATAGGCGAACACGTCGAGCGCGGTGGGAGATCGGAACGGCAGCAGCCGGTAGGCCTCCGTGTCAACCTTGTCCACCACCGCAGCGGACAGATCGGGATCCTGGTTCGCGATCATGTTGTCGCCCCACTGGATCAGCATCGGCGCGTCCTCTTGGGGCACGGTGAAGATCGCGCACAGGAACCGGATCGGGAGCTCGCGGCTGATCTCGGGCACGAAGTCGAACCCCCCTTTGGGCAAGGCGGCGTCCAGCACTCCCCGGGCGACGTCGCGGATCCAGTCCTCGTACTGGCCGACGCCGCGCGCGGAGAATCGCTTCGAGCAGATCTTGCGAAGCTCGGTGTGCCTCGGTGGGTCGGTCTCGAGCATGGACTTGCGGATCTCGAGCTGCTCGTCGTCGAGTTCCTCCAGGGATACGGCGGCGAGCTCCGATGAATACGTCTTCCAATCCATGTGGACGGCGGTCAGGTCGTCGTAGCGGGTGACGGCCCAGAAGCCCTTGTTGGGTGGAGGCTCCGGATGCCACGTGACCGGGTGCTCCTTTCGCAGGTGGTCGAACCACTCGAACGGCACGCGCTCGACGTAGCTGTCCGGGTTCGCGAGGTCGATCTCACCGAGGGTCTCACCCATCTCGGCGCATGCTCTCACACCGTCGTTCTCAGATGACCTCGAAGTACCGGCGGCGCTCCCACTCGGTGACCGCGTCGGCGGCGAAGAACCCTCCCACTCCCATGCGCCGGCCACGGCGTAGTGCGTCGCCACGTCCTTGCCGAAGTACTCCTGGGCGAACGATCCCGTCTTGACGCATCGACGGCCTCGCCGAGCGTCGCTGGAAGCTGCGCGACCGGACGCTCCCAGTCTCGCCGACCAGCGGTTCCCTCGGATCGGCGGCCGTCGCCATCCCGTCGCGGGCAGAAGCCAGGAGGGAGGCAATTGCGAGATACGGGTTGACGTCGGCGCCCGGTACCCGCCACTCGAGTCGAGTGCCCTCGGGTCCTTCCGACAGCACGCGGCACGACACCATGCGGCTGTCGATGGCCCACGACAGCCCGTTCCCGCTGAACTCGCCGCTTTCCATCCGGCGGTAGGAGTTGATCGTGGGCGCGTACCAGAGCATCAGCTCGCCGGCGCGCTGCAGCACGCCACCGATCGAGCCGCGGAGCGTCATCGAGATGCCGTGCTCCGCGCCCTCGTCGAAGAACACTTTGGGGCCGGTGTCGTCCTCGAGGGACACGTGCAGGCGCGCGAGCGTGGTGGGGCGCAGGTCATCGAACCCTCTCGCCAGGGCTTCGACGTACGTTCATCGATACAGGTGGAACTCGAGCTCGGAGGCTACGTTCGGCCGGAAACCGTCGGCCCGGAGGCGTGGCTCGCCCGATGCCCGACCCGGCGCCGGTCACGATGGCGGCACGTCCCGAGTGGTCGAAGCTCACAGGACGCATCCTCGCATCCCGATGCGAACGTCGCACCCGCTACCATCGCGGCGTGGCGGCGCCCCGCCTGATCCTGGTGCTGAGCGAGAACTGGACGATGGTCTCGCCGCGAGATCTGCCGGCGCTGGTGCTGATGGCGCGTCACGCGGAGGACGCCGGTTTCGACGGCGTCATGGTGAGTGAGCACGTGGTGCTCGGACGGGACGCCGACGTAGAGGGTCTGCCTGCGAACCCCCGCGAGTACGCCCTCCCAGGCAACCAGGATCCGAGCATGGCGTGGCCGAGCTCCCTGCTGCTCCTCGCCGGCGTGGCCTCGGCCACCTCGCGACTCCGCCTCGTGGCCGGGGCGGTGATCCCACCGTTTCGTCACCCGTTGCTGATCGCCAAGGACCTTGCCACGCTAGACCTGCTGTCCGAAGGCAGGCTCGTTGTGCAGCCGACGGTGAGCTGGCACCGCGGGGAGTACGAGGCACTGGGTGTGCCGTTCGAGCAGCGAGGCGACCTCCTGGACGAGCACCTGGCCGCCTGGCCGACCGTCTGGCGGTACTCGCCCGCATCGTTCAAGGGCCGCCATTACCGCTTCACGGACGTCCACCTGGAGCCCAAGCCATGGCGGCCGGAAGGGCCACCACTGTGGTTCGGCGGAAGCTCGATGCACCCTCGGCTGGTGCGTCGGATCGTCACGTACGGCCGCGGCTTCAACCCCCTGGGACGACCGGCGCCCGCTGACATCGAAGAGCTCGCGGCCGCCATGACCGAC
>Ga0299907_10000394_pt1 | contig 20754 bp, 23 predicted proteins | sample RVTome_16_FD_198680 | JGI IMG/M metagenome (GOLD analysis project Ga0299907, IMG submission 198680) | Soil microbial communities from uranium-contaminated site in the Upper Colorado River Basin, Wyoming, United States - RVT152D67 (version 2) ...
AGGCGACCTAAGGTCTTCCGAGCAGCCGCTGCGCCGAGTTGGCGTGGGGTCGATACCTAGCGGGGTGAATCGATGCGGTACTGGATGAGGGCGAGGACGGCACGTGCTGCGGCCATGCTGTTCGGACTCAGCTTGTTGCTCACGGCCTGCGACGTGGCGACCATCAACGAACTGCTGGCCGACATCATGGGCGGCCAGCCGGCGGCGGCCGCTGCGGAACAGAGCGCCGGCGACGAGGCCGGGGATGGCGGCGGGTCCGATAGCGACGACGCCGAAGCCGGCGATGACGAGTCCGGCGAGGGTGACGAGTCGGACGCGCGCGAGCGCTGCGTGAACCGCAACGAGCATGTCGGAAACCTGCGGACGCCGTCGCGCGTCGAGAAGAAGCGCGAGCGCCAGAACCGCGACCGCGACGCCGACGAGGCGGAGCAGGCCGAGGAAGCGCCCGACGACGCAGCGGAGGCCCCGGCCGAGCCCGCCGAGGACGAGGACGAGCCAGAGGCGCCAGCGCGTGCGCAGCGCAACGAGCAGCCGGCCGGTGGCAGTTCGGGTGGCGGCTCCGCCGACCTGTCGAACGTCGAGCAGCAGGTCTTCGATCTGCTCATGGAGGAGCGGGAGAACGCGGGCCTCGAGCCGCTGCGGCTCGACAGCTCCCTGTCGCAGGGGTCGCGGGCCTGGTCACGGCGCATGGCGACCGAGAACTTCTTCTCCCACGACACCAGCGGCAACTTCGCCGAGAACATCGCTTACGGCTATCCGACCGCCGCGGCGGTCCACGATGGCTGGATGAACTCCGATGGGCACCGGCGCAACCGCATGAACCCCGGTTACACGACCTACGGGGTCGGCGTGTACCAGCAGGGCAACACGCTCTACTACACGGAGCGGTTCCGCTAGCGCCGCGCGGTCAGGTTCGCGGTCCCGGACACCACATGGTGTCCGGGACCGCTCGCGTGTCGGGCCGCCGGCGTCCGCCGCGATGGAGGCCGGTCGGGCCGCTACAGTGAACGTGATGTCCGAGCCGGTGCGCGTCCGGTACCGCACCGACGCTCTCCGTTCGTCCCCGAACCCTGGAAGCACCCATGTTCGATGCTCTTGGTGACCGTCTGGAAGCGATCTTCGCCGGCCTGCGCCGCGGCGGGAAGCTGAGCGAGGAGCAGGTCCAGGCCACCTTGCGCGAGATCCGCCTCGCGTTGCTCGAAGCCGACGTCAACTTCAAGGTGGTCAAGGAGTTCGTCGGACGCATTCGTGAGCGCGCGGTGGGCGCGGAGCTCAGCGAGGCGTTGAACCCCGCGCAACAGGTCATCAAGATCGTCCACGAGGAACTGATCGCGATCCTCGGTGGCATGTCGGCGCCGCTCGACCTCGGCAGCCGCACCCCGGCGGCGATCATGCTCGCCGGCCTGCAGGGGTCCGGCAAGACGACCGCGGCGGGCAAGCTCGCGACGCTGTTCAAGAAACAGGGCCGGCAACCGCTGCTCGTGGCGTGTGACCTGCAACGTCCCGCCGCCGTGGAGCAGTTGCGCGTGCTCGGCGAACAGGCGGGTGTACCGGTGTTCGCTCCCGTCGAGTCGGGCGATCCGGTGCCGGTGGCACGTCAGGCCCTCGACGAGGCGCGCAGGCTCGGTGCGTCGGTCGTCATCGTCGACACCGCCGGCCGCACCAACGTCGACGAGGTGCTCATGAAGCAGGCGGCCGAGATCAAGGCCGCCGTCGACCCCGCCGAGACGCTGTTCGTAATCGACGCGATGATCGGTCAGGAGGCCGTCACCGTTGCCAAGGCCTTCCAGGAGGCCGTCGACTTCACCGGTGTCATCCTCGCCAAGCTCGACGGCGATGCGCGTGGTGGCGCCGCGCTGTCGGTCGCCGAGGTCACCGGACGGCCGATCAAGTACGCCTCGGTGGGGGAGCGGCTCGAGGACTTCGAGGCGTTCCATCCCGACCGCATGGCGGGGCGGATCCTGGGCATGGGCGATGTGCTGACGCTCATCGAGAAGGCCGAGGACGTCTACACCGAGCAGCAGGCCAAGGACATGGAGGACAAGTTCCTCGCGGCGGAGTTCACGCTGCAGGACTTCCTCGAACAGTTCCAGCAGATCAAGAAGATGGGCCCGCTGCAGGGGCTGCTGGGCATGATCCCCGGCGTTGGCCGCCAGCTCAAGGACGTCGACCTCGACGACCGGGAGCTGGTGCGCATCGAGGCGATCATCCAGTCGATGACGCCCGAGGAACGCGCACGTCCCAAGATCCTCAACGGACGGCGCAAGAAGCGCATCGCCAGAGGATCCGGGCGATCGGCGCAGGAGGTCAACCAGCTGCTGCGTTCGTTCGAGCAGATGCGCGGCATGATGAAGCAGCTGGGCGGGGCGAAGGGGATGAAGGCCATGCGCGCGCTCGGTGACATGGACCCCGACGCGCTGGCCGGCGGCGGACTGCCCGGCGGCGGACTGCCAAGTGGGCTGCCGAGCGGGTTCCCAGGTGGCCCGCCATCCGGCATGCCGCCGATGGGCGGCATGCCGGGTGGTGCCGGTGGATCCATGGCCGGCGCCGGCAAGACGCGCGGCAAGTCGGTGCCCAAACGCAAGCGCAAGAAGCGCAAGAAGCGGTGACCGCCGCGCCGACCTGGCCTTCCGCGGGCACGTCGACCGGGAGGCGTCAGAGCGGCGCCGCGCTACGCTAGGCTGTACAGGTCTCATAGGACCGGTGTGCGCGCACTTGTTCCACACTCGAGGGCCGCCACGCCACATCTACGTAACGATTCGGCCATCAACGCGGCTCCGGTGCCGCCGGTCGACATACCTGCATGATCGCGAAAGGACGAAGCAGTACATGGCTGTGAAGATGCGCCTCCGGCGCGAAGGCAAGCGCAAGCAGCCCTTCTACCGGGTCGTGGTGGCTGACGGCCGCTCGCCCCGCGACGGGCGTTTCATCGAGGACATCGGCTACTACCAGCCGCTGCGTGAGCCCTCGGAGATCGCAATCGACCGCGACCGCGCGCTCTACTGGCTCGGCGAGGGTGTGCAGCCGTCCGACGCGGTCCGCCAGTTGCTGCGTGTCTCGGGCATCTGGGAGGACTTCAAGCCCGGTGACCAGGGCCGTCAACGCCCGCGCGCGGTGGCTGCCCAGCAGAAGGCGTCCGCGGCTGCGTCCGGCACCGCGGACGAGCAGGCCGAGGGATGATGACCGAAAAGGTGCTGGCGTTCATCGCCCGCAAGCTGGTCGATCACCCCGATGACGTCCGCGTCACGCCGGTCGACGGCGAGCGCGTTGACACCGTCCTCGAGTTGCGGGTCAACTCCGAGGACATGGGCAAGGTCATCGGCAAGCGCGGGCGGACGGCCAAGGCCATCCGCACCGTCGTCAAGGCGGCAGCCACTCGTGAGGGCACCAGCGCGACGGTCGAGATCGTCGACTGACATCACGTGGCGCAGCGCGCGGTCCTCGGAACCGTCGGCAAACCGTTCGGTCTTGCCGGAGACGTCTATGTCTGGCTCGACCCGGATCTCGGCGACAACCTCGTTCGCGGGCTCGTGTGTGACGCCGGCGCCCGCACGCTCGAGGTCGCGCAGGTCCGCCGGCACCGTGGCCGTCCGCTCGTGCGGTTCGTCGGGGTGGAGGATCGTGAGGCGGCGCTGGAACTGCGGGGGCTGACGCTGGAGGTCGACCGCGCCAGCGTCTCACCCGACGAAGGCGCGATCTGGGCGGTCGATCTGCTCGGTCGTGACGTCGTCGATGCCGACGGTGCCCTGGTCGGCGTGGTCGACGGGTTGCTCGACGGTGCGGCACACGACTTCCTCGTGGTGGCACGCGCCGACGGCGGAGAGGTGCTGATCCCGGCGGTCGAGGAACTGGTTGATCTGACAGACCCGGTGGTCGTCCATGGACCGCCCGGCCTTGTCGATCCCGCGCAGGCGATCGACTGAGCGACTCTGCCGGCTGGTCTGGGTGTCCGGCCGGCCGTGGCGAAGGGACTGAGGTGCGCATCGACGTGCTGAGCCTGTTCCCGGAGTTCTACTCCGGTCCGCTCGATGCGTCGTTGCTCGGCCGAGCGCGCATGGCGGGCCTGCTGGAGGTCGATGTGCACGACCTGCGCATGTGGACCACCGACCGCCACCGGACCGCCGATGACATCCCCTACGGCGGTGGCGCCGGCATGGTGCTCAAGCCCGAACCCTTCTTCGCCGCCGTTGAAGCGCTGTACGGCTCGGTCGATGCGCGCCCTCGGACCGTGGTGCTGACGCCGCGCGGTCACCTGCTCGACCAGACCCACGTACGTGAGCTGGCGGCCGAGTCCGAACTGCTGCTGCTGTGTGGGCGTTACGAGGGCATCGACGAGCGTGTGCACGAGGGCCTGGCACACGACGAGGTGTCGATCGGCGACTACGTCCTGGCGGGTGGTGATGTGGCGGCGTGCGTGGTGATCGAGGCGGTCGCGCGGCTGCTGCCAGGCGTCCTCAGCAACGACGAGAGCGTTGCGGAGGAGTCCCACGCCGACGGCCTGCTCGAGTATCCCCACTACACCCGCCCTGCGTCGTTCCGCGGCATGGAGGTGCCACAGGTCCTGCGCAGCGGTGATCACGGCAAGGTCGCGGCATGGCGCGCCCGACAGGCGGAGGAACGCACCCGCCGGGTGCGGCCCGACCTGTATGATCAATGGGTGCGAACGCAGGCACAAGAGGGGGAAGCGCCTGCAGATTGAAGCTGTGAGCCCGCTGTCGCTATCGTAGAGTGATGCTTCGTGGAGCATGGTTCCACGAACACGCTGTGGACCGACGGCCATCAATGCGTGCGCCGAGCTCTGTCGTCGGCATGTCCGCCCCTGAACCATCCGCCCGTGAAAGACGCCCGCCATGAACCCGACCGACATGATCGACCTCGAGAACCTGCGCGACGACATCCCGTCGTTCCGCGCCGGTGACCGCGTACGCGTGCACGTCCGCGTGGTTGAGGGCAACCGTTCGCGCATCCAGGTCTTCGAGGGCGACGTGATCGCTCGTCGCGGGGGTGGCGTCAGCGAGACGTTCACGGTGCGCAAGATCAGCTTCAACGGCATCGGGGTGGAGCGCACGTTTCCCGTGCACGCCCCGGTCATCGACCACATCGAGGTCGTCCGCCACGGTCGTGTCCGCCGCGCCAAGCTCTACTACCTGCGTGACCGGATCGGCAAGAAGGCCAAGATCCGCGAACGTCGCGACGTCGCCGGTGTCTGATCGCCTCGGCTTCGTCCGTGGCTGACACACCGGCGCCTGACATCCAGCGTGCCGAGTTGGCGCGCTCGAACGACCGAGCCGTCGAGCCGTCAGCGACCCGCCGCGCGGGCAGCTTCCTCGCCGAACTGCCGGTCCTGCTCCTTGTCGCCTTCGTGCTGGCGCTGCTGCTGCGCAGCTTCCTGGTCCAGGCGTTCTACATCCCGTCCGAGTCGATGGTCCCGACGCTGGAGATCGGTGACCGCGTGCTCGTCAACCGCCTGTCGCACCACTGGAGCGGTCCCGAGCGCGGTGAGGTCATCGTGTTCGCCGACCAGGCGGGCGCGCAGCGCAACGCCCAGAACCCGCTCGCCGGGGGGCTGCGGTCACTGGCGGCGGGACTCGGCCTGGCACCGCCGTCCGAAGAGGACTTCATCAAGCGCGTCATCGGGCTACCGGGCGAGACCATCGAGATCCGCGACGGCGTGGTCTACATCGACGGCCGGGAACTGCCGGAGGCCGCGACGTCGGAGGGCGGATACCTGTCGATCCGCGATGACTCGTTCCTTCCGGAAACCAAGATCCCCGAGGACGAGTACTTCGTGATGGGCGACAACCGCCCCAGGTCATCCGACTCGCGCAGCCTGCTGGGCAACATCGACCGGGACCAGATCATCGGACGCGCCTTCGTCCTGGTATGGCCGTTCGATCGGGCCAACACGCTCTCGGCGCCCGCATACCCTGGCTTCGGCGATGAGTAGCGACGTCGGCGATGAGTAGCTCCGAGGAGCTCGAGCAGTACGAATCGGACATGGAGCTTGCGCTCTACCGTGAGTACCGCGACGTGCTGGGCATGTTCCGGTACGCCGTCGAGACCGAGCGGCGCTTCTACCTCGCCAACGACGTGCAGGTGCGCCGCGAAGGTGGTGCCGAGGGGACCCAGTTCGAGCTGGAGCTCACTGACGCGTGGGTCTGGGACATGTACCGGCCCGCACGGTTCGTGTCCCACGTCCGGGTGTTGACCTTCCGCGATGTCAACATCGAGCAGATCGCCGCCCGCGACGCCGACGAGCTTCCGGCGTTTCCGCCGTCTACGCTCGCCGAATGACGCGCGGGTCGGAGGCAGCCCGGGTTCTCGGGCGCGGCGGGCTTCGAGCACGTCGGGTGTCGGCGCGACGGATAGGTTTGTAGATCATGGGGTTCAACGCGACACGGCGCTACCGCGACGGCAAGGGCACCGACATCGCACTGCTCGTCGCGGGGCTGGTCATCCTGCTCGTCATGGTGCTGTGGGGCATCGGCGTCATCTGATCCGCGGCGGCGGGGTTTTCCACATGCCACCGGGGGACTGGCTCGCAGCTCCGGAGGCCGTTGCGTAGCGTCAGCCGCATGACGCACAGACGACAACTCGGGCAGGACGGCGAAGCCGCTGCCGCAGCACACCTCGAACGCCTCGGATGGTCGATCGTCACGCGCAACTGGCGCCCTGACGACCCGCATCTGCGTGGCGAGGTCGACATCATCGCCATCGACGGTCGCAGCGTCGTGTTCTGCGAGGTCAAGACGCGCAGCGGCGGCGGCGCCGGCGACCCGCTCGAAGCGGTGACCCCCATCAAGGAACGCCGCCTGCGCCTCCTCGCCCGCGCGTGGCTCGCGGAGGCGGAGCATGACCTGTCCTACCGCACCGTGCGGTTCGACGTGATCGGCGTGCGCTGGCCGCCATCAGCGGTCGCGCCGGCGATCGACCACGTGCGCGATGCCGTCCGCTGAACCGGCCGTGGGCCGGGCGCGCAGCGCGGCAGTGGTTGGCCTGACGGCACTCGAGGTCAGCATCGAAGTGTCGATGAGCGCGGGACTCCCGTCGTTCTCGGTCATCGGCACTGTTGGGGCGGCTGCCCGCCAGGCGGCCGATCGGGTGCGCGCGGCGCTGACGGCGACCGGCGTGCGTCTGCCTCCGCGCAAGATCCTGGCGTCGTTCGCGCCCGCAGATGTGCCGACGGCCGGCGCCAGCTTCGACCTGCCGCTGGCCGTGGCGGTCCTCGTCCGCCTGGGCGTGCTGCCCGCGTCGCTGGCCGAGGACACCGCCTTCCTCGGCGAGCTCGGCCTCGACGGTGGGGTGCGTCCGGTGCCCGCGGTGCTGCCCGCCGCTCGATGCATCGCCGACGCCGGCGTCGGACGGTTGTTCGTCAGTGGCGCCAACGCGGCGGAGGCGGCGTTGATCGGCGGGTTGCAGGTCGTGCCGGTGAGCACGGTCGCCGACGTGATCGACGTGTGCACGGGTGCCCGGCGTGCCGCGGCGATACCCGAGCCACCGCCGGCGCCTGCCGCCGCGGTTCCCGACATGCGCGACGTGCGCGGTCAGGCGGAGGCGCGCCGTGCGCTCGAGATCGCCGCGGCCGGTGGCCACCACATGCTGCTGCTGGGGCCGCCCGGATGCGGGAAGTCGATGCTGGCCTCGCGGTTGCCCGGTCTGCTCCCGGCGCTGGACGACCGCCGGGCGCTGGAGCTCGCCGCGGTGCGTTCGGTCGCGGGTCTGCTGTCGGGTTCCGGGCACGCCGCGCTGGATCGCCGCCCGCCGCTGCGCCGGCCACATCACGCGACCACGGCCGCCGCGCTGCTCGGTGGCGGCAGCGGCGTGGCGTTGCCCGGCGAGATCAGCCTTGCCCACCACGGTGTGCTGTTCCTCGACGAGCTGTTCGAGTGGCCCCGGCGCCTGTTGGACGCGTTGCGCGAGCCGGTGGAGGAGGGCGTGGTCCGCATCGCACGTGCGAGAGCGACGGTGACCTATCCGGCGGTGTTCCAGCTCGTCTGCGCCGCGAACCCGTGTCCGTGCGGGGGAGCGGGCACCTGCGAATGCTCCGACGCCGATGTCTGGGCGTACCGCCGGCGGCTATCGGGACCGCTGGCCGACCGCGTCGACCTCGCGCCGCGTCTCACACCGCTGCTCGCCGACGACCTGGTGGGTGCGCCCGCGGGTGAATCCACGGCGGTGATCGCGGCGCGGGTGGCGGCGGCCCGGGCCATGGCCGCGGTGCGTTGGGGTGGCTGCAATGCTCGCGCCACGCCGGCCGACGTGCGGGCGACGGCCGATCCGGCGGCGTTGCGGACCCTTGGCCGTGCGGTCGAGGACGGCGTGCTATCCGGACGTGGGTTCGATCGGGCGTTGCGGGTGGCGCGGACCTGCGCGGATCTCGACCGGTGCCCGACGGTCCAACGCGGGCATGTGTTCGAGGCGCTGGCGCACCGGGCGGGACTGCGCGACACGGGGCGCGAGATCAGCGTCGCCAGAAGTGCGATGGCGCCGGGACAGGTCAGGTGACCGTGCCGGCGCCCGCATGGCGGACCGCTGCTTTGCGGCTCGCGGTCGGAAACGTTGACGTGACACGGCAGCAACGGGCGCTGAGCGACCTGCTCGAACGCGGTCAGGATTGCGGCCCTGAGCAGGTGGTCGCGGCCCTGGAGCGTCACGGCGGCTGCCCGGACGCCGACGTGCGGCGCGTGCAGCGGCGGATGGCTGCGCTCGGTGCCCGGTTCGTGCTCGTCGGTGATGTCCAGTACCCGGCGCCCCTGGCGACCGCGTGGCCTGAGCTCGGCGCGCCGCTGTGGCTGTTCGCCGCCGGCGGACCGGTGCGGCTGGTGACCACGCCCGCGGTCGCGATCGTGGGCACCCGGCGCCCGACGCTGGATGGCCTGCGCACGGCCCGCACGCTCGCGACGGCGCTGGCCCGCGCCGGTGTCGTCGTCGTTTCCGGCCTGGCGCGGGGCATCGATCAGGAGGCCCACCGTGCCGCGCTGGACGCCGGCGGCGACACGATCGCCGTGCTGGGCACCGGCTTCGGCGTCGACTACCCCGGTGGTTCGGCCACGCTCCGGGCGGCGATCGCCGACCACGGTGCGCTGCTGACCGAACTGGCTCCGGGCGCGGGACCGCGTCCATGGCAGTTCCTCGCCCGCAACCGCATCATCAGTGGGCTGGCGGCGGCGACGGTGGTCGTCGAAGGCGGTCCGACCAGTGGTGCGCTGCAGACCGCGCGGCTCGCTGCCGGACAGGGACGCGACGTGTGGGCGGTGCCTGGCTCGATCAATGCCCAGAACAGCCAGGCGCCGCTGGCGCTGCTGCGCGACGGCGCGTCGCTGCTGACCAGCGTCGACGACCTGCTCGACTCGCTGGCGCTGTCGCGGAGCTGCGCTGCCGGCGTCACCGGCGCAGCCGCCGACGGCGGTACGCCTCCGACGGCGCTGTCCGCGGATGCGCGGCTGATCCTGGGCCTGCTCGGCGCGGTACCCGCCACCACCGACGAGCTCGTGGCGGCGAGTAGGCTGCCGGCACATGCCGCGATGGTCGCGATCGGCGAACTGGTCGAGGCCGGCTGCGGTGTCACGACCCCCAGCGGTGTGGTCCGTGCCTGATCACCGGTTCCATGAGGCGGCTCCACGGGTACCTGATCGACACAGCGGACTCGCATGACAGCGTCGGAAGAGGAACGGGTACATGGGGCACAACGTCGCGCAGAAGCTGATCGACAGCCACCTCGTCAGCGGGGAGATGGCTCCCGGTGAGGAGATCGGGCTGCGCATCGACCACACGTTGACGCAGGACGCCACCGGTACCATGGTGATGCTCGAGCTCGAGGCGATGAACCTCGAAACGGTCAAGACGGAACTGTCAGCGCAGTACGTCGATCACAACCTGCTGCAGACCGACTACCGCAACGCCGACGACCACCTGTTCCTGCGCAGCGCCTGCCAGCGGTTCGGACTGTGGTTCTCCAAGCCGGGCAACGGCATCAGCCACGCGGTGCACATGCAGCGCTTCGGCGCACCGGGCAAGACCATGGTCGGGTCGGACAGCCACACACCCGCCGCGGGCAGCCTGGCGATGCTGGCGATCGGTGTGGGCGGCCTCGAGGTCGCCATGGCCATCGCGGGCCAGCCGATGTACATCAACATGCCGGAGATCTGGGGAGTGCGCCTGACCGGTGAGCTGCCACCGTGGGTCAGCGCCAAGGACGTGATCCTCGAGATGCTGCGCCGCCACGACGTCAAGGGCGGCATCGGGCGCATCATCGAGTACTACGGACCCGGCCTGGCCGGCCTCTCGGCGATGGACCGGCACGTGATCGCCAACATGGGCGCCGAACTGGGTGCCACGACCACGGTCTTCCCCGCCGACGAGGAGATCCGCCGGTTCTTGACATCCGAGGACCGTGCCCACGACTACACCGAGATCGTCGCCGACGACGACGCCACCTATGACATCGACGAACACATCGATCTCAGTGAGCTCGAGCCGCTGATCGCCACACCGTCGAGCCCCGGCAACGTCGTGCCGGTCCGCGAGGTGGCCGGTCGCGAGATCACCCAGGTGGTCGTCGGGTCGTCGGCCAACCCCGGTCTGCGTGACTTCGCCATCACGGCGATGATCGTCGACGGACACCAGGCGCACCACCGGGTCAGCTTCGACGTCAACCCCACCTCCCGGCAGACGCTGGAGAACCTCGGTGAGATAGGGGCGTTCATGCCGCTGGTCCACGCCGGTGCGCGAGTGCACCAGTCGGGTTGCATGGGCTGCATCGGCATGGGACAGGCGCCGGCGAGTGGTCAGATCAGCCTTCGGACGTTCCCGCGCAACTTCCCTGGGCGCAGCGGGACGGCGGACGATCAGGTCTACCTGTGCTCGCCGGAGACCGCCGCCGCATCGGCGCTGACCGGTGAGATCACCGACCCGCGCGACCTGGAGGACCGGCTGGGCATCAGCTACCCGTCGTTCGAGCTGCCGACCAGCAACATCGTCAACACGTCGATGCTCGAGGAGCCTCTGCCACCCGACGCCGCACAGAAGGTCGAGCTCGTCAAGGGTCCCAACATCACGTCGCTGCCCGACTTCGACAGGCTGCCCGACGAACTGTCCATCCCGGTCCTGCTCAAGGTCGGCGACAACGTCTCGACCGACGAGATCATGCCCGCCGGGCAGCGGGTGCTGCCGTTCCGGTCGAACATCCCGAAGATCTCAGAGTTCGTCTACTACCAGGTTGACGACACCTACGTGCAGCGGGCGCGCGAGGCCAACGACGACCACGCTGGCCACGTCATCGTCGGCGGCGACAACTACGGTCAGGGGTCGAGCCGCGAGCACGCGGCGATCGCGCCCCGCTACCTCGGCCTGCGCGTCGTGATCGCCAAGAACTACGCCCGGATCCACTGGCAGAACCTCGCCAACTTCGGGATCCTCGCACTGGAGTTCGCCGACGAGAGCGACTACGACAACATCGAGCAGGGCGATGTGCTCGGACTGACCGGCCTGCACGCGGCGCTCGAAGACTCCTCGCGGGAGATCGAAGCCACCAACGCGACGAAGGGCACTCCCATCGGGTTGCGCCACCGGCTATCGCCCCGTCAGGTCGAGATGGTGCTCAAGGGCGGTCTGATCCCCGTGTTCCGTGAGGAACTGGAGCGCGAGCGCTTGTAGCGCTCGACGACCACGGGGCCCCGCCTTGAACGTCGCCCGCGAGCTGAGCCCCGCCTGGGAACGGGCGGTCACCGCCTTCCGGGCGCACCTGGTGGGTGAGCGTGGCCTGTCGGTCAACACCGTCGACGCCTACGATCGTGACGCGCGCCAACTGGCGGGGTTCTGCGCGGAGTTCGAGATCGTCGATCCCAACGAGGTGACCGGTCTGGTCCTGCGACGGTTCCTCGCGGAGCTCGGCCGTCAGGGCTACGCCCGCGGGTCGTTGGCACGCAAGGCCGCGTCGATCCGCGCGCTGTTCGCGGTGCTCGCAAGGCGCGGACTGGTCGACGACGACCCGTCCGCGGGGATGGCGACCTCGCGCTCCGGGCGGTCGCTGCCGCGCGTGTTGCGCACCGACGAGGTCGAACGTCTGCTGGCCGTGCCCGACGAGACGCCCGTCGGTCTCCGTGACCGCGCGCTGCTGGAGTTCCTCTACGCCAGCGGTGCGCGGGTCAGCGAGGCTGTTGATCTCCACGACCGGGCGCTCGATCTCGACGCGGGCGCGGTGCGGTTGCTCGGCAAGGGCGACAAGGAGCGCATCGTGCCGCTGGGTGAGCCGGTGCGCGTTGCGCTCGTGCGCTGGTTGCGCGATGGCCGTCCGGCCCTTGTCGACGCGCCGACCGACATCGTGTTCTGCGCCGGGGACGGCCAGCGGCTGCATCAACGGACCGTCCGGCACATGGTGGAACGGCGGGCGGCCGCGGCCGGGTTGACGAAGGTGACGCCGCACACGCTGCGGCACTCGTACGCTACGCACCTGCTGGAAGGCGGTGCGGATCTGCGCAGTGTGCAGGAGCTGCTGGGTCACGCCGCGCTGGCGACGACCCAGATCTACACCCACGTCTCGCGGGAGCAGCTGCGCACAGCCTATGAACACGCGCACCCACGCGCCTGATGGCGCTCCGAACACGAGCCCGGCAGGGCTCCCGCCCGGCGACGGCGTTCGCGCGTTGTGGGACCGCTGGACCCGGGACCGCACCACCGCGGATCGCGAGCGCCTCATCCTGCACTACGCGCCGCTGGTCAAGTACGTCGCAGGACGACTGTCGGTCGGCGTGACGGCGACCGTCGACCTCGGCGACCTGATCTCCTACGGCATCTTCGGCCTGATCGACGCGATCGAGCGCTTTGATCCCGCGCGCGGCGCGCCGTTCGAGGGGTACGCCATCGGCAGGATCAAAGGGGCGATCATCGACGAGCTGCGCGCGGTCGACTGGGTCCCGCGGGCGGTGCGGGACCATGCGCGCGCGGTCCAGACGGCGCTGTCGGAGCTGGAGGCCGAGCTCAACCGGACACCGACCGATGAGGAGCTCGCCGCGCACATGCAGATCTCCGTCGCGCGCCTGCGCGACATCCTCGACCAGGTGTCGCTGACTTCGTTGATCGCGCTCGACGAGCTGTTCGTCGACGCCGACGGTGGCAGCACCGCCCTGGCCGAGACGCTGCATGATCCGCGCGCGATCGACCCCCAGGGGCGCATCGAGCGCCGCGAGCTGCGCGCCGCCCTGGCAGGTGCCATCGCACGGCTGCCGGACCGGGAACGCACCGTCATCGTCCTGTACTACCTCGAAGGCATGACGCTCGGCCAGATCGGCGACATCCTTCGGGTCACCGAGTCGCGCGTCTCGCAGCTGCACACCAAGGCCGTGCTCGCTCTGCGCGCCAAGCTGCCCGCCACCATGCGCTGACACCTTCGCGGCCGGGTTCCCAATGGCCAACGTGCCAAGCCGACGGCGCTTTCCACAAGGCGCAGGCGCGGTGTTCCACGCCTCGGATCGCCGCGCTCTACGGTGCGTGTCAAGCCAGCACGGGGGTTGAGATGCACCGGGACATCAGCACGATGGTCAGCCTTGCGGCGGCGCTGGCGCTCGCGACGGCCGGTGCGCTGCTGTGGCAGGCGGACGCGGCGGGCGCCGTGGAGCGCGCACTCGACCGACGGGCCGTTGCGGCGGACCCGCCATCCCCGAAACGGCCGGTCGCCGTCGCACCGGTCGCCGGCGAGGTGACGCGAGCGTTCGAACAGCCGCAGGACGCGTATGGCCCTGGCCATCGCGGCGTCGATCTGGCCGTGACGCGTGCGGAGCCGGTGCGCTCGGCGATGGCGGGGACGGTGCGCTTCGCGGGGTCAGTCGCGGGGGAGACGTGGGTCACCGTGATGCACGCGGACGGCATCGAGACGACCTACGGCGGGATCGCGCCGTCGGTCACGGCCGGTGAACGGGTAGCGATCGGACAGCATCTCGGCCGCATGCGGCCCGGCAGGCGTGTGCTCGACTGGGGCGTCCGGCTCGGACGGACCTACATCGATCCGCTCGGCCTGCTCGCCGGCTGGCGGGTGCGCCTCGTCACACCGACCGGTCGATGATCCGGTTGCTTCTCGGCCGAGGCACACCACTTGGCTCGGCGGCCCGACCTGACTCTGCCTGATCGCGCTTCAACACGCCCGGATGGGGAGGCGATGCGAGATGCACCTACGATCGGGCGTGTATGCTCGTAAGCGGCGAGGTTCTGCCGTGCCATGCGCACACAGGCGGTCGCCAAATTCACAGCAGCGTCGAGGGACCTGCGGTCTCGTCCGAGAAGGCGGGGAAGGTCCATTGTCTGGCGTGTGACGTCCGACCCGACGATTGCGAGGCACAACCGAAGTACGGCCCGAGCGCGGGCTGTGCGAACCCACAGGAGACCCCATGTCAGCCGTCACCATGCGTCAGCTTCTCGAAGCCGGCGTGCACTTCGGACATCAGACCCGGCGCTGGAACCCGAAGATGAAGCGCTTCATCTTCGGTGAGCGCAACGGCATCTACATCATCGACATCCAGCAGACGATCGGTCTGCTCGAGACCGCGTACGACTTCGTGCGCGACACGGTCGCCAAGGGCGGCACGGTGCTGTTCGTCGGCACCAAGAAGCAGGCGCAGGAGGCTGTCGAGCAGCAGGCCATGCGCGTCAACATGCCCTACGTCAACTTCCGCTGGCTCGGCGGCATGCTCACCAACTTCGAGACCATCAAGCTGCGCCTGACCCGCCTGCGTGAGCTCGAGGACATGGAGACCGACGGCCGCATGGAGGTCCTCCCCAAGAAGGAGGCTCTGTCGCTGCGCCGTGAGCGCGACAAGTTGGAGCGCAACCTCGGCGGCATCCGCAGCATGAACAAGCTGCCGGCGGCCATCTGGGTGGTCGACACCGTCAAGGAGCACATCGCGGTCCGCGAGGCGAACCGGCTCAACATTCCGGTCATCGCGGTGGTCGACACCAACTGTGACCCCGACGAGGTGCAGTACGTCATCCCCGGCAACGACGATGCGATCCGCTCGGGAGCGCTGCTGACGCGCCTGATCGCCGACGCGTGCGCAGAGGGCTATCAGCTCATGGCGAGCCGCAGCCGCGACGATGTCGTCGCCGAGCAGGCGGCGGCCGCCGCGGCCGCGGCGGAGACCGAGACCGTCGTCAGGCGCGGTGAGAACGAGCCGCTCGCCGAGTGGGAGATCGCGCTGCAGCAGGAGGAGGCGGCGCGCCAGGCCGCGCAGGCCACAAGCGCCGACGACCAGCCACAGACGGCCGCCACCACCGCACGGTCCGAGGCCAACGGCGAGGTGCCCCAGCCGGCCGCCACCACCGCACGGTCCGAGGCCAACGGCGAGGTGCCCCAGCCGGCCGCGGCGCAGCCCGCATCCGCCACCGATCAGCAGGCGGCTCCGACCGAGGAGCCCGCCGCCGACCAGCCTGCACCCGCCACCGATCAGCAGGCGGCTCCGACCGAGGAGCCCGCCGCTGAGCAGGAGCCCGCTGCTGAGCAGGAGCCTGCGGCTCCGACCGAGGAGCCCGCTGCTGAGCAGGAGCCTGCGGCTCCGACCGAGGAGCCCGCTGCTGAGCAGCAGCCTGCCGCCGAGCAGGTGGCTCCTGCCGAGGAGCAGCCCGAGCCCGCGTCGAACGGCAGTCAGGCGTCGGCCTGACGTCACCCCACCACGCCCGGCGGTGCGGTGTTGACCGCCACAGCTCGAGCTGACAGCCACGATGAGGAAGTAACTGCGATGCCTGAGATCTCCGCAGCCGACGTCAAGCGCCTTCGCGACGCGACCGGCGCCGGAATGATGGACTGCAAGCGTGCCCTGGTCGACGCCGACGGCGACTTCGACAATGCCGCCGACCTGGTGCGCGAGCGCACGGGCGCAAAGATGGGTGACCGGGTCGGGGGGCGCACGGCCAACGAGGGCCTGGTCCATTCCTATCTGCACGCGCCCACCCCGGGCCTGCCACCCAAGGTCGGTGTGCTGGTCGAGCTCAACTGCGAGACCGACTTCGTCGCCAAGGGTGAGGGCTTTCGCCGGCTCGCCAATGACATCGCCTTGCACATCGCCGCGGCGCGCCCCCAGGTCATCACCGAAGGCGAGGTCGACGCCGAGCAGTTGGCCGCCGAGCGCGAGTTCGCCGAGAAGCAGGCACGCGACCAGGGCAAGCCCGACCACATCATCGACAAGATCGTCGAGGGCAGGCTGCAGGCGTTCTACAAGGAGCGCGTACTGCTGAACCAGCCGTTCGTGCGCGACGACAAGCGTACGATCCAGCAGCTGCTCGATGAGTTCCAGCGCACGTCCGGTGAGAAGATCGTCGTCTCGCGCATGGCGCGGTTCGAGGTCGGCGCCTAGTCCAGCCGGTACCCTGCCAGCGACAGCCGATCGGGAGCTACTTCGTGAACGACTCCGACACGTTCGACCGCGTTCTGGTGAAGCTGTCAGGTGAGGCGTTCGCCGACGAGGTCTCCAGCATCAGCCCCAAGATCCTCATGTCGCTGGCGCGCCAGCTCGCCGAGGTCAACGCCGACGGCGTCCAGACCGGCGTGGTCGTGGGAGGTGGCAACATCTTCCGTGGCACCTCGCCGCAGGCGACCGGCATGGACCGCTCGAGTGCCGACAGCATGGGCATGCTCGGCACGGTCATCAATGCGCTGGCGTTGCAGGACGCCATCGAGAAGGAGGGCGTGCCCACGCGCGTGCTGTCGGCGGTCATGATGCAGGAGCTGTGCGAGCCCTACATCCGGCGCCGGGCGATCCGCCACCTGGAGAAGGGCCGGGTGGTGATCTTCGCCGCCGGGCTCGGCGAGCCCTATTTCTCCACTGACACCGCGGCCGCTCAGCGGGCGCTGGAGATCAACGCCCGGGTGATCCTGAAGGCCACCAAGGTCGACGGTGTCTACGACAAGGACCCGGTGCTGCACGACGACGCCATGCGCTTCGAGGAGCTGACGTACCTCGACGCCCTGCAGCGCGGACTGAAGGTCATGGATGCGACCGCGCTGTCGCTGTGCATGGACAACGGGTTGCCGATCATCGTGTTCGACGTGTTCACCGAGGGCAACATCCGCCGTGTCATATCGGGGGAACCCCTCGGCACGGTCGTACGAGCTGCAAACGTCGCGGAGCCCGAACCCACGAAGCACGCGGCGGACCCACGGTCAGGAAACAGAGGTGGCGACGGTGTTGGATGACGTCATGACCGAGGCCGAGTTGAGGATGTCCGACTCGGTCGACCACACGCGGAGTGAGTTCGCGAAGATCCGGACCGGCCGGGCGAACCCGGGATTGATCACAGGGCTGCAGGTCAACTACTACGGTGCCAAGACCCCACTGCAGCAGATCGCCGGAGTCAGCGTGCCCGAACCCCGCATGCTGCTGGTCAACCCGTATGACGCCAACGCGCTGCGCGACATCGAGCGCGCGATCCAGTCGGCGGATCTCGGCGTGAACCCGTCAAATGACGGCAGCGTCATCCGTGTGATCTTTCCCGAGCTGAGCGAGGAGCGGCGCAGGGACTTCGTCCGCCTCGCACGTGAGCGCGCCGAGGAGGGCCGCGTCGCGATCCGCAACATCCGCCGTTCGGCCAAGAGCGACTTCGAGGCGCTGCAGAAGGATGGCGAGATCAGCGAGGACGAACTGCGACGCGCCGAGCAGGCGTTGCAGGATCTCACCAACACCTACGTCGGCAACATCGACGAGTTGCTGACGAACAAGGAGCGCGAACTCCTCGAGGTGTGACTCGAGCGCACATGCCGCAGGGATCCGGGGAGCACGAGCCCGCAGCTCGGTCGAGCGGGGCACAGGGAGCGGACGGCTCCAGACGCGTCCGGCGCATCAGGCTGCGGCCGGCGGGACGCAACTTGTTTCTCGCGGTCGGCTCAGCTGTGGTGTTCGCGGTCCTGTTCCTGGCGGTGGCCTTCATCAGCAACTGGGCGCTGATCGGTTTCATCGCAATGATCATGGTCATCGCGGTGCTCGAGGTTGAGGCGGCGCTGCGGACCGTCGACCTGCGCCCGCCGACGGCGGTGGTGCTGATCGGCGGTCTGGGGATGCTGATCGGCGCGTTCGTCCTCGGGGCGACGGGCCAGCTCGCCGGTCTGGCCGTGACGTTCTTCGGCATCCTGCTGTGGTCGGTGACCGCGGCGGACGACACCAGGCCGTTGCGCAGCGCAGGCGGTGCGCTGCTGATCACGTTGTGGGTCCCGTTCCTCGCCAGTTTCCTGTCCCTGCTGCTGCGGCGGGACGGTGGCGAGTGGTACGTCGTGATCACCGTGGCGCTGACGGCCGCGAGCGACATCGCCGCCTACGCGTTCGGCAGCCAGCTCGGACGCCACAAGCTGGCCCCTGCCGTGAGCCCCGGCAAGACATGGGAGGGCTTCATCGGGGGAGTGGTCGTGACGATGCTGGTCGCGGGGGTGGGCGCGCCGCTGCTCGTCGACGCGTTGTCGATCGGCAGGGCGGTGGCGCTGGGTGCGCTGGTCGCGGTGGTGGCCACGGTGGGCGATCTGGCGGAGTCCGCGGTCAAACGGTCACTGGGCGTCAAGGATCTGGGCAACCTGCTGCCGGGACACGGTGGCATGATGGACAGGGTCGACGCCATGCTGTTCACACTTCCGGTAGCCCACCTCGTCCTGCTCGCCGGCAGGCTGTGATCAACATGTCCATGCTGCCGGGTGAAGGCGAGCGTCAGCGAGCCGGGAGGCGGGGATCTGCCAGCGTCGACCCGTTCCGCCTGTCCGACGACGAGCTCGGCGCGCTGCTCGCGGGCGAGCCGGCGTTCCGGCTCCGGCAGGTCCGCCAGTGGCTGGCGCGCGGTGTCGCCGACTCGGCCGCGATGACGGACCTTCCCAAGACCCTACGGACGCACCTGACCAAGGTGTTCCCGCCGGCTCCGCGGACGTTGCGCCACGTGACCGCCGACGGCGGGCTGACCCACAAGGTCCTACTGGCGCTCGAGGACGGCGAGGCCATCGAGAGCGTGCTGCTGTGCTACCCCCGCAACGGCAGCCGCCGCGGCCGCGCGACGGTCTGCATCTCGACACAGGCGGGATGCGCCATGGGTTGCCCGTTCTGCGCGACGGGACAGGCGGGGTTGCGCCGTCAGCTGCGCACCTACGAGGTCATCGCCCAGATCGCGGCGGTGGAAGGCTTGCTTCGGAATGGGGCCGTCACTGCCGATGGCGTGCCAGACCACCTGACCAACGTCGTGTTCATGGGCATGGGTGAGCCGCTGGCGAACCTGGACGCGACCGTCTCCACGCTCGAGTGGCTGGTGGGCCACGAGACGTTCGACCTGTCGGCGCGCAACGTGACCGTGTCGACGATCGGCCTGGTGCCCGCGATACGGAGGCTTCTGCGCCTCGAGCTGCCGATCACGCTCGCCGTCAGCCTGCATGCGCCCAACGACGAGCTGCGCGACCAGCTCGTACCGATCAACCGGCAGCATCCACTGGGTGATCTGCTGGCCGCCTGTGACGAGTACGCGGCGGCCACGCGGCGCCGGCTCACGTTCGAGTACGTGATGATCGACGGCGTCAACACCGCGCCGGAGCATGCACGCCAGCTCGCGGACCTCATCGCGCCGCGGCGCGCGCACGTCAACCTGATCCCCATGAACCCGACGCCGGGCATCGCCTGGGTGGCGCCTCCGGTGACCGCACAGCGGCGCTTCGCCGGGATCCTGGAGGCGTCCGGGCTGACCGCCACGATCCGGCACAACCGCGGGACCGACATCGACGCCGCGTGCGGTCAGCTCTACGCCAACTACCAGATGGCCAGCGGCCGCCGGCTGCCCGCGGCCGAGCGGTCGCCCACCGCCGAGCGCATGCTGCCGCTTGCCGGAGGCGGCGCGCGGTCGGCGTCGTGACCCGCCGCATCACCCTGCTGGGCTCGACGGGGTCGATCGGGACGCAGGCCCTGGAGGTCATCGCGCAGCAGCCCGACCTGTTCCGGGTCGAGGCGCTGGCCGCCGGTCGCAACGTCGACCTGCTCTGCGAGCAGGCTCGCGCGTGGGGGGTCGGGCGTGTCGCGCTGGCAGATCACGACGCGGCCGGCGAGGCCCGCGAGCGGCTGCCCGCCACCGTCGAGGTCCTGGCCGGCATCGAAGGCGTCACACAGCTCGCCGCCGAACCGACCGACGTCGTGCTCAACGGCATGGTCTCGTCGCGTGGCCTGCGACCCACGCTCGCGGCGCTGCACGCGGGCAGCACGGTCGCGCTGGCCAACAAGGAGTCGCTGATCGTCGGGGGCCACCTGGTGACCGCTGCCGCGAAGCCGGGTCAGCTGGTGCCCGTCGACAGCGAGCACAGCGCACTGGCGCAGTGCCTGCGTGCGGGCAGCGCCCGGGAGGTCACGCGCCTGATCGTCACCGCCAGTGGGGGCCCGTTCCGCGGGTGGACCGCGGATCAACTCGCCGGTGTGACGGTGGAGCAGGCGCTGGCGCATCCGACCTGGAGCATGGGGCAGGTGATCACGATCAACTCGGCGACGCTTGCCAACAAGGGGTTGGAGGTCATCGAGACGCACCTGCTGTTCGGCGTGCCATACGACCGGATCGAGGTGGTCGTCCACCCCCAGTCGATCGTGCACAGCATGGTCGAGTTCTGCGACGGTGCGGTGGTCGCCAAGCTGTCACCACCCGACATGCGTCTGCCCATCCAGCTGGCGCTGACGTGGCCACAGCGGCTGCCCTGGGCGCCCGCGCGCATGGACTGGACGAGCGCGCAGCAGCTGACGTTCGAGCCGCTCGACCGCGAAACGTTCCCCA
>Ga0299907_10000395_pt1 | contig 20741 bp, 24 predicted proteins | sample RVTome_16_FD_198680 | JGI IMG/M metagenome (GOLD analysis project Ga0299907, IMG submission 198680) | Soil microbial communities from uranium-contaminated site in the Upper Colorado River Basin, Wyoming, United States - RVT152D67 (version 2) ...
CATCTCGGCCTCGTACGCCTCGAGGGCGAGGCCGGCCAGATGCAGACGCAGCTCGCGGACCTCGGATTTCAGGCCGTGGTACCGCTCGGCTGCCCTCGCCTGACGGCGCAGCGGTCTCAACTGCCGCTCGATCTCTCCAATGAGGTCCTGAAGCCTGAGCACGTCCTCGTCGGTCCGTTCGAGCCGGCGCTCCGCCTTCTCCTTGCGACGGCGGTGCTTGAGGATCCCGGCTGCCTCCTCGATCACGGCGCGATGATCTTCAGGCGAGGCACTGAGCACCTCGTCGACCTGACCTTGCCCGATGATCACGTGCTGATGACGACCCACACCCGAGTCACTGAGCAATTCCTGCACATCGAGAAGCCTGCAGCCAACGCCGTTGATCTCGTAGTCTGACGAACCGTCCCGGTACAGACGCCGGGTGAGCGCCACCTCGTCGAGATCCAGGGGGAGCCTCCGCTCGGCGTTGTCGATGACAAGGGTGGCCTCCGCCCGGCTCAATGCAGGGCGAGTGGCAGTGCCGGCGAAGACGACGTCCTCCATCTTTCCCGTGCGCAGCGCCTTTGTGGATTGGGTCCCCATCACCCAGGAAAGGGCGTCGACCAGGTTGGACTTGCCGGATCCGTTGGGGCCGACGACCACGGTCACACCGGGTCGGAACTCGAGTCGAGTCCGGTCGGCGAAGGACTTGAAACCGACGAGCTTCAGTGACTTCAAATACACAGCAAACACCTGGCAAATGACACGACTGTGATTACCGGGAGCAGGCTAACAGCGGCCCTCCGCTCAGACGCTCTTCATCGGGTTGGGATAGATGAAGAAGTCACGCAAGGTCTGATCCGGGGCCACCACGTCCGACTCCACGCCTGCCACCAGGGCCACGGAAGGGCCGGCCCATAGCCAGCCGACGAGCCGATCGACCTCCTCGGCTCGGCCTTGGGCGAAAACCTCGACCCTGCCGTCCGCCACGTTCCTCACCCAGCCGACGAGACCCAGAGAGCGCGCCATTTGACGGCAGCTCTGACGGTATCCAACCTGCTGCACCTGTCCCGAGACATAGGCATGGACGGCCTTGGTCAAGGCCGCTCCGGTTGGCAATCGGGGCAGTAGTGGCTCGACCTTGCCCTGATCACAATCCGCTGGACCGGGGTGCCGCAGCTGGGGCAGGGCAGGTCGGTTCGGCCGTAGACGCGGAGCCGTTCGAGGTTCTCCCCCGCCCTCCCATCGGGCAACAGGTATGTCATGTCGTCGAGACTGGTTCCGCCGTTGTCGATGGCATCGCCAAGAACGGTGCGGGTTGCCTCGATCAGCCGCTTCAGCTCGGCTTCCGAAAGACTGCCGCCCGGCCGGAGGGGATGGATCCCCGCCATGTGCAGAGCCTCGTCGGCGTAGATGTTGCCCAAGCCGGAGACGATGACCTGGTCGAGTAAGAGCGCCTTGACCGGAGCAGTCCTCCGGGCGAGAGCGGCTGCCAGGTCTTCGACCGATAACGTGGTGTCCCAGACGTCGGGCCCGACACGGGACAGACTCGAGTCCTCCATCTCATCGCTGTTGACGACGGCCACGAAGCCGAACGTGCGCGGATCGACGAAACGGACCTCGCGTCCATCGTCCAACCGCGCCCGGAAATGTGTGTGAGCGGGCTCGGCCTCCGACGGGTCGCCGATCGTGAACCGGCCCGACATCCCCAGGTGGGCCACGAGTGTCTGTCCGTCATCGAGTGGCGCGGCGAGGAACTTCCCCTTCCGGCTCACCCCGAGCACCATTCGGCCTTCGAGCCGCTCGTCGATCTCGGTAGCCCCACCTGCGTTGTATCGAGCCGTCCGGGCGTGGGTGGTGCGGACGCGAGTCAGCCGGCGCCCTTTGATCGCATCGTCCAGATGGCGCCGTGTGATCTCCACTTCTGGCAGCTCGGGCAAGCTCGGCTCCTGGTCCAGGGCTGGTTACCGTACCCCGGCCCATGGAGATAACCCCCAGGCCATTTGCCGCAATCATCGGTGAGGGCATGACGATGCTCGGCCGGGTCTGGAAGCGAATCCTGGCTCCCGCCTTCTGGGCATTCGTCGTCCTTGGCGCGGCCACCATCGCTACTTTCGCGCTTACCGGAGCCGATGACGTTCTCCGGCTCATCCTGAGCGATCCTCAGGCCCTCGAGAGGATGACCGAGACCGAGATCACCGAGGCCGGCCTGCTCCTTCTCCAGGCAGGCTCGATCGTGCTCATCTTTCAGCTCGTAGGCATGGGGTTCCTCAACCTGACCGTGCACCGCATCGTGGCTTCCGAGCTCGCCGGTGAGCACATCAGCGCGGGAGCCGCGTCCTCGAGGGCATTGGCGAGGCTGTTCACACTCATCGCCGCCGGGATCATCGCCCTCGTCCTGGTCGTCATAGGGCTGTTCGCCCTGATCATCCCCGGCGTATGGCTCGCCGGCGCTTTCAGCATGGTTTCCGCCGTCATCGCCTTGGAGGATGTGGGGCCGGTCGAGGCCCTGCGGAAGAGCTTCGCATTGGTGCGCGGCCGATGGTGGCCAACGGTCGGGTTCCTCCTGCTGGTCGGTCTCTTCGGCTCGCTTGCCGCCCAACTCGTGCAGTTGGTCGCCCTTCCCATCGTCGGCTCCGGCGGAGTCGCCCTCGGAGCCGGGCTCGGTTTCGTGGTGCTCGTGGTCGCCCAGGGCTTCGTGGTGGCCGCCATCGCGGTGATGGTGACTCTCTGGTATTTGGATCTCAGGTCCCGGAAAGAGCCCCTGGTCACCGAGAGTCTGCGATGAGCCTTTCCAGGGCCTGCTCCGCTGCTCCCTGCTCGGCTTCTTTCTTGGACCGACCCGACCCCGACCCCAGGGACACGCCGTCCACCTCGACGGTGGCGACGAAGGTACGCTCGTGATCGGGGCCGGAGCCGTCCGTTAGGTACTCGGGGCGTTTGCGGTCCCTGGCCAGGACCTCCTGAAGCCGGGTCTTGTAGTCCTTGAGCCCGGGCCGCTCTGCTCTCTCGTCGATGCGTCTGCCCCAGAGACGTAGCACCAGATCGGTCGCGTTCTCGAGCCCGGAATCGAGGTAGACGGCCCCGATCACGGCTTCGAGCGCATCGGCCATGATGGAATCTTTGTCCCGGCCGCCGGTCCGCTCCTCGGCCACCGTCAGCTCGATGTGATCGCTCAGGCCGATGCTCCGGGCAACATCGGCCAGCACCGGCCTGCTAACCAAGCCCGCCCTGATCTTTGCCAGATTTCCCTCGGGGAGGTCGGAGTAGGTGTTGTACAGATAACCCGTGATCGCCAATTGCAGGACTGCGTCTCCAAGGAACTCGAGACGCTCGTTGTCGTGTCTCAAGCCGTCCTCGCTGCTGACCGAGCGATGAGTGAGCGACAGTTTCAGCAGCTGAGGGTCAGTGAAGGTGTAGCCGAACTGATCTTCCAGGGTCATCAGGAGGCGAGACGACTGGCGAGCCGCCCGGGGAGATCGTGCTTGGCTGCTTCGGCCGCCATGGTCAGGGCATTGGCGATGGCGACCCGGCTCGACATGCCATGGGCTATGACCACCACCCCCTTGACCCCGAGCAGCTGAGCGCCTCCGTAGGTCTCGTAGTCGAGACGGCGTCGCACCTCACCGAGGGCAGGCAACACCGACTCCTGGACTTCCGGGTCGAGACTCGAGATGGCCTCCATCGAGTATCGGACCATCACCTGGGCCGCCCCTTCCATCGTCTTTAGGAAGATGTTCCCGGTGAAGCCATCGGTGACGATCACATCCGACTTGTCCTCGGCGACATCGCGGCCCTCGAGGTTGCCCACGAAGTTGACCGGAGCCTGTTCCAAGAGGGCGTAGGCGGCCTTCTCCAGGTGGCGACCCTTGCCCTTCTCCTCGCCGATGTTGAGCAGTCCGACTCTTGGCTCGTCGACGCCGAAAAGGATCTCCGCGGCCACCGACCCCATGATCGCGAACTGCACGAGTTGCTCCGGCCCTACGTCGGGGTTCGCTCCGGAGTCGAGGACCAGCGTGGGGCTGCCCGGAGTCGGGAAGATCGATGCGATCGACGGTCGCACGCCTTTCAGCCTCCCAATATGGATAGCCGCCGCCGCCATCGCTGCGCCGGTCGAGCCGGCCGAAACCATGCCCTCTGCGTTGCCTTCCTCCACCAGCTTCGCCGCCACGTTGATCGACGCTCCTGGCTTTTCACGGAGGGCGCGGGCGGGGTCTTCCCCCATCCCGATCACCTCAGGGGCCTCGACTATGGGGAGACGGGTGCCGTGTCGGGCGAGTTGGGCTTCGATGACCTCGGGGATCCCGACGAGAACCACCTCGACACCGCGTCCAGCGGCGTCAACCGCGCCGGCAACGGTCTCTTCGGGGGCGTTGTCGCCCCCCATGGCGTCGAGGGCGATCCGGGCCAAGGCTCAGGAGGCCTCGATCACCTCGCGGCCGCCGTATGTGCCGCACTCACGACAGGCGCGATGGGGTAGCTTGGGCTTGCCGCATTGCTCGCAGGCAACAGAGCTCGGGCGGGACACTTTCCACGCCGATTTGCGCTGCCTGGTTCGCGAGCGCGACATTTTCTTCTTGGGCACCGCCATGGTGCTCTCCTTGGTCAGGAATCGAACAGATCTTTCAGGGTGGCAAAGGGTGAGTCGGAATCATCCCCGTGGCCTCCGCAAGGTTCACTATTCAAGTCGGTTCCACAGGTTGGGCAAAGTCCCCTGCAATCCTGTCTGCAGAGAGGCGTCGCCGGCAGCGCCAGCGCTAGCTCGTCGCGAGCGGGGCCGGAGACGTCGATCTCGTCCTCCTTGATGGCATAACCGTCCTCGTCGGGCAGTCTTCGAAAGTACTGCTTGGATTCGACCTCGACCGGGCCGTCCCACTCGGTGAGACATCGGGTGCACGTGAAATGAGCCGTTGCCAAGGTGGCGAACTCGGCCTCGACGGCGTCGATGAGCCCGACAACCCGTCCCGAGACCGTCATCGGCCCGTCGACCCGGGAGTCTCCGAAATCGAGGCTCACTGCGACCGTGCCCGCGAAAGGTCGGTCTCTGCCCGGCGATCCGATCAGGTCGCCAATGGGGACCACAAGTTGGTGAGTCATGTCAGAGCGGGACGTCGGGCGGCTTGGGACGCGCCTCGTGCAGCTCGTCCCGGGCATCCTGGACCTGGTCGAGAACCTGGTTGAGGATCAGCTCGACCCGCTGCAGCTTCCGCTCGATCTCGTCTTCGGTCTCGAGCCGAAGCCGGCGGGCCTCCCCCTCGGCCCGCCGCACCAGGATGTTCGCCTCTTCCACCGCCTCGGCCATGATGTTCGAATCCGAGACGAGGGCGTCGGCTTCATTGCGGGCACGATCGACGATCTCGCGAGCCTTCTCGTTGGTACGGGCGATGAAGGCCTCACGTTCACGAACCATCCACCGCGCCGCCCGCAGCTCGTCGGGAAGGTCGGCGCGAATCTTCTCCAACATCCCGAGGAACTGCTCTCTGTCGACCATGGCATTGCCGGACAACGGGACGTTCTTCGCCTCGTGGAGGTGCACGATCAGATCGTCGACCGTGTCCTGGAGATCACTCAGCTCGGCCCGACTCTCCGGCCCGACCGGCTCGATTGGCTCGACCGCCTCGGCTAGGGGGGCTTCCTGCTCGTCGGTCATGTGAGACGCTCCTGGAGGGCTTTCTCGACAGCACTTGGTACCAGGCCATCGATCGATCCGCCCAGTTTGGCAACTTCCTTGACCAGAGAAGACGAGATGAAGCTCCAATCCGACCTTGTCGCCATGAACAGGGTCTCCATCCCGGTGAGGTGCCGGTTCATCTGTGACATCTGCATCTCGTACTCGTAGTCGTCGACGGTGCGCAAGCCCTTCACCACCACATCGGCGCCCACTTCGGCGGCGTACTCGACGAGGAGGCCCGTGAACGACCCGATTTCCGCCCGCCCGCCGAACAGGTCCTCCAGCAATGACATCCGCTCCGCCGTCGAGAAGAGCGATTCCTTCGAAGGGTTGTCGACGACTGCAACCACCACCCGGTCAAAAGCAGCGATGGCGCGCTCGATGACGTCCACGTGCCCGTTGGTGGGGGGGTCGAAGCTCCCGGGACAGAGTGCGGTGGTCATTCGACTTCAGCTTCCTTTTCGTACCTGAGGATTCTGGTATCCCCGTACCGCCTATCGGTGGCAACACCCCAGTTTGGCGGCGCCCCCGGGACGGGGTCGGTGTGCCGCCTCGACAGGATCACCTCGGCCCGGACACGCAGCAGCCGGTCAAGAGCCTCGAGGTCCAAGGCCAGATCCGACGATGCCATGTCCCACGGCGGATCGATGAACACGAGGTCGAACTCACCGGTGGAGCGATCCAGGAAGTCTTGGACCTTGCCCGTGACCAGCGTGCCACCGAGACTCACCCCGCTGATGTTCTGCCTCAACGCTTCGAGGGCCCGGTTGCCGCTCTCGACGAAGGTGGCCGTCGCCGCGCCGCGGGAGAGGGCCTCGAGCCCGAACGACCCGGACCCGGCGTAGAGATCGAGGACGGTGGCGTCCTCCACCCAGGCTCCGATCATCGAGAACACCGCCTCCCGCGCCCGGTCGGTGACCGGTCTCGTGGCCGGTGTGTCGGGAGCGAGGAGTCGCTTCCCCTTCGCCTTGCCGCTGATGATCCGCATGCTCAGCTCTTGAACAACCACTCGACCGACTCACCGAGCAGCGCACGCACCTCGTCCGCCAAGTCGGGATGAATGCTCAGGAGTGGATCCTGGTCGACGATGGCGAAGGCGTCGTTGCGGGCGGCGACCAGGAGCTCCAGGTCGCGGAACAAATCCGCGACCTGGAGGTCGGCCATCCCCGATTGGCGCTCACCGAACACCGTCCCCTGGCCCCTGATCCTGAGGTCCTCGTTGGCGAGCTCGAACCCGTCTGTGGTGGCTTCCATCGCAGCCAGCCTCTCTTTCGCATCGTCGGTCGACGGATCGGCGATGAGCAGGCACGACCCGGGATGCCGGCCGCGGCCCACTCGCCCTCGCAACTGGTGGAGTTGGCTCAAACCGAACCGGTCGGCGTCCTCGATCACCATCACGGTGGCATTGGGCACGTCGATCCCGACCTCGATCACGGTCGTCGAGACGAGCACATCGGTCTCGCCCGCGCGGAATCCAGACATCGCCGCCTCCTTGTCCACCGGACGGAGCTGACCGTGTATCAGCCCGACGCGAAGACCGGGCAACAGAGCGGAAAGACGCTCATGCTCCGCCCTTGCGGAAGCGGCTTCGACCTTGGGGCTGTCATCTACCAACGGACAGACCACAAACGCCTGGCGCCCGGCAGCCACTTCAGATTCGATCTTCTTCCAAGCCGTTGACTCCGCTTTGCGGCTCAGAACACGTGTCTTCACCGGGGCTCGCCCCGGTGGCATCTCATCGAGCCCCGAGATGTCCAGGTCGCCATAGAGCGTCATCGACAGCGTTCTCGGGATGGGAGTGGCGGTCATGATCAGGATGTCGGGGTCGATCGAATCGGCTTTCTCCTTCAGCATCACCCGCTGTGAGACACCGAAGCGATGTTGCTCGTCGATCACGGCCACCCCCAGCTTCTGAAAGCGCACCCCCTCCTGGATCAGAGCGTGGGTCCCCACCAGGATGTCCACCTGCCCCGAGGCGACATCCTTCAGCAGGTCCACCCGGCTGATCTCGGGGTTGTAGTTGGCGGCAGCGGTCGAGCCGGTGAGAATCCCGATATGGACGGCGGGCCCGTCCGATCCGAACAGACTCTCCATGCCGAGGCCGCTCGGTGCGGCGAAGGGCTCCGGTGAAAGCCCGGCCTGGGCCAGCAGACCGGTGACCCCGAGATAGTGCTGCACGGCGAGGACCTCGGTCGGGGCCATGATCGCACCCTGCCATCCCCCCTCGACCCCGTTGAGCAACGTGACAACAGCCACCACGGTCTTCCCGGACCCCACCTCTCCGTGCAGGAGGCGGTGCATCGGGTGACTCTCCCGAAGATCCACCAGGATCTCCTCGATGACACGCCGTTGTGCCCCGGTCAACTCATAGGGCAGCCCGCCCAGGAACGCAGCTGATAGCTCCCCACTCGGATCATGGGCGAACCCGGTGGCCTCCTCGGTCTGCTTGCGCTTACGCAGCGCCAGGGCGACTTCGAGACGAAGGAGCTCGTCGTAGGCCAATCGCTGCCGTGCGGGATGGGTCCGGTCGAGCGTGTCGGGAAAATGGATCCCGGCATATGCCTCGTCCCTGGACATCAGGCCGTTGGTGGCGAGGACCACGTCGGGGACCGGATCGGGGATGGGTCGGGCCCGGCTCAGCGCGTTTGCCATCCAGTCGATGAGCTCGAATGGCTTCACCTTCCCCACCTGCGGGTAGATCGGGACGATTCGACCGGTGTGAAGGGCCTCCCGGTCGCTGTCCAGGACCGCGACCACCGGGTTCGCCATCTGAAGACTGCCGCGGTAGGACTCGATCGTCCCGGCGAAGGCCGCCTCTGTCCCCGGGGCGAGCTGCCTCTCGCGGAAGGGCTGGTTGAACCACACGACCTTGAGCGTGGCCGTCTCGTCGGTGATGCGGGCCTCGGTGATCGTGAACTTCGCCCTCGGCCGGCGAGTCGCGATCGATTTCACCTCACCGATCACCGTCACTTCGGTCCCGAGCGGGACGCAGTCGAGCCGAGGCCGATCGGTGCGATCGACATAGGTCCGCGGAAGGTGGTGAAGGAGGTCGGCAACACTCTTGATTCCCCCCTTGGCGAGGGCCTTCTCGGTGTCTTTGCCGATTCCACGCACCTCGGTCACGGACACGCCGGCCAGCTTGCTCAGTGTGGCCATCGGTGTTGGCGGAAAGGGATCGTCGCCACCAGCAAACGGTACATGCGGACTGTGACTTGGCCCGGATCAGAGCTATCCTTCCGTACGGTCGAAACGGGCAGCGCGCCCGTCTACCCTCCCGACTGTTCCAGGAGTCTTCGAGATGTCTTATCGCTGTGAGATCTGCGGCAAGGAGCCGAGCTACGGGAAAACCGTGAGCTTCTCCCACAAGCGGAGCAATCGCCGTTGGCTGCCCAACATCCAGAAGGTGCGGGTCCGCCATGGGTCCAACACCCGCCGCGCCCGCGTGTGCACCTCGTGCATCCGGGCGGGCAAGATCGAGAAAGCCTGACCATGCCTCAGGGCGTGGTCAAGACCTATGACCCTGTGACCGGCGCCGGCATCGTCGTCCGTGACGACGATCGGTCCGAGGCATTCCTCCGTCCCGGATCCCTCAAGGGATCGATTTTCCGCACCCTGCGACAGGGCCAGCGTCTCGTGTTCGAGACGGTCGAGGAGGAGGGCACTGTTTTCGTGTCCTCGGTTGGAGTGGGCCAGGAGGGCCACTAGGCCTCAGAAGCGGTATCGGGTCTGGCTGTACGGCTCTCCCTTGCCGAACGCCAGCACCTTTGTTGGCATCACACCGAACACCAGTGCCGTGGCGAGGTCGCCCGGATCTCCATCATCCCCTTCGATCGCCGGATCCCGGAACCCCTCGTCGATAACCTCGAAGGGCCAGCCAAGCTTCGACATCCACATAGCCGCCAGCCGCTCGAGCATGTGCGTGTCCGTGACCCGGACCGCTTTGCCTTCGACGACGACATCCAGCCCCTTCCGGACCTCGTTGCAACCGGTGGTCAGAGCGCAGTGAGGGTTCGCCTCGATGTTCTTCGCCTTCTGTTCTTCCGGACCGGTGCAGAAGTGCAAGGCGCCGTCGAGCCACATCGCCGGAAGCGGGGTCACATGGGGCTGGGCTTCGCTCCGGACCGTGGACAGCCAGAAGATCTCGGCTGCCTCGATCGCGTCGACGACCGTCTGCCATGGAAGGGGTTTCGCCTCCTCGCTGCTGAAGCGCCGGTCGAGCTCGATGGTTGGTTCTGATGCCGGCACCAGCACACTTTCACCACGCACCACGCAAAATGCAATCAACTAGGGTCACGCCGACCCGAGACCCTAAGGAGGCTCATTTGGTCCAGGCCTATGTCCTGATCCAGACCGAGGTCGGCAAGGCCGCCCTCGTCGCAGAGGAAGTGCGCGAGATCCCCGGTGTCGATTCAGCCGACGACGTCACCGGCCCCTATGACGTGATCGTCAAGGCCACCAGCGACGACGTCGATTCCCTGGGGAAACTGGTCGTGGCCAAGATCCAGGCGATCGACGGGATCACCCGCACCCTGACCTGCCCGGTGGTGCACCTCTGATCCGGAGAAGAGCCGACTGAGAAAGGACCGGCGCCCGCCGGTCCTTTCTGGTTAGCCGAGTTTCGAGGCGATGGTGCCTGCACTCCGCAGCGCCGTCCCATCACTGCCCGCCACCGAGAACACCCTCACCGGCCCGCTTCGAGCCTCCTCCACCAGGTCACGGAACAACTGCTCACGTCCGATGGGCGGGTCTATCCACAGATAGGCGCCCATAGAGCCGGGAATCGTGTTTACCTCGTTGACGACGATCTCGCCGTTGCGCTCCAGATAGTCGATACGGGCGATGCCCCTGAGCCCGGCCGCCTCGGTAACCCGGACCGAGAGACGACGGATCTCCTCCTCGAGAGCGGATTCGAGCACGGCGGGCAGCTGCCGGCCGGCGCTCACCTCACCACCCCAGGCGAGATACTTCTGGTCGTAGGAGTAGATGCCATCGGGGGCCCGAGCTGGCGCCTCGATCGCCGACAGCTCCCACTTGGGATACGTGCGCACCGCCACCTGGAGATCCCGGCTGGCGGTGAGGAATGGTTCGACCACGGCGCCCTGGTCGAGAAAGGTCGAGCTTCTCTTCAAGGCGAGGACCGTGGGCCAGTCCTCCGCCACCTCGATACCGATCGAGGAGCCGCCGAAACGCGGCTTGACGATGAACGGCCCGTCGAACGATGGAGCCGGCTCCTCGCCAGTGGCGACCATGGCACGGGGCAGGGTAGGCAGCCCTGCCGCCGTCATCGCCGCCCCAAAAGCCAGCTTGTCCATCCCCAAGGCGGAGGCGGCCTGGCCCGGGCCGCTGTAGCGAAGACCGACCAGGTCGAGAAGGCCCTGCAGGGTCCCGTCTTCTCCGGGACCGCCATGACAGGCGATGAGAACCGCGTCGATGTCCAGCCGACGCTTCTTCGACATGAGACCCTGGCCCGGGGCGGCGACCATGACCAGCTCGCGCGATCGGCGAGGGACGCCGTCGGCGAATTCGGCCGCCTCCAGATCGGCGTCCACCTCGAACCAGTCCCCTGTCTTCGACCAGTAGACGGCATGGACGTCGTCCAGGGCGCGAGTGACCTGGAGACCGGTGAGGATCGAGATGTCGTGCTCGTCGGAGGGGCCGCCGAAGATCACCGCCGGCTTAGCCATTCCGCCTCCTCATGGATAGTGGTCGGGGAGATCGTTCTCGTAGAGGACGGCGTCTCCCGGGCCGAGATTCCGACGGACCCAGTCGACTGCCTCCTCGCGAGAGGTGACGACGGTAACCGAGGCTCCACCTTTGGCGGAACCTTCCAGCAATGCATCGCGATTGGTACGGCCGACTACGAGCAGATCGTCGGCGACGGCCGCCGATTCGGCAGCAAAGACGAGGTTCTGCTCGAACTGATCCGGCCCTAACTCGACCATCCCCGGGGTGACGACCACCTTGCGCCCCCCATCACCGACCCGCTCGAGCAGATCCAAGGCCATCCTGGCCCCGGCCGGGTTCGAGTTGAAGGTGTCGTCGATGACGGCGAACCCCCGTTCCGAGCTGGACAGTGTCTGACGGTGCTCGGGGCGGGGAATCCCCTCCATACGCGACGCCATGTCGCCGGGCTCCATACCGAGAGCGAGCCCGATCCCGACTGCAACTGCCAGATTCACCGCGAAGACGTCATGGGAGATTTCCCCCAGTTTCAGACCGTCGACCCGGATGACACCCTCCGCGACCGTGACGCGGGCGTCGGCCCCGTCACCGGAGACAGTGATGACGTCCATCGTGGTTTTTCGCTCCGAGGCCAGGCCGGCAAGTAGAGGGTGGTCGACCGAGATGACCCCCACCCGGGCCCGGTCGAGGATCTCGGACTTGGCGGCGACGATCCGCTCCAGGGTCCGGAAGCGCTCGAGATGGACCGGGCCAATGGCGACCATGGCCGCCACGTCAGGCGGGATCCATCGGGTGAGGGCCTCGATCTCTCCTGGGCCGTAGGTCCCCATCTCCGCGACGAATACCTCCGTGCCGGGCACCAGATGCTCGTTGATGGCCCGGGCCAGACCCATCCGGTTGTTGAACGAAGCCGGGCTGGCCACCGTGCGGAACGTGCCGGCGAGGAGATGGGCGGCGTATTGCTTGGTAGTGGTCTTGCCGTAGGAGCCGGTGATCGCCACCACCTTCGCCCCGGAGGACTGGAGACGGGCCGACGCCTGCTCCACCCATCGATTGCCCAGCATCCGCTCGATCGGCCCGAGTACGAGCAGGGCGATGTCGATCAGCGCCGGTAAGAGGAAGAGACCGAGGGCGATGAAGAACCCGGACTCGAGGGCGGCACCGGCCGAATACACGCCAAGCATCAGGATCCCGGCCACGATCGCCGCCCGGCGCATCCGCGCCGTCCAGGCGAGTGGCGACGTTCGGCCACGTATCGACAGGCCGATCGGGCCAAGCTGTGCCGCCGGAACGAGAAACGCCCACCAGGCACTCCACCAGGACCCGACGAGTCCGCCGACCATCAACGCGAGGAGGACGTCATTGAGAGGACCGGAAGTCCACCAGCGGCCGGCGAAGGTGGCCACCGAACCCGCCAGATAGTGCTCGCGTTGCGCCACCCGAAGCCAGCGCAGCCCTGCCGGGATCGCGGCCAGGAGGCACGCCCCGAGGAGAGCCGTGATCACGTTCGCAGCTCCTCGGCCAGGGCACGGGAGATGGTCTCCGGCGCCTGGGTCGGGAGCAGATGGCCGATCCCGGGCAGCACTTCGAGCTCGGCGCTCCCGCCTGCCTGTCTGATGATGCGCAGTGATCTCTCTGCCACTGCGACCGGGACCTCACCGTCATCCTCCCCCCAAAGCAGGATCACGCGGGATTTCAGGCGGGTCAGCTCGTCCTCGTAGCTCTCGTTGACCACCTTGACCAGGATTTCCCGCATCACCCCGGTCGCGGCGCGGTAGTCGGCTGAGCCCCGACTGCGGCGAATCTCCTCCATGCGGACGTCGCCGATGAGCCCCACCTGATGCAGGAATCTGAGCAACCGGTATGTGACCGACGGCTTCCGGCCCGGGGCGAGTCTGACCAGAGGGGCGCCGCTGATGATCAACGAAGCGACCCGGTCCGGGTGGGCGGCGGCCAGACAAACGGCGATGCGACCCCCGAAGGAATGGCCGACCACGACCGGCGGCGTCTCGAATGCATCCAGAACCGGGGCGACGAGTCGTGCATAGCCGTTCGCACCGAGGACCTCTTCCGGTGCGGGTGTGGCCCCAAACCCGGGAAGATCGACCGCCAGCGCGTCGAAATTGGCCAATGATGGGGCGAAATCGCTGCCACGGCGGCCCCAACCATGGAGCGCCAGCACCCGCGGCGGCCCGTTACCGAATGCCTCTGCGAACAAAGCGCCGTCGGAAAGGGCGCGCAAAGCCACGTATCTAGTCCTCGTTCGGAAATGCCGAGAATACAGTCGGAAGGCTTCCATTCAGTGACATGGACGGGATGACACCAACGACGCATCAGGCGATGGCCCGTTTTCGGGCCTCGTTGCTGCGACGCGCCTCGGCAGTGGCCTGGGTGGTCCTGATCATCATCGCCGCCCAGGCGGTTCGCCAGCAGGTCTTTGCCCAATCCGGGTTCTGGATCCCGATGGCCGGGCTCGCCGCGATGCTGGTCGTCTCCACCGCCACGCGTTGGGATCGGCCGATGGCTACCCGTTATGCGCCCTGGATCGCTGTTGCCTGGCTGACCGGCCTCATCCTCGGAATCACCGCCTTCGCCTTGATCGATCCCCTCGAGGCGACAGCCACCCCCATCCTCTACGGGATCGCCGCCGTCTCCGGCCTTCTCCTCACCTGGTGGGCCCATGCGTTCATGACAGTCCTCATCGGGTTCGCGATCTCGTTCATCGCCTTCGAGGCCGGCGCCGACGCCATCGCCGACGTGGTGGCCCCGGTCCTGACCGTCGGCGTGGTGTCAGCCGCCACCGCACTCGTCGGTCTGGAGTTCGAACGCGAGGCGGTCCGATCGGCGTCACGTGAGACGCAGATCGACCAGCAACGTTTGGATTTCGAGCGCCTATACGAGGTGAGCGCCACGCTGGCGCGGGCCGAGTCGCTGGCCGAGATCGTGCCCCATCTCGTCGGCACCATCTGCAAGTACCTGGACGCCCAGGTCGGCGTGGTGCTCCTCTACGACCCCGAGCGCCACCGTCTCGAGGTGATGAGCCCGATTTGGGTCAACGGGTATCCCCTGGAGACCGACCCCATCGTTCTCGACGTCGCCTCTCCCGCCATCGTCGCCCAGGTGTACCGCTCAGGTCGCCCGTTCTTCGTCAGGGACATCGATCAGGACACCGATGCCCACGTGCTCCTCAAGGAGCTAGGGCTGCGCCAAGCCCTGGTGGCGCCGTTGAAGGTCGAGAGCCTGAGGGTTGGCGCGATCATCGTGGGCGACCCGTACGTCGGCATGTTCAACGAAGAACAGCTCGACCAGCTCGGCTCATTGGCGGCTCCCGCCGGCCTGGTCCTTTCCCAGATCGGTCGTTATGAGGCGCAGGCGGAGATGACCAGGCGTCTGGAGGAGGTGGCCCAGATGAAGACCGACTTCGTCTCCACCGTCAGCCACGAGTTGCGCACCCCGCTCACCTCCATCATCGGGTCGCTGGACACCGTCAACCGGCCCGAGCTCGCCCCGACCCAGGCCACGGCCCAGCAACTCCTCTCCACGGCCCGACGTCAGGCGGGCAGGCTCCAGCGTCTCATCGACGACCTGCTGGTGGTGTCCCGGATCGACCGCGGAGCCATCCCGGTCCATCTCGAGCCGGTGCCCATCAAGCTGGCCTTCGAGGAGGTGAACCGCGTCGTCTCGATCGAGCCGACCTTCAGGATCGAGCCCCCCGACCTCACCGTCGAAGCCGACCGCGATCATCTCACCCGGATCTTGATCAACCTGGTGGAGAACGCGGCCAAATACGCCGTCGGCAGCGCCGTGGAGCTCTATGCCTGGGAGCGCCCCAACAAGGCTGTGATCGCCGTCGTCGACCATGGTCCCGGCATCCCCGACGACGAGAGGGAGCGTGTCTTCGAGCGATTCACCCAGATCGACCAGTCCGACACGCGCTCTAAGGGTGGAACGGGTCTCGGTCTGTCCATCGTCAAGAGCCTGGCCGAGGTGATGTACGGCGCGGTCCGGGTAGAAGCCACCGAGGGTGGTGGAGCCACTTTCGTGGTCGAGTTGCCCCTGGCGCCCGCGCTGCAGAAGGTGGAGACCGGCTAGTCGGTTCGTTCGCCCCCGGAGGCGATGGCGTGAAACCCACCGTCTACGTGGACGACCTCACCGGACGTCATCGGCGCCCAGTCGCTGAGGAGGACGCACACCATCCGGGCCACCGGGTCAGGGTTCGAACCGTCCCACGAGAGGGGGGCACGCTCCTTCCACACCCGATCGAAGGCGCCGAAGCCAGGAATCGACTTGGCGGCCACCGTGCTCAAAGGGCCAGCCGACACCGCGTTCACCCTGACCCCATGTGGCCCCAGGTCACGGGCCAGGTACCGGGTCACGCTCTGCAAGGCCGACTTGGCCACACCCATCCAGTCGTACGCCGGCCAGGCTTGGGAGTTGTCGAAGTCGAGGGTTACCAGCGAGCCACCCCCCGTCATCAAGGGAAGGAGGGCCACCGCCAGCGTCTTGTAAGAGAACGCCGAAGTCATGAAGGCGGTTTGAGCGGACTCGGGCGGTGTGTTCAGGAAGTTGCCACCCAGCGCGTCCTCCGGTGCAAAGGCAATGGCGTGGAGAGCCCCGTCTACCCGATCCCAGCGATCGCCCAGATCCAAAACCAGTGACGAAACCTGATCGGGATCGTTGATGTCGAGCTCGAGCACGGGACAGGGGCTGGGCAGCCGCTGCACCGATCGCTCGGTCAGCCGGAGGCCGCGCCCGAAGCCGGTCGCGACGATCTCGGCGCCTTCCTCCTGGGCGATCCTCGCCACGTGCCAGGCGATCGAGTCGTCGGTGAGGACGCCGGTGATGAGGAGTTTCTTGTTCTCGAGCAGCATCGCCACCTCCTTAGAAGTTGCCGCCGAAGGCGAGGATCCCCCTGATGGCGAGCCCCATGGTGAACAGAAGCAGCAACCCGTAATAGAAGGACGGTCGCTTTCGGAACTGCGCCCGATAGATGTAGGCGAACGTGAAGGTCACCGCGATTACGACACCGTAGAAGACATGCTGGTTACCCGGGTCGATTCCGCCATTGGCCACGATGACCCCGACAACGATCTGAATGAGGAGAGCCGAGATCGCCAGGCCGACGCCGTAGTAGAACTCCCTGGGCGGGGGATCGCGACGTCTGATCAAGACCCCCCAGAGCCCGACCATCCCGCTGATCCCGGCCGCGATGTAGCCCCAAGTGGTATGGAAATCGCTCAATAAAATGAGCTTAGGGACCCAGCGCAAACGGCCCGTCGTCGTCTATAGAATCTGAGGTCAGGAGGATCGTGAATGTTCGAGGCGGTGGAGTTCACAGAGGTCCGCGGACGTGATGAGCCCGATCAGCGAGTGATTGGCACGTATCCGGACGAGATCAGCGCGGTGGAGGCGGTCCGGGCGGCGAAGACAGAGTTCGTCGAGGCGGGCTCGGATGATTTCGCCTGGTGGGTTGTCCGTCAACCGGGAGCCACCTTGGCGCAGTTCATCTCCGATTCCAGGAGCGACAAGGAATTCGTGCTCGATCTGACCACGGGTCAGCTGATCGAGGTCTGACGTCTCCCGAGACACGGCCATCTCTACGCTTGGAGAGTGGCTGACTCGCCTCTTTCTGATACGGAACGGGTGCGCACCGCGGAGGTGATCGCAGCCGCCTGTCTGGCGACCGACCTGGGAATGGGGTTCCCGTTCGAGCACGGACTTCACGCGACTTTGGTGACGTGCCGGCTGGCGGAGCGCTTGGCCGTCGGCCCCGAGACAACAGCAGAGGCGTTCTACGTCAGCCTTCTCACGTACTCGGGCTGTACCACCGATTCCGACATCGCCGCCGGCATCTTCGGTGGGAGCTTGACCATGAACATGACCGCTCGACAGTTCGGGTCGACTCTCGAGAGCTTGGGAGGCGTGATACGCGCGTTACCCGAGCCCGACTCGGGCACCCTGAGGAGTGGCCTCGAGATCGCCGCCCGCCTCCCGAAGGCGGCCACGTTCCGCCGCACCCATTTCAACGCCTTGTGCGAGGTCGCCATGATGTTGTCGGAACGGCTCGGCCTCCCCGAAGAGATCAACCGGCTCTTCGCCTATCTGACCGAGCGATGGGATGGCAAGGGCGTCCTGGGCCGCAAGGCCGGTGACGACATCCCGATGGCGCTCAGGATTGTCACCGTGGCCAGAGATGCCGCCTACCAGGCCCTGATTGGAGGCCCGGATCATGCGGCGCGGACGATCCAGGAGCGAGCCGGGCACGCCTTCGACCCCGACGTGGCCGAGGTGCTCTCGCACAACGCCTCGGAGATGCTTTCGACGGGCGAGGACACCCCGACGGTGTGGGACTCGATCCTCGATGCGGAGCCAGGGCCTCACCTCACACTGGACCCGGGAGGGGTGGACCGCGCCCTCGGAGCCCTTGGCGATTTCGCCGATCTGGTCTCCCCGGCATTGGCGGGACACTCGTCTGGTGTTGCTCGATTGGCCGGTGAGGCGGCAACCGACCTCGAAATGACCCCAGCCGAAGTCACCAGGGTTCGAAGGGCGGGCCTGATCCATGACATCGGGCGGGTGGCGATCCATCCCCGGATATGGCAGAAGAACGGTTCGCTCAACGCCGACGAGTGGGAGCAGGTGCGGTTGCACGCCTATCACACGGAGCGGGTCTTCAACCGATCAACTTTTCTGGCCCCGGTGGCGGCCGTCGCCTGCCGACACCATGAGAGGATGAACGGGTCCGGGTATCACCGCGGCCTGAACGCCACATCCCTGGAGCCGGCTTCTCGCCTGCTCGCCGCTGCCGACGCCTTTCATGCCATGACGGAACCACGGGACCATCGCCCCCCGATGCCGCTCGCTGAAGCCGCCGCGGTACTTCGTGAGGAATCCGCGGCCGGTCGCCTTGACGGCGAGATGGTGGCCGCGGTGTTGCGCGCCGCCGGTCAGCAGACATCTCCGGTAGAACGTCCGGCCGGTCTCACCGAGCGCGAAGTGCAGGTGATCCGGCTGTTGGCCCGCGGCCTTCAGACCAAACAGGTAGCGCGCGCACTTGACATCTCTGCCAAGACCGCAGACCGCCACATCCAAAACGTGTACCGAAAAATCGGCGTGTCCTCCCGGGCCGGGGCCACGCTCTACGCCAGCGAACACGGGCTGGTGCAATGGGGAGAACTCCCGATTTCGCCGTAATCGCCTTGGCCGTACGGTCGATGCTATGTCGACGGTGCATCGTGATCGAGGTCGAGCGGCCGGCAAACGGCTGATCACAGCCGGCGCGCTGAGCCTTGGCCTTTCGGTCGGGCTGGTCGCAACCTCGACAGCGAGCACCACGACCTTGGGCGCACCGTCATGGTGGCCCTGGCTCCTGACCGGGCTACAGGTGCTCGCCCTGTGGTCGGCAGGACGCGGGCGGTGGTGGGGATGGCTCCTGGGAGGAGCCGTACAGCCGGTGTGGATCGCTTACGCCATGATCACCGGCCAGCTCGGCTTCGCGCCGGGATGCCTGGTGTCGGCCTGGGTACAGACGGCCAGCTTCATGCGACTGAGATCCGAAGGAGGGGATCATGGAGACACGTCAAGAACGAATCACGACCGTCGTGATAGGCGGTGGGCAGGCCGGCCTATCGGTGGGATATCACCTGCAACGGCTCGCGGTGCCCTTCGTGATCCTGGACGCGCAGGAAAGAATCGGTGGGGCATGGCGGAGCCGATGGGACTCTCTCCGTCTATTCACTCCAGCCAGGTTCGACGGGCTCGACGGCAGGCCTTTCCCCGCTCCCAGCCACGCATTTCCCACCAAGGACGAGATGGCCGACTACCTGGAGACGTACTCGGCTGAGTTGGCCCTCCCTGTCCGAAGTGGCGAGAGGGTGAAGAGCCTTTCGAAACGGAGCGCGGTCTTCATCGTCGAGACGGACGACCTTCGGTTCGAGGCTGACAACGTGGTGGTGGCCATGTCCAGCTGGCAGGTGCCGCGCCTCCCAGGCTTCGCCAAGGATCTGAGACCCGAGATCAAACAGCTCCACACCACCGATTACCGCAGCCCTACCCAGTTGCAGGAGGGACTCGTACTGGTGATTGGCGCCGGAAACTCAGGAGCGGAGATAGCTCTCGAAGCCGTGGGCTCCCACGAAACCGTGGTCGCCGGGCCCGATACCGGCCATGTCCCATTCCGGGTCGAAGGCCGGGTCGGGCGGTTGCTGCTCCCTGTTGTCCGGTTCATGTTTCATCGGGTCCTCACCGTGAGCAACCCGATCGCCCGTCGGAAGATGTCAGAGAAGATCGCCTCCGGCGAGCCCCTGGTGCGGACCAAGCCACGCGACCTGATAGAGGCGGGGATCGAGCGAGTGCCACGAGTCGTCGGTGCGGAGGACGGCTGGCCAGTGCTCGAGGACGGTCGGGTCATTCATCCGGCCAATGTCATCTGGTGCACGGGCTTCGACCCCGGCTTCTCTTGGATCGATCTTCCCGTATTCGAGTCCGGTCGGGTCAAACACGATCGAGGTGTGGTCGCGAAGATCCCCGGTCTCTACTTCGTCGGCCTCAAGGGTCTCTATTCGGTGTCCTCCGCCCAGGTGAATGGAGTCGGCCGCGACGCTGAGCGAGTGGCGAAGCTGATCGCCGCCTCCGTGTCGACCGTGCCGGCCCCCGCCACTGCGCGCCCGTGAGAGCGGAGCGGGTCCTTGTTGTCGGCGGCGGACTGGCGGGCCTGAGTGTGGGTATCGCGTTTACTCGCGCCGGCTCTCATGTTGAGGTCATCGAGAAGGCCGACCAGTGGGCCGACGTCGGCGCCGGCATGTACCTGCCGGGCAACGCACATCGGGCCATGGAGGCATTGGGCATCGGCAGCGTGGTGCGAGATCGCGGCTTCCAGATCGGACGCCAGGTCTTCAGGGATCACACCGGGCGGACCTTGGCCGAGGTCGACCTGCAAGAGGTCTGGGGAAGCGTGGGACCGTGCTTGGCGATCACACGCGCCGACTTGCACCGCGCCCTCAGGGACGCGGTACCCGACGTCGACCTGCGTCTCGGTGTCGAGGTCGCGGCGATGGACCAGGATGGAGCCTCTGCAAGGGTCGATTTCACCGACCGAAGCAGCGGCGAATTCGACTTGTTGGTGGGGGCTGATGGCCTCAACTCCTCTGTCCGCCGACACATGTCAGGGCACGCTAAACCAAGTCTGGTAGGCCAGGTCAGCTGGCGGTTCATCGTCGACGCTGAAGCCGACCTCAGCAACTGGACCGTCATGCTCGGGGGCGCAAAGACCTTCCTGGCGGTTCCCCTCGGCGGAGGCCGCATCTACTGCTACCTCGACCTGTCGAGCCACGATGGCAGGGACCCGACCCGGGGGGACCCTGGCCGTCTCGAGGATGTGTTGGGCGATTTCGCCGCCCCAGCCACCGAC
>Ga0299907_10000396_pt1 | contig 20728 bp, 22 predicted proteins | sample RVTome_16_FD_198680 | JGI IMG/M metagenome (GOLD analysis project Ga0299907, IMG submission 198680) | Soil microbial communities from uranium-contaminated site in the Upper Colorado River Basin, Wyoming, United States - RVT152D67 (version 2) ...
TGGTAACCGCTGCATTCGACGAAGCCGACGCGCTTCGGCTTCCGTCCGGAGACGTCGATGATGTGTACGCCGCCGTCGCCTTGTGACGGCGGATCTCCTTCGGACGAGTCGGCCTGACCGGCGTACACGTAGCGGCCGTGGAAGGCGTTGTCGGTGCCGTGCGGGAACGCGAAGCGCGCGACGGCCCGCATGTTGCTCGCGCTGACGGCGGCCTCGGCCGGAGGCGATGTCGCCAATAGGAGCAGAGCCAGCCCGAGGAGCGGTGCAATGAGTCGTTTGTTCACGAACGCTTGAGCCTAATGCGTGTCCGGCTCCCACGTAGGGTGGTGCCATGCGCGAAGGGGTGGAAGGCGAGCGCGCCCTCGGTTCCCAGGACCGCGGTCTGCTCGGCGGGTTCTCGGCGGCCGTATTGCGCAAGCTCCACGCCGATCCCAACGCGCTGGGCAAGACGAGGTCGTGGGCCATGGCGGCGCTGACGTCCTACCGCCTGAAGGACAAGGCCGAGCGCGACGAGGTCTGTTTGCGGCTGACGCCGCACCTCGTGTCGGCGCCGTCACTGGACGGCCGCGGTGCGCCGCTCGATACACCGGTTTCAACCCTGCCCGGTGTGGGATCCAAGACCGCCGAGCGGCTCGAGACGTTGGGCCTGCGCACGTTTGGTGATCTCCTCGACCACTTGCCGCGCGCGTACATCGACAGGCGCGAGACGCGGTCCATCCGCGATCTGCGCGTCGGTGCGGAAGCAACGGTCATCGCGACCGTGCGCGAGGCCAAGGTCGACCGCGTGCGCGGCAACCGCTCGCGCGTCACCGTCACGATCACCGACGGCACCGGCTACATCGACTGCGTCTGGTGGAACCAGGACTGGCGTGCGCGGACGCTGACCGAAGGAACCGAGGCCGCCTTCAGCGGCAAGATCAAGACGTTCCGCGGGCGCCTCCAGATGGACTCGCCCGCCTACGATCTGCTCCGGACGTCGGGGGAGTCCGTCCATACCGGACGGATCGTTCCGATCTATCCGGCCACCGAGCGGCTGTCGGCTACGCAGCTACGCCGCCTGCTGCACAGTGCATTTGAGCGTCTCGGACACGTCCCGGAGCCGCTCCCGGCCCCCGTGCGGGCCGAGCGCAACCTCATGTCCAAGGACGTGGCGACGAAGCTCGTCCACTTCCCGGAGGACATGGCGCAGATCGACGACGCACGGCGGCGCCTGGTCTTCGAGGAGCTCTTCGTCCTGCAGATCGGCCTGGCGCTGCGCAAACGCCATCTCGAGGAGGACATCCGCGGCATCGCCCACGAGCTCGACCACGAGCTTGCCGCCTCGTTCGTGGCGTCGCTCCCGTTCCGTCCGACCAAAGCACAAGACCGCGTGATGGAGGAGATCGCTGGCGACATGGCTCGCCCACGTCCGATGCATCGGCTGCTCCAGGGCGAGGTGGGGAGCGGCAAGACGCTCGTAGCGGTCTACGCCGCGATGGTCGCCATCCAATCGGGAACACAGGTGGCGATCATGGCGCCCACCGAGGTGCTCGCCGAGCAGCATGCGCGGAAGATCCGCGAGCTGTGCGAGCCCGTCGGTGTCGACGTCGAGCTCCTGACGAGCGCCGTGCCGCAAGCGCGGCGGCGCGACATCCTCATGCGACTGGGGGCCGGCGACTTGAAGCTCATCTGCGGCACCCACGCGCTCATCTCCGAGGACGTGGCTTTCGACAGGCTCGGGCTCGCCGTGGTCGACGAGCAGCACCGCTTCGGTCTCGGGCAGCGCATGCTCTTGCGCTCGAAGGGCGAGGACCCCGACGTGCTCATCATGACGGCGACGCCGATCCCGCGAACGCTCGCGCTGACGTTGTACGGCGACCTCGACGTGTCGATCCTCGACGAGCTTCCCGCCGGACGACAGCCCATCCGCACCTTCGTCGTCGGAAGCGATGCAGCCGCGCGGCGTCGTGCCTACGACCTCGTTCGAACCGAGGTCGCGGGCGGGCGCCGGGCCTTCGTTGTGTGCGCGCTCGTGGACGAGTCAGACGCCGTGGCGGCCAAGGCGGCCGTGGCCGAGGCCGAGCGCCTGGAGACCGAGGTGTTTCCGGATCTGCCCGTCGCGTTGCTCCACGGTCAGATGCGTCCGGCCGAGAAGGACGAGGTAATGGAGCGCTTCCGCCGCGGCGACGTCGGCGTCCTCATCGCGACCACCGTCGTCGAGGTAGGGGTCGACGTGCCCGAGGCCACCGTGATGCTGATCGAGAACGCCGAACGCTTCGGGCTCTCCCAGCTGCACCAGTTGCGCGGACGCATCGGCCGCGGCGAGCACGGCGGGACGTGCATCCTGTTCTCCGACGCCAAGACCGAAGAGGCGCAACAGCGCCTCGAGGCGATCGCTCGATCCAACGACGGGTTCGTCCTGGCCGAGGAGGATCTGCGCATCCGCGGGGAAGGCACGATCTTCGGGATGCGCCAGGCCGGGCTGACCGATCTGAAGGTGGCGCGGCTCGTCGAGGACTTCCCGGTCGTCGTGGAGGCTCGCGAAGCCGCCTTTGCGCTCGTTGACTCCGACCCGAAGCTCACACGGCCCGAGCACTCGCTCCTGCGGGCCGAGGTCGGCCGGCGTTTCGGCGACGGGCTCGACTGGCTCTTCCACGGTTAGCGGGTGGTGCGCATCTCCGGGGGCGACGCCAAGGGGATCAAGCTCAAGGTGCCGGCCGGGGCGCGACCGGCTAGCGAGCGGGTCCGTCAAGCCGTCTTCTCATCCCTTGCCGCGCACGTGCCGGATGCCCACATCCTCGATCTGTATTGCGGGTCCGGGGCGTACGGGCTCGAGGCGCTGTCCCGAGGCGCCCGCACCGGAGTGTTCGTGGACAGCGATCCCCAGGCCGTCGCCGCCTGTCGCGCGAACGCGGCGGCCACCGGCTACGCCGATTTCACGTCGGTGCGGCGGTCGACGGCAGAGCGGTACGTTTCCGGCCGCGGTTCGCGGGACGGGCCCTTCGATCTGGTGTTCGTGGACCCTCCGTACGGCGCTGCCGACGAGGCCGAACCCCTGTTGGGCGCCATGACCCCTCTGCTGGCGCAAGGGGCGCGGGTCGTGCTCGAGGCCAGGCGCAGCGATTCCGCCCCACCGGCCCCCTCAGGCCTCCTTGTGGAAGCCGACCGCCGTTACGGCGATACTCGGGTCCTGGTATTTCTGCTGGGAGAGCCATGACCAAGGCTTGCTGTCCGGGTTCATTCGACCCGATCACCAAAGGGCATCTCGACGTCATCGAGCGTGCCGCCCGACTCTTCGACGAAGTGGTGGTGGCGGTGTCCGAGGTTCCCTCGACCCCCAAGAAGCACGCGCTGTTCACCGTCGAGGAGCGGATCGAGCTCATCGCCGAGGTGGCGTCCCACGTCGACGGCCTGAAGGTCGGGTCCTTCGAAGGGTTACTGGTGAAGTTCTGCCGGGAGGTTGGAGCCGACGTCGTCGTGAAGGGCCTCCGCGCCGTGACCGACTTCGACTACGAGATGCAGATGGCGCAGATGAACGCGCGTATGGGGATCCAGACGGTCTTCCTGCCCACCAGTCCGGAGTACTCCTACCTGTCGTCGAGTCTGATGAAAGAGGTCATAACCCTGGGTGGGCAGATCACCGGGCTGGTCCCGCCGATCGTCGAGCAACGCTTGCTCGAGCGCCTGAAGACATGAGCTATCTCGAAGCCCTCCAAGCTCTCGAGAAGATGATCGAGGAGGCCCGCAGCGTGCCGCTGTCGGCCTCGGCCGTCATCCCGCGAGAGGAGGCGCTGCGTCTCGTGCGCGAGGTCTCGGCCGCCATGCCCCAGGAGCACCAGCAGGCGCGCGAGGTGCTCGAGGGCCGCGAGAACCTGCTGGCCGACGCCCACGACAAGGCCGCCTACATCATCGAACAGGCCCGAGAGGAGCGATCGCGGCTCCTCGCGCGCGCGGAGGTCGTCCAGGCTGCCGAACGGGAGGCCAAACGGGTCGTCGAAGAGGCCCAGGCCGAAGCCGACAAGCTCGCGCATCAGGCCGACGACTACGTCGACGCGAAGCTGGCGAACTTCGAGATCTTGCTGAGCAAGGTCCTGCGGACGATCGGTCGCGGCCGCGAGCAGTTGCGGAAGCGCCTCGAAGCGTCCTCGGCCGAGATCAGCCCGCTGGCGTTCGACGATTCGGGCGAGATCTCGGGGCCCCTGCCACGCATCGAGCCGTAGTAGCCGCAGTACGCTGAAGTCCCCATGCGCACGCACTCCCTCCTCGTCGTTGACGTCCACGAGCTGCTGGAGGCCCCCGGCTCCCGGAGGTCGCTGGCCTTGTCCGCCGCCGTCTCCGGACTCGGAGGGGATCTCGCCGGCGTGCGAGGTGATCTCGGCTTGGACCTCGTCCTCGAGGCGATCGACGGCGGCATCGTCGTCCAAGGAGAGATCGAGGGCGAATACGCCGGTTCGTGCCGGCGCTGTCTCCGCGAGATCGTACGGCCGCTGCGGGTGCGCGTCGCCGAGATCTACCGCCCGCCCGGCGGCGCGTGGGAGGAGGGCTACGTCATCACCAACAGCTCGATCGACCTGGAGCGGGCCGTCCGGGACACGGTGGGTCTCGAGATCCCGCTCAACCCGCTCTGCCGGCCGGACTGCGCCGGGTTGTGCCGGCGGTGCGGTGCCGACCTCAACGATGGATCATGCGGATGCCCGTCGGACGAGGGCGACCCCCGCTGGTCGGCGCTCAAGGGGCTCCTGCCCGGTGTGGGCGGGTCCGAACCGGTAAGCTAAGGACCCCGAAAACCTCGAGGAAAAACGATGCAGGCCCCCAAACGACGCAAGACGAGCGCGCGGCGCGACGATCGCCGGGCCCACTGGAAACGGGTCGCGACGGCGCCGAACTCGTCCTGTCCGCAGTGCCACAAGCCCAAGCTGCCGCACCGCGTGTGCCCACACTGCGGGACCTACAAGGGCCGGGACATCCTCGAGCTCGATTAGCGGTTGCCGGCGCCTCGTGTAGCGGTAGATGCGATGGGGGGCGACCACGCCCCCGATGCGATAGTGGAGGGGGCGCTCCGCGCCCGGGCGCAAGGGGTCCAGGTGCTGCTCGCCGGGCCGCAGGAGCGGCTCGAGAAGATGCTGGCCGACGGCGGCGCCGCCCTGGGTGAGGGCGTCGAGGTCGTCGATGCGCCCGACGTGATCCCGATGGATGATCACGATCCCGCGCGAGCTGTGCGTTCGCGCCCCGGCTCTTCCATCGCGGTGGCCAGCCGGCTCGTGAAGGACGGGCGAGCCGACGCGGTGTTCTCGGCCGGATCGACCGGGGCGGCCATGGCCGGCGCGGTCCTTCTCCTCGGCCGGATCCGCGGCGTGTCCCGGCCCGCGATCGCGGTGGTCCTCCCCTTCGGCGACGCGCCGACCGTGCTCGTCGACGCCGGCGCGAATGCCGACGTGCGACCGGAGCACCTCGTCGGGTTCGCCATGCTCGGCTCGGTCTTCGCAAACGTCCGGCTGGGCATCGACACCCCACGCGTCGGCCTGTTGTCGGTGGGCGAGGAGCCGGGTAAGGGCAACGAGCTCGCCAAGGCGGCCTTTCCACTCCTCGAGCAGGCCGACATCCGGTTCGTGGGCAACGTCGAGGGTCGCGATATCCCTTCCGATCGCGTAGACGTCGTGGTCACCGACGGCTTCACGGGAAACGTTGCGCTCAAGCTGCTCGAAGGCTTCGGGCGATTCCTCTTCGAAGAGTTGATGAAGATCTTCACCGCCGACGACGAGGCGAAGGCGGCCGCCAAGGTCCTCATGCCCGGCCTGCTGGAGCTCGGGACGACGCTGAGCCCCGAAACCCATGGTGGAGCCCACCTTTTGGGTGTGAAAGGCGTCTGTATAATCGGCCACGGAAGCTCCAGCGCGGAAGCGGTTGCCTCCGCACTTCGCATCGCGGCGCAGACCGTGGACGGGGGCCTGGTGCCAAGGATCGCCGAGCGGTTGTCCGCACAGAATGCGTCGGGAGAGACGGCGTGACCCAGGGTAGCGCGATGACACGAACCGACATCTTCGAACTCATACGGGGTCGTCTCGCCGAGCTCATCGAGTGCGAGCCGGCCGACATCGCCCTCGAGACGAGGCTGGAGGAGGATCTCGAGGCCGACTCACTTGATCTCGTGGAGCTGGCGATGGCGCTGGAGGAAGAACTGTCACTGGAGATCCCCGACGAGGAACTCGAGGGCATCCGGACCGTAGGGGATGCCGTCGACTTCGTCGCCGAGCGGGTCGCTTCACAGCAACAGCAGCAGCAGGATGGCCCGTAGGGCCTCCCGAGAAAAGGAAGTTCGGGAGGCACCACAAGTTGGAGGAGTCGAAGCGGCGGATGGGTGAGCCCATGGGCGCGCCGATGGACGGCGGGGCGCGCGCCAAGCTGAAGGGCAAGCTCGGTGTGTCGTTCAGGGACCCGAGCCTGTTCGAGGTCGCCCTGACACACCGATCGTTCGCCTACGAACACGACGTCGCCGAGACCAACGAACGTCTGGAGTTCCTCGGAGATGCGATCCTCAACCTCTGCGTCACGGATCTGCTCTACAAGCGGTTCCCCGACCTGCTCGAAGGGGACCTCGCCAAGCTCCGGGCCTCCCTCGTGTCGGAGCCGGCGCTCGCCGCGGTGGCGGTGGAGGTGGGCCTCGGCGAGGCCATCCAGCTCGGACGGGGCGAGCGTCTGAGCGGCGGTCCGCGCAAACCGTCGATCATGGCCGATGCGCTGGAGGCGGTGCTCGGAGCCATCTACATCGACGGCGGGATCCAGACCATACGGAAGGTCGTGCGTCATCTGTTCGGCGGACTGATCGAGGACGCGGCCGGTAGGGAGATACCGAAAGATGCGAAGACCCGTCTCCAGGAATTCGTCACGCGACGGCACGGGATCCTTCCGCGCTATCGCGTCGCGGGCTTCGGTCCCGACCACGAGAAGCGCTTCCGCGCGGAAGTCTTCGTGAACGAGCAGTTCGGGGGCCGGGGTGAGGGCCGCTCGAAGAAGGAGGCCGAACAGGCCGCCGCCGCGCACGCACTCGACCGGCTCGAGCACCCCGAGTCGCCGCAGACCGAGGAGGCGCAGCATGCCTGAGCTCCCCGAGGTCGAGGTCCTTCGTCGGCAGCTCGAAAAGGAATACGTCGGCAAGCGGATCCGCACGGCTGAGGTCAAGACGCGCAAGTACGTTCGGGAAGCGCGGTCCGAAGGAAAGCGCTTGACGAAGCGACACATCACGCCGAAGGAGTTCGAGCGTCATCTCCAAGGTGGGAAGGTCAAGGCCGTCCACCGCAAGGGCAAGTACCTGGCCCTAGAGCTCGACAGCCACAACCACCTCGTCTTCCATCTCGGGATGTCAGGTCATCTCGTGAAGGCGACGGCGCGGCGTCCGGCGGACAAGCACACACACGTCGTCCTGCATTTCACGCAAGGTGGGGAGCTGCGCTTCTTCGACGCGCGCCGCTTCGGCGAGGCCTACGTTACGACGGCTGAGGGATACGCCGAGGCGATGGAAGGACTCGGGCTCGACGCCATCAACGATCAGATCCCCTGGCAGTTGTTCGGCGAGATGGTCTCTTCGCGCAAGGCGAAGATGAAGCCGCTCCTCATGGACCAGGAGTTCCTGGCCGGCTTGGGGAACATCTACTCCGACGAAGTGCTCTTCCACTCCGGACTGCCGTGGGACCGGACGTCCGACTCGCTGACGTCGAACGAGACGCGGCGGTTGTCGCGCGCGGTGGGCGAGGTCCTGCAGGACGCGATCCGTCACCGGGGCACGACGCTCGGTGACGGCGAGTGGCGTGACCTCTACGACGAACCCGGCGAGCACCAGGACTCGCTGAGCGTGCACGCGCGCGAGGGTGAGCCGTGCCGGCGTTGCCGCACGCCCATCGTCCGCGTCCGCATCGGGCAGCGATCGCACTACTTCTGCCCGCAATGCCAGTCGGTGAAGATGAAGCAGCGAGGGGGGCCGGGAGGCGTGAGCGAACGGACCGGCCGACGGCCGGCCTGACACCTTGAGCACCCCGGTTTGTCCGGCCTGCCGAACATCGGTCGCGCTGAATACCCACGCGTGCCCGCGCTGCGGACTGGCCGTTAGACCTACGTGCAGCAGCTGCGGCGAGGCGCTCGAGACTCGCATGCACGCCTGTCCGCGGTGCTGGGAGGTCATCGAGCAGCCCGCGGTCTTCGCCGAAGCGGCCGTGCTCTCCGAGGGCTCGTTCGTTCAAGACAACGTTGGCAGAGCGGCTCCGGCCGTTGCGGTCGAGCAGAGCTACGAGCCGTACCAGAGCTTCGACCAGCGCCCCGTGCCGGATCACACCGTCACCCAACAGGCGCCCGTCGTTGCCTATCAGCCGGCGGCGCCCGTCCGGGTCCGGGATCGTCGCAAGATGCGCCTGGGCCGAGCCATCGGCATCGGGCTCGCCGCCGGTCTGCTCGTCGCCATCGGTCTGATCGCGCTCGAGGCCGTCGGGCCACGACTGCGAGGGAACCAGCCGGATCAGGTGCGACTCACTCGCGAAGCGTTTCCCGAGATGGACTTCGCCATCTCGGCCCCCCGGTCCTGGGATGTGCGGCCGCAGACGGTCGGTGGCCTGCCGGCCGTGACGTTCCTCGAACCGGCGAGGGAGGGCGGAAAACGCAGCGTGCGCGTGGCGGTGGACAGGACGTCGCTCGACCGCGCCCGCCAGACGGCCGACACGCGCGGCTCGACGTCGGCCCGCCGCTACGAGGAGATCAACATCGTCGGGGGTATCCGTCTGGACGGACGGGAGACGTTCCGGCACATCTACCTCGAAGGCGACGAGTACCGGGAGACCTGGTGGGTGACGCGCGACAGCGGCACCTACCGGATCGAGTTCCGGTCTCCGCTGTCGCGGCGAGAGGAGTCCGCTCAGCTGAACGTACGCCTCGCGCGCACGTTCGACATCCTGTGACGCGACTTCTCCTCATCCGTCACGCCGAGTCCGAGTGGAACGCGCAAGGGCGCTGGCAAGGGCAGGCCGACCCCGGGTTGTCTGAGCTCGGACGCAGGCAAGCCCGTACCGGGGCGTCGAAGCTGGCCGGGAGCATCGAGCGCATCGTGACTTCGGATCTTCAGCGTGCGGCGACGACGGCCGACATCATCGGTGAGGTCTTGGGCCTCGGCCCGGTCGAGCGCGTCCCGGCTTTCCGAGAGATCGACGTCGGGGAATGGTCGGGCCTGACGAGTCCGGAGATCGAGGAGCGTTGGCCGGGAGCGATCGATCGGTGGCGCCGGGGAGAGGGCGCAGCGCACGGCGGCGAGGACAGAGACGGTTTCCGCGAGCGCATCCTGGCCGCGGTCGCCTCGCTGGCCGGACCGGGAAAGGGCCCACTGCTCGTCGTCACGCACGGCGGCGCCATCGGAGTGATCGAACGGTACCTGGACGTCCATCCGGGCCTGCCGATGCCGAAGCTCGCCGGACGATGGTTCTCCTACGATGGGGTGCTGCGCGCGGACGGCGACCGGATCGAGCTCGTCGACGTGGAGCGCTGACGTGAGCCGAACGATGACGGAGCAGGAATGGCGCGCGTTCCTGCTGTCCGAACCGCGGACGGGCAAGCTCGGTGTAGTTCGAACCGACGGCAGTCCGCACGTGTCACCCATCTGGTTCGACCTCGACGACGACGGCACCGTCGTGTTCACGACGGGAGCGGACACCGTCAAGGGACGGGCGATCCGTCGCGACCCCCGGGTGTCGATGTGCGTCGACGACGAGAAGCCCCCGTTTGCGTACGTGCGCATCGACGGGCGCGTGGTGGTGACCGAAGACCTCGACGAGATGCTCGTGTGGGCGACGAGGATCGCCGGTCGTTACATGGGAACCGACGAAGCCGAGGCGTTCGGCAAGCGCAACGCCGTGCCCGGCGAGCTGCTGGTACGGATCACACCGACGAAGGTCGTCGCGAAAGCGGACATCTCAGACTGATTCGAGCTGCGCCGCGAGCTCCTCCGGGTCTGAGGTGGGGGCCTGGCAGACGAAGCGCTCGCAGACGTAGGCCGTCGGTTTGTCCGTAACGGGCTTGTCCTGAAGCAGCGGGAGCTGCTCGATCACCGGTGGTGCGCCGTCGGACGTGCGCCCGGCCAGCGATCGGTTGGGTAGGAAGCGAGAAGTCACGACGTCCCGGAGCGCGACGCCCTCTTGGGTGTCGAGTGCGCCCGTGAAGGCGATCTCCTTGGGTGTGGAGACGTAGAAGTCGAGTGCACAGAGCCACGTCGGGACGGCTTGGGCTGCTCGCTCCATGTACGTGCGTGCCACGCGCACTGCGTCGACGGCCGGCTTCGCGAGCTCCCGGTCGTCGAGGAGGTGCGCGATGCGCTGGAGCACCAACGCAAGGACGCCGCCGGGGGACGGCGTGGCCGACTCGATGATCTCCTTCTGCCGGACGACGAGCTGCTGCTGGTCGGACGCGGTAGTGAAGAATCCTCCGGCGGGGTCGCCGAAGAGCTCGACGGCTTGTCGCGCCAGCGCGATCGCTTCCTCGAGCCAGCGGGGCTCGAAGGTCGCTTCCCACAGGGCCAACAGGCCGTCGGCGAGGAAGGCATAGTCCTCGGCGAAACCGGCGATCTGTGCCCGCCCGGCTCGGTAGGAGTGCATGAGTCTGTCGCCCTCGCGCATGTGCTCGAGGACGAAAGTTGCCGCGTCGCCGGCGGCGTCGACGAAGTCGGCGCGGCCGAAGGCCGCACCGGCTTCGGCCAGGGCGGCGATGGCGAGCCCGTTCCACGAGGCCAGGACCTTGTCGTCCTTGCCGGGGCGAACCCGGCGCGCGCGAAGCTCAGCGAGCTTCGCGCGCGCCTCAGCCGGAGGTGCGTCCCCCGCGGCCGTCGGATTGTTGAGTCCTTCGAAGTTCCCGTCCGGGGTGATGCCGTAGTACTCGGCCGCCTCTGGTGCTACCTCCATGAACTCGTCGTAGCTCCAGGCGTAGAACTTGCCTTCGACGCCTTCGGAGTCGGCGTCCTCGGAGGAGTGGAACCCACCGCCGGTGTCGCGCGTGTCGCGCAGCAGGTACTCGAGGCTCTCGGTGGCGATGCGAGCGTAGAGCGGGTCCTTCCACAGCTGCCAGGCGTGGGTGTACGTCCGCGCGAGCTGGGCGTTGTCGTAGAGCATCTTCTCGAAGTGGGGGATCGTCCATGTTGCGTCAACCGAGTAGCGCGCGAAACCGCCGCCGATCTGGTCGTACATCCCGCCGAGGGCCATGCTGCGTAGCGTGAGCTCGAGTGCTTCGCGTATCCCGGGGCGACGGTGCATGCGCAGCAGGAACTCGAGGACCGGTGCCTGTGGGAACTTGGGGGCCTGACCGAACCCACCGTGCACCGGATCGTGGCCGGACATGATCTGGGCCGCCGCGCCGACGAGGAGGTTCCCGCCCAGCGGATCGTGGGAGGCGCGTGGGGTGCCGCGCTCGATCGCCTCGACGAGGCGCTGGCCCTGCGCGAGCAGGTCCGGCCGCCGCGTCGTCCACAACGTCGACACCTGCTCGAGGACTTGCCGGAACGACGGCATCCCGTGGCGAGGCTCGGGCGGGAAGTAGGTTCCGGCGAGGAAGGGGACGCCGTCGGGAGTGATGAACACCGTCATGGGCCAGCCGCCGTGACCGGTGAGGGCCTGCGTGGCGGCCATGTACACCGCGTCGACGTCGGGACGCTCCTCGCGATCGACCTTGACGTTGACGAAGCGCTCGTTCATCAGCGCCGCCGTGTCGGGGTCCTCGAAGGACTCCCGTTCCATGACGTGGCACCAATGACAGGCCGCGTAGCCGATCGACACCAGCAGCGGCTTGTCCCCCTCGCGCGCCTTGGCCAGGGCCTCGTCCCCCCAGGGGTGCCAATCGACGGGATTGTCCTTGTGCTGCAGCAGGTACGGCGAGGTCTCGTCGGCGAGCCGGTTGACCATGAACCAACCTTATAGAAGTCGTTATGCGGGCTCGCCCGGAGCTATGCGTAACGATTTCTGGACGAGCGACGCGTTAGATTCTGCGTGGAAGGGATCGGCTGGACGCGTGAGGTTGGAGAGGAGGCCCAATGACCACTGCAACTCGCGTGCTCATCGTCGGTGGGATGTCGGTATTGGTCTTTGGGTTCTTACTCGGCATCCCGATGGCAGCAGCGCGCAGCAAAGCCCCGCAGCCACCCCGTTATCTTTTCGCGGCACATCTCGCGGCCATCCTCCAAGGGGGTCTGCTCCTCGCTCTAACGATCGCCGTGAGCGTCTCGACTCTGTCGGCACGTGTCGACACTGCTGCCGCCGCTGTGCTGCTCGCCGGCGTAGCGCTGTTCGATCTTGGACTTGCAACGAACTGGCTACAGGGCGTCCAGGACGGTTTCGGGGAAAAGTCGATCGGGAACAAAGTCTCCGCTGTGGGCACGCCTCTCGTTCTGATCGGCACGGGAATCCTCTTCTATGGTGTGCTCTCTGGGGTCTAGGTCCAAGGCCGAAACACGCCGCGAGTTGGGGGGAGGAATACCGCATGGCTCAAAGCGAACAGGACCGACGGATCGATTACGTCGAGTTCCCGGCCCTCAACATCGACGAGACGAAGCGTTTCTTCTCCGAAGTGTTCGGCTGGGACTTCACGGACTACGGCCCGGACTACACGAGTTTTAGCGATGGCCGGTTGACCGGTGGTTTTGGGAAGACCGATGCAGCGGCCGGTGATGGCCCACTGATCGTGCTCTATGCAACCGACCTCGAAGCCATCAAGGAGGCCGTGACCAAACACGGCGGCTCTGTCTCTAAAGACACCTACGAGTTTCCGGGAGGTCGCCGCTTTCATTTCCATGATCCCAGCGGCAACGAGCTTGCCGTCTGGTCCGAGTGATGCGGAGGGAGGGAGCGACTGCATGGTTGTCCAAGTCATAAGAGCATCGGTCAAGACCGAGCAGCGTGACCGCTGGCTCGAGGTTATTCGGCAGAACGCGGCCCAGACACGTGCCGAGGAGGGTTGCGAGGGCTATCAGGTCGCCGAGGATCTCGAGGTTCCGAACAGCTTCGTGATTGTCGAGCTGTGGACGAGCCTGGACGCTGTCTACGAACATTTCCGCAACCAATTCGAGGGGCTCATGGCTGCGCTTGGCGACGTCTTCGCCGCACCCCCGGAAGCATCCGTCCACGAAGTGGCCTCGACGCTGTCCCTCGGCGAGGTCCTGGCCGCGGCTGGGATCGCACAGTGATCTCCCCCTGGGCATAGGGAGGCACCTTGGCGGCGTATCTCGTGGCCGACGTCACGGTGACCGACGTTGAGGGCTATGAGGAGTACCGGCGGCAAGTCCCCGCCACGATCGAGGCCTACGGGGGTCGCTACCTTGCGCGCGGCGGGACCTGTGAAGCCCTGGAGGGCGACTGGGCTCCCAATCGCTTCGTGATCCTCGAGTTCCCCGACATGGACATGCTCAAGGCGTGGTACGACTCGGCCGAGTACCGGCCGTTGCGCGAGATCCGCAACTCCAACGGCGACCACGAGCCTGGTCGTCGCCGAAGGATTGTGTCGCTTCGCCCGCTGGCTCCTTCAGCCCGGGGCGTCTACCCTCTACCAGTTGACGTGACAGTCCCGGTGTCGAAGTATTGACTTAGACTTGACTGACGAGTCAAGAGATTAGATAGGGGGAAGGCGCGTGACGTTCGCATTTTCAGAAGAGCAGCAGGAGCTCCGTTCGACCGCCGCCCGGTTCCTGGAGGAGAAATCGTCCTCGGAAACCGTGCGTGAGCTGATGGAATCCGACACCGGCTTCGACGAGGCCACCTGGAAGCAGCTGACCGACCTCGGCTGGACGGGGATGGCCATCCCCGAGGAGTACGGGGGTCTGGGCTTCGGATTCGTCGAGCTCACCATCCTCATGGAGGAGATGGGCCGCAAGCTCCTACCCGCGCCGTTCCTGTCCTCGGTCATCCTCGGCGCCAACGCGATCCTCAACGCGGGCACGGACGCTCAGCGCAAGGAACTGCTTCCCGGCATCGCCGAAGGCACCACGCGCGCGACGCTCGCCTTCGTCGAGCCCTCGGGCAAGTGGGAGCTCGAGGGGATCCAGCTGCAGGCCACCGAATCCGGCAGCAACTGGACACTCACCGGCGAGAAGTCATACGTCCTGGACGGCCACACGGCGACGCTGCTCGTCGTCGCCGCACGCACCGGACCCGACGAGATCTCGCTCTTCACCGTCGACCCAGACGCCTCCGGTGTCACGCGCACGCGCCTGGAGACCCTGGACATGACGCGCAAGCAGGCCAAGATCGGCTTCGACTCGACGCCCGCCACGCTGCTCGGCGAGCGCGGCGCGGGAGCCGAGGCGCTGACGCGCACGCTCGACCAAGCCGCGGCCGTTCTGTCCGCGGAGATGGTCGGCGGAGCGCAGGCGTGCCTGGACGCCTCTACTTCCTATGCGAAGGAGCGGTATCAGTTCGGTCGCCCCATCGGCTCCTTCCAAGCCATCAAGCACAAGTGCGCGAACATGCTCATGGAGGTGGAGATGGCACGCTCGGCCGCGTACTACGCGGGCTGGGCGGCCGCCGAGGACCCGGAGGAGCTGTCGCTCGCCGCGTCACTGGCGAAGGCGTACTGCTCCGATGCGTACTTCCACGCCGCCGCGGAGAACATCCAGATCCACGGCGGCATCGGTTTCACGTGGGAGCATGACGCACACCTGTACTTCCGGCGGGCGAAGTCCTCGGAGATCTATCTCGGCGACGCGACGTACCACCGCGAGCTCGTCGCCCAGAAACTGGGGGTCTAGCCATGCGGTGGACGATCGAGGACACACCGGAGCGCGCTGCTTTCCGCAAGGAGTTCACCGGCTGGCTGCGTGAGGCTCTTCCGGCCGGATGGGCCGACGCCATCGAGTCCGGCGACGACGAGAAGCTCGGCAAAGCTCGCGAGGGCTGGGACTTCATCGGCTGGTCTCGTGTCATCGGCGGGTCTGGTTACGGAGCGCCGTTGTGGCCCAAGGAGTACGGCGGGTTGTCAGGTGAGCCGTGGATGCAACAGATCGTCCGCGAGGAGCTCGCACGCTACCGGCTCCCGACGGTCGGCCTGAACATCCTTGGCGTCGGCCTGGCCGGCCCGACCCTCATCGCTCACGGCACCGACGAGCAGAAGGCGCGGTACCTCCAGAAGATCCTGACGTCCGAGGAGATCTGGTGCCAGCTGTTCTCCGAGCCGGGCGCCGGTTCGGATCTCGCTACGTGTGGGACGCGGGCGGTGCGCAGCAACGGCGAATGGATCATCAACGGCCAGAAGGTCTGGACGTCGATCGCCCAGCTCTCGCAGTTCGGCATGCTGCTCGCGCGGAGCGATCCCGACAACACCAAGCACGAGGGACTTTCGTACTTCATCGTCGACATGAAGGCGCCGGGCGTGGACATCCGGCCGCTGCGGCAGATCACCGGGTCGGCGGAGTTCAACGAGGTGTACTTCACCGACGTGCGCATCCCGGCGGAGAACATCGTCGGGACGGAAGGCGACGGATGGCGCGTGGCGCGCACGACGTTGATGAACGAGCGCGTCGCGCTGTCCGGGCTGTCGATCGACTCGACGTCCTTCACGGGCGGCGCGCGCAAGGACCCATGGGGGCATTTCGTCGACTCGATCCCCGACCGCGCAGATCCGGTCAACCGTCAGTTCATCGCGCAGTCCTACATCGAAAAAGAGGTCAAGGAGATCACACAGTTCCGCGCGAATTCCGCGCGCATGCGCGGCGAGCAGCCCGGCCCCGAGGGCGCGGTGACCAAGGTCTACAACGCCGAATTCAACAAGTGGCGGTCGAACGAGATCATGAACGTCAACGGGCCGGCCGCCGTGGCGTGGGAGCGCGGCGACACGGCGTCCGAGAACCGCGCACACGCGTTCCTGCGCGCGCGGGCGAACTCCATCGAGGGCGGGACGTCGGAGATCCTGCGCACCCAGATGGGTGAGCGCATCCTCGGTCTGCCGCGGGAACCCGAGGTCGATCGCGGGATCCCGTGGAAGGAGATCAAGCGCAGTTAGCGCGCAGCGCCGGGACTCGACTCACTCTGGTTCCCTCTACCGTCGTGTCCGCTGGCGTCTCCGCCGACGTCGCCGGCCCCTGATCGCCCTCGGTGTACTTGTCGTCGCCGCGGCCGTCGTCTACGTCCTGCTACCGGGACCGGATCTTCGTGGCGGGTCGACGGAGCTTCCCGACGGGGACATCCGGGTGGCGGCCCACGTACCGGCGGCGTATCGGCTGGTCTACAGGGTCGAGAGCCGCGCCGGCGGCGAGGTCGTGGTTTCGACAGAGCGGGTGTGGGTCCGGCGTCCCTTCGAGGCTCGCATCGAGTCCTGGACGGGCGCACCCCCCGGCCGCCGCCGCACGAACACCACGATCAGCGCGTTCACGCGGATCAACACCGGAAACGCCGTATTCGCCGTCCCGCCCGCCCCGGCTCCCCAGGACTTCCGCGTCGATGCTGCGCTGGACGAGGCCCGGCGTGCGGGGTACGTCGAGCCGCGGGAGCGGCGGCGCGTGGCCGGCCGGGTGTGTCGGGTGTACCGGCGCGGCGGCGAGACGGGATCGGGAACGCTCGTGCGCTTGGACGACGAGACGGCGGACGAGTACACCGACACCTGCTTCGACGCGGCCGGGCTGCCGCTCGAGGAGGTCACCTTCGTCGACGGGAAGCTGCTGACGCGAAGCGTCGCCGTCGACGTCGACGAAGATCCCGATCTCGAGGACCGGCTCTTCCGCGTGGGTGATCCAGAGCTCGAGGTCAGGCAGGGCGGAGGCTCGGTCCTGCGCGTCGATCCGGACAGCCGTCCGCCGGGGGACTTCTGGGAGCTTCCCGAGGAGCCGAGAGGTTTCGAGCGCACGGGACGCTACGCCGTCATTCCGCCCCAGGCGGGGTTCGACGATCCCACGCAGCGCGCGTCGATCATCACGTTCGTCTCCGACGTGTGGGCGCGCCGCGACGAAGTGATAGTCGTCGAGCAGGGGGCCACGCTCGGGGGCCGGGACCCGTTCCAGGCCGATCCGAATTCGCGGCGTGTGGGGGTCGGCGAGCTCGGGCGTGGTGAGCTGCTCTACGGCCTGCGGACGAGCGAGGTACGCGTCCTCCTCGGAGGCGGACACTTCGTGCGCGTGCACGGGACGGTGGAGCCCTCGAGGCTTCTCGCCGTGGCGAGAAGCCTCGAGAAGGTAGAGGGAGGGAACCTCGTCTATCTAGACGAGGTTCCCTCGAACCCCTAGCTCAGCAGCGGTCCTTCTGCTTCGTGGCCGGCGAGTTGTAGCACGGCCACTGGTCCACCGCAGGAGGCTTGGTGTAGATGGTCACCGTGTCCTTCGTGCTGAAGGCGGCCGGTGTCGTCTTCGGCCACTCGCCGGGCAGGTACCTCTTGCCCATCGCCACGTATCGGTACAAGCCTCTGCCGTCACGGCCGATGTCGTCCTCACCCTCCGCGTTGCGGTCCCACCAGATCTCCGTGGCGTCCTCGGCGGCAACGGGGTCCTCCTTCCACGGCCAGAAGCCCTTGTCACCGTAGGAGACCGCGATGGTCGTGATGCCTCCGCGACCCAGGATGGGTTGCGCATACATGCCGGCGCGGAACGTGTCCGGGGTGAGCGTCGGTCCGGCGAGGTGGACGCCGTTGAAGAAGATCGAGATCGGTGCGTACTGCACGCCGTAGCCGGCAGGAGCGGACGGCTCCTTGTTGAAGTGCCACCGGTACAAGCGGTACGCGTTGCTGAACTCCTCGGGCAGCCTCGCCGCCAGGTAGGAGATGCCGAAGGCGTGCGACCACTGGTCCTGGTCGTAGAGGCGGCCGAAGAACGACGTGTCGGTGAGGGCCGAGCCCGTGATGATCCACTCCGGACCGTAGAGCTGGCGCGTCGCCTCCTGCGTGAAGAAGATCGGCCCGAACGGGTCCCCGGAGAAGATGAGACTGTTGACGCCGGCCTCCTTGAACTTCTGGATGATCGGCCGGGCCTGCTCCTGGGTGGCCGCGACGTCGGGGTAGCCGTTGTAGGAAGAGATGGCCGTAAACGTCACGCCGTATTTCTCCTTCATGTACTTCACGAAGAAGTCGGCGCCGGCCTTGTAGGCGAAGTCGGTCGTTTCGTAGTAGAGGAAGCCGAACTTTCTATTCTCGCTCCTGAAATTCTGCGTCGGGCTGATGTCGTCGTACGCCCACTGAGCTTTCTTCCTTGCCAGCCGGCCGCCGATGTACTCGGCCCGATGGATGTAGCCCTGAGACGAGGACAGCAGGGTCGTCCAGACGTACGGTGCCCACTTGATGTAGGTCTCGATAGGCAGGGAGACCGTGCACATGCACATCACTTTGCGGGCCACAAGCTCGTTGACGAACGTGTTGTTCGGTGAGTTGATCGCTGCGAAGGCCTTGATCTGCGTGGCGATCTTGATGGCGTCGGCCTTGCCGGCGGCGTCGTCGGTGGCGTCGCCGCTGGGCCGGACGAACACGAGCTTGATCTTGCGGCCCCACAGGTTGTAATGGGACGAGAAGAAGTTGACCCAGTCGGTCGCCTGCTGACGTACCTCCTCGTCGGAGTCGTTAGCGTTCGCCGCCGTCAGGATGGCCTCGGAGGCCGGATCGCCGGACGTCTCGTAGTAGGCGAGCACGATCTCCTTATCTGTGACGCCCTGCCACGTGGTGCCGCTGTTGCGCCCGCTGAACTTCTGCGTGCACGGCGGAGCGAACCGGCTCGGGATGCTGATGCGCGCCGTGCCCTGGTCGCAGTTCGCGACGAGCTCGACCCCCTGCTTCTTGGCTTCCTCGAAGGAGAGCACGTTGGGATTGGCCGGCGCCTGCGCCGCCACCGACCCGCCCGTTGTCTCGGGTGCATCGGCAACGTCGGAGGGCGTGACCTCGGTGGCGGTGCCCTCGGGCAGTCCGCCCGCGAGCTCACTCGAGACCCCTTCCGTAACCGTCTCCTGCGAGCGTCCGGGCAGGAAGATCGCGATCAACGCGATCGCCAGCACGGTCGTGATGAATGGTTGGTAGCGGGACAGCCAGTGTCGCGCCCCTTCGATGCGCTCGTCCCGTACCCAGTCGCTCGGCGATCTCATCGTCGTCCTCCTCCTGTCACTTGGCCGGCCGCGAGTAGCTCGGCGGCTCCTCGCCGGCCGGATAGGCGTTGTGGATCGTTATCGTTCCCTTCGGATCGAAGACACGCGGCAGGCTGGTCGGCCACTGGCCGGGCATGTAGCGGTGGCCTCCGTCGACGTAGCGGTACATCCCGCGGCCATCGTTGCCGATCTCATCCTCGCCTTGGGCGTTGGGGTCCCACCAGATCTCGGTGACGTCGTCGAACGAGGTGTAGTCCTTGAACGGCCAGAGCTTGGTACCCCAGGAGATCGAGGCCACCGTCTTCTTGCCGCTGCCGATCAACGGATGATCGAACATGCCCGCCTCGAACGTGGCCGGCGTGAGGTTCCCACCGGCCATATGGACCCCTCGGTAGAAGATGTCGATGGGGGCACGGATGACCCCGTACCCGGCGCGCGCCGTCGGCTCCTTGCCGAAGTGCCAGGTATAGACGCGGTACGCATCGCTGAGTTGTTCGGGAAGACGAGAGACGAGCTGACCGAGACCGAAATTGTGCGACCACTGGTCCTGATCGTAGGTGCGGCCGAAGAAGCTCGTGTCGGTGAGGGCCGAGCCGATGTTGATCCACTCCGGACGATAGAGCTGGCGGGTGGCCTCCTGGGTGAAGAAGATCGGCGCGAAGGGATCACATCCGCAGATGAGGGACGTCGCGCCCGCTTCCTTCATCCGCTGGATAACAGGTCGTGCCTGCTCCTGATTAGCGGCCAGGTCGGGATAGCCGTTGAAGTACGAGATGATCAGCTTGATGCCGTGCTTGCGGAGCTCTCGCTCCAGGTACAGGGCGGCGGACTTGTAGGCGAAGTCCTTCGTGTCGTACTGGAGAAGCCCGAAGACCCGCTGCTTCTGTTGGATCGCCGGATCGCCCGCCCACTGGGCCTTGCGGCCGGCTAGACGCTTCACCATGTACTCCGTAAGCAGCTTGTACGTCTGGTCGGCCGACTGCAGCGTGCTCCACACGTGGGGAGCCCACTTCTCATAGAGGGCGTTCGGCAATTCGACGGTGCACATGCACATAACACCCCGCGCCACCACCTCATTGACGTAGGTGTTGTTGGGTGACCCCCAGGAGACGAAGGCCTTGATCTGCGTCGCGACCTTGATGGCATCGGACTTGGCGGCGGCGTCGTCGGTCGCAGCGCCGCTGCCGTCCACGACGACGATCTCGACTTTGCGGCCCCACGTGTTGTAGTGCGCTTCGTAGTACTGGGCCCACTCGCGGTTCTGCTGGACGACCTCTTCGCGAGAGTCGTCGGCGCCGGCTGCCTTCAAGATCGCGTCGGCCGCGGGATTGTCCTGAGCGATGTAGAGGGCGACCTTGATCTTGTCCTTCGTCACGCCCTGATGTGTGGCTCCGCCGTTGCTTCCCGTGAATCGTTGGACGCACGGTGGGGCACCGAAGCTCGGGATCGAGACGCGCTTGCTGTTCTGATCGCAGTTCGCGACGAGTGGGACGCCCTGTTGCTTAGCTTCCTCGTAGCTCAGCACCTGGGACGGGGCGGCGGCCTGCCCGCCCTGCTCGGACCGCCGTGCAGCCGTCGTGGCGGTGCTCGCGGGTTCGTCGGTATTGACGCCCGATGCCTCCTCGCCGACGCCGGACGCGACCTGCGATACACCGGTGGCGCTGTTCGTCTCGTTCGATTCGCTCGGGAGGAGG
>Ga0299907_10000397_pt1 | contig 20725 bp, 25 predicted proteins | sample RVTome_16_FD_198680 | JGI IMG/M metagenome (GOLD analysis project Ga0299907, IMG submission 198680) | Soil microbial communities from uranium-contaminated site in the Upper Colorado River Basin, Wyoming, United States - RVT152D67 (version 2) ...
GCAGCGGTGGCCTCGTCGCCGACTGCAACCCCGCGGGATTCGAACTCAGCAACCAACCTGTTGGCGAAGTCGCGGGTTTCCGCCCTTCCGCTGCGAACGTGGAGACGGACCTTCAATCGCCATCCATCTCTTCAAGCAATGCGCCGAGCATCTCCGCCAACTCCGCAGCGGGGTCGGGCAGGTCCGCCGGGTCGAGCTCTGCGATCTCCTGGAGCTTCTTCTCGATTTCGGTGATGGTCTCCTCGGGAATGTCCATGCTTGATTATTGCTCATCTCCGTGCGCGATTACGAGATCCACGGCGGCACCGAGATCGTCGACAACAAAATCCGCCCCGCCCGTATCGGCCTCACCGCCGGTCACCCCGGTTAAAACCAAAACCGACGTCCAATCCGGTTCGTTGCGGGCCATGGCGATATCGGTGTCAGGACGATCGCCGATCACCCAGGCCCGGTTGACACCCCGGCTGCGAATCAGATCCGTGATCGGCTTGTGCGGCTTGCCGGCGACGACCGGGCTCACTCCGGACGCGCGTTGAATCGCGGCGACAATCGATCCGGCTCCGGGCATTATCCGGCCTTCAGCAGCCGGAAAAGTCGGATCCACATTGGTCGCGACGAACAGCGCGCCGTCACGAATCGCCTGCGACGCCCTATCGAGCATCTCATAGTTGAACTGCCGGTAGAGGCCGACGACAACACAATCGACTTCGGAGTTGTCCTCTACGACATCCAGGTCTGCGGATTCGAGAGCCTCGCGAATGCCGTCTCCACCGACTACCAGACACCTCGTCCGGCCGTCCGGCACGAGGGCCACGGCTGCCCGTGCCGAAGTGACGATGTCGTCAGGATCGGGTCTATGCCTGACCAGGGCCTCGATCTTGTCGGCCACCTGCGCTTCGGTTCGCGACGAGTTGTTCGTAACGAAGACAACCCTGAAGCCGGAGCGCACGAGACGCTTGAGAGCGTCGGCTGCCCCGGGCAGGGCTTCACTGCCCCGGTATACGACGCCATCGAGATCGCAGATAATGGTGGTACGGGTCGACTGCCGGCCGCTCATGGGCGGCCGAATCTGTCGAGGATCTCCACGTAGAGTTGCAATGTCTTCTCCACTGCCGTCACCGAGACCCGCTCGTCATTGCCGTGGAACAAGGCGAGCATCTCAGAGAAGGCCATGCGGTCGTCAAACAGACCAACCCCATAGGCGATGGTCCCCTTCGCCCTCCAGAACCTCGCGTCGGTCACGACGGTCATCATTGCCGGTACCAGGCGGCGGTGTCCTTCGATCGCCTCGACGGAATCAGCGATCACCTCCCAGAGGTCTGAGGGCCGTGTGGAGAAGTTGGCGTCGAAGTCCATGACCGGTTCGAGCTCGACATGGTCCGAGGCAGAGCCCATCGCTTTGTTCAGGTAGACGTCGATGTCGTTTCTCCCGGTGCCGGGAAGAGCACGGATGTCGACTTCGGCGCGAGCAGTGTCGGCGATTGTGTTCGTCTTGGTGCCGGCGATCATCCGGTTGGGCGAGACCGTGAGGTGGGTGGCGGCGTGAACGTATCTGGCAAACGTCGGGTCGGTCACCGCAAGGTGGTCGATCGCTTCGTCGACCTGCTCGGGGTCGATCAGCTGTTGGGCAAGCCCCGCGTCGATGTGTAGTGATTCCACAAACTCACGCCATTCCGGCGTGATCGTTACGGGCGTGTCCGATTGGAAGATGCCGTGCAGTGCCGACGACATCTTCTCCAGGGCATTGTCGGCGCCGTACGGAGCCGAGCCGTGGCCCGGAATGCCGCCGGTTCGGAGAACGGTCCAGAACGGGCCTTTCTCACCAATAGACACCGGGATCATTTCGCCCTCGGCTCCTTGCAGAGGTGGATACGCAACCTCCGTCAACAGGTACTCGGCGCCCACCAGATCCCAGTGCTCCTCGACCAGGGCCTCGGCCCCGTACCGTCCGCCGGACTCCTCATCGGCAACGGCGGCAAAGATCAGATCCCCTGCAGGCTTCTTCTCCCCTGTTATGTACGGCTTCGCTGCCACCGCCATGGCTGAAGTCACGTTCAGCATGTCGAGGGCGCCACGTCCGAAGACCCAACCATCGCTCACCGGCGCATCAAAGGGATCGACCGACCAGGAATCGCGGTTGACCGGGACCACATCGAGATGAGGGGCGAGAGCAAGTGACGGCGCCTCCGGGTCCGACCCGGCGACACGGTATACGAGTGACTGTCGGCCCGGAATGGGCTCGACTACTTCCCCGTCCTCCCCGAAGAATTCCTGGAGGGTCTCGACCGACCTCGCCTCGTTGCCACTTTCCGGGCTGCCGTCATTGACGCAAGCGTTCGAAATGAGCGTTTGCAGCAGTTCAACTACGTGACTCATCCTCATCCTTGATCTCTACGAGAACATCCAGCAGCTCATACATGGTCGCCGGCATGTCCAGGTCGTACGCATCCTCGATGCTGAACCACTGGGCGTCGGCCGCCTCGTCGGAGGGAGCCAGCTCGCCTCCGACCGCCTGTCCCAGGAAGTCGATCAGTACCAGGTGATGATCGTCGCCAATTGACTCCCCCACCCAGATCACCTCGTCGAGCTTGACCAAAAGCCCCGTTTCCTCGCGCACTTCGCGGGTTGCGGCCTCCGCCAGAGACTCTCCCAGGTCGACCTTGCCGCCCGGTACCGCCCACAACCCCCGGTTTGGCGGGTGAGCACGCTGGATCAGGAGGATCTCGTCGCCTTCCACGATTGCCACTCCGGTGGCGACGACCGGTCGCTCACTCACGGTTGTCATCATGATGCATCACGATCGACCGCGCACTAAACCCACCGGCTTCGAAGAAGTTTTTAGCTAATCGGTGCCCGGGAAGGACGTGAGCATCGAACTTGGAGATGCCCCGCTCGCGCAGTTTCTCCATGGCGAGGTCGCGCATCGCTTCCCCAACCGAAACCTGTCGCGCCTCGAGCTCGACAAAGACAATCCGGATCGACCCGATCAGCTCGCCTTCGGCCTGGGGCAAGATCGACTCGACGCGCGCCAGGAGAAATCCGAACGGGTAGCCCGAGACCGATCCGAGGATGACTAGAGAATCTTCATCTTCCAACTCAGACTCGAACGCTTCTTCGACAGGCTCGGGTAGCCCGTCGGCCAGCGGCCACATGGCGTGGAGGTCGAGCATCTCCTTCTCGAGCTCGCGGTAGAGCTCAACGAGAACAGGAATGTCGTCAGTTGTTGCAGGCCGCGCAGTGATCATCTATTCCAGAACGCTAACCGACGCTTCCATCTGGCATAACCCCACCGGGTAACCAGCCTCATCGCTTCCTTGACGATGTCGGGCCCCATCTTCGAAGTCCCCTGGGCCCGATCCCTGAATGCAATCGGCACTTCCACGATCTCGAGTCCGACCTGGTCGGCTCGCCAAGCCATCTCAACCTGGAACCCGTAGCCCGATGCCTCAGCGGAGGCGTAAGGCAGGCGCTGCAAAGCTTCGGTCCTGAAGGCGCGGAATCCCGCGGTCGCGTCGCGAACCTCGAGGCCAAGCATGAACCTGGCATAAATGTTCCCGCCTCGCGAGATCAGACGCCTGTGCAACGGCCAGTCGGGGGTCGAACCTCCGGGCACATAGCGTGACCCGATCGCCAGGTCGGCGCCATTGTCGATGGCCTCCACCAGCCTCGGCAGGTCCTTTGGGTCGTGAGAGAAATCGGCGTCCATCTCGATTATCACTTCGGCGCCGTCTTCGATAGCCCGGTCGAAACCGGCGGCATAGGCGGGCCCCAGGCCTTCTTTGGAGTGTCTCTGCAGCAGAGAAACCCTCGAGTCGCTGGAGCTGAGGCGTCGAGCCAGGTCGCCTGTGCCGTCGGGAGAATCGTCGTCGACCACCAGAACCCGGTAGCCCTGGTGGGTCACGGCCGGGACAATATGAGCGAGGTTCTCTCTCTCGTTGTACGTCGGGATGACAACGATTACTCGATCAGTCGGCACAATCGGCGCAGAGCTGCTTCCGTTTGTTGGCCAACTGGCTGGTCCGTTTCAGCATGAAGCACGACTGACACACAAACTCATCTGCCCGTTTCGATTGCGTGTCGACGTTCATGGTCAGCTCCTCTCGCCTGATTGACCTGAGCATCTCCACTTCATCGACCAACAAGTTGTCGTTCTTCTCTTCATCGAGGAGCTGAAGCTCTTGTGTTTCAAGTTCTTCGAGGGCCTCCGTGGTCTCCTCGTCCTGATCGTCGTCATCATCTTCATCGTCGTCGTCCCCGTCGAAGCCGGGTGCCTCAACGTCTACGTCGTCTTCGAACTCGTCGAGGTCTGGCTCTTCGATGTCTTCCTCTATATCAACGTCGAGCTCGGCTTCATCGAGGTCTTCGGCATCGATATCGGGTTCGTCGAGGTCGAGATCCTCGTCCTCCACCGATTCGAGTTCCTCGACTTTGGTGTCGGTTTTCTTCTTGGCCATTGCGTTTCCCCTCTTAAGGCGCCGGGAGTATACGTAAAAAAAAATCAAATCTTGAGATTGACTGCCGCCGGGATAACCCGGCCGGAGATATCGGTATTCCCGAGGTAATCACCGTCTGCTTCCACCGGCCACACTGGGCTCACCGTCATCTCGAATTCGGCGACCGCCAATCTCCGCACAGCTTTGTCACCGAGATGTGTACCTTTTACCACCTTTGGCACCAAAGCGGGTGCACCGCGCTTCGGGGTGTTGATGATCTGCACATCGAGCACCCCGTCTATCAGGGTCGCTTTGGGCGCCACATTCCAGCCACCTGCGAAAAACTGGGCGTTTGCAAAGATCACAGCTAGCGCTTCAGTCTCGATCGTTCTCTTCTCCGTCACAAGGGTTATTTGCGCCTTGGGGAATCTGGGGAGGCGACCGGCGAAGGCAAGCGGGTAGCGAGCAGCCCCCATGCGACGGCTCAAACGGGGTGCGGTCTGCGCTGCTGCTGCGCCGACACCGGATTGGGCCACGTTGATGAAATGCCTGCGGCCCCACTCCCCCTCCAGAAACGGGACATCGATCGCGTAGATCTCAGTACCCGACAGATGCATGGCCGCCTCACCCAGGTTCTGCGAGATCCCGAAGGTGCGGAGCAAGTCACATCCGGTGCCCGCGGGCAGGACACCGATAACGGGCTTGTCTCCGATGCCGAGGGCCATCAGCGTGTCGACCGCCAGGCTCACCGTCCCGTCCCCGCCTACGAGGGCGAAGTGGGTTCTGCCATCTCTGGCTTCCGACTCCAGCATCTCGACCATCTCGGCCGGTGTTTCCGGCGTGACCATGTCGAATTCGACCCCGGCGAATGCAACCGCATCGCGGACTTCACCGGGAGACACCCGATGCCGTCCGGCCCTCGGGTTGACTGCGACCAGCCAGCGCCTCATCCAGCGCCCTGGGCAGCCACTACACCCCTGTCAAGCCCTTTCAACGCTGTCTGGCACTCTTCGTTCATGTCGGGAGCGATGTCACGGATCTGTTTCAGGAGGTCGACGAGTTGGCGGCTCACCCGGACAAAGTCCCCTGGTGCCATCGCCCCGGTAGATATCGACTCGAACCCATGCCCCGATACCCAGTTGAACGCCTGGTGGGCAAAACCGGGATCGGGCCGCCTCGTAGGAGTAAGGCGAGCCTTTCGCTCCCGCTCGACGAGATCTGTCCATATGTCTTCCACCCGGTTCCAGCGCTGCTCGAGCTCCGGGTTTGGCCAGTCCGCCGGGGAAACCTGGTCACTGCGCGGCTCGTATACAAACGAGGAGAGAAGTGATGCCAGCTCGCTCGGCTCCAGCGCATAGAAGATCCCCTGCTCAACGCATTCGGTCAGTAACAGGTCTGATTCGTTGTAGACACCGCGCAACCGCTGTCCGCGAAAAGTGAGGCTCCAACCGGATACATACCCCATGTCCTCCAGGAGCGAGGTTATCGAGTGAAACTCCTCCACAAGCCCAAAGCCGCTGGCTCGGCGCGCGGTCCGGTACTGCTCGATCTTGCGTTCGAGCTTTTTGGCGCGCCGCGCTGCAGCGAGATGGCGGGGCGCGTCGGGACAACTCGCCACCGGGTGGGAGTGCTCGGCGCGGTCCCCTCCCCGGTCCTCGCGGCCCGGTGGCATCTTCCGCAAGGCGCGCAGGGTGTTCTGGATGAACCTCCTGTCCTTGGGACGGACAGGGCTCGCCAGCTCAATATCCCCGGCAAGCGAACTCCCGGCAACTATCTCCCTGAACCCAATGGTTGAGACGCGCCCGGACGTCGACAGGACGAGGTAGCGGGCCCCGTCTTTCTTAGGGAGTCGCTTCAGCACCACGTATCGTCCCTGCCGCCCGCCGCCGGCAACGTCGACAACCGAGCCCTCGCCCAGTCCGGAGGCGATGTTGTCGGCATGCGGTGAAGGCCGCGACGACTCGACAAGAGCAAGGTATTCGTCGATCGATCCGCGCTCGCATTGTGAACGCTCGATTTCGGTCGCATGCTGGGACTCGAGAGCATCGATCGTTTTTGCTGCCTCGTGCCGCGCACCTTCGCGCTGATAGGCAGCGAAGGAGGAGGCGAGCAGTTTCTCGGCTTCTGCCTCTTCGTAATTCGCAACCAGATTTGCCGTCATGTTGTAGGTGGGCCGGAAGCTCGATGTGAGCTCATGACTCCCGATCGCGGCGATCCCGGTCACACTGGAAAACCGCACAAAGCGGGAATGGAGGACGACTCCGTAGCCTTCGACATCTATCCCCCGCCGCCCCGCCCGCCCGGTTAACTGGGTGTAATCCCCGGGGCGCAGCAGTTCGTGAGTCTCCCCGTTGTACCGCGACAGGTTCTCGATGATCACGCTCCGGGCAGGCATGTTGATTCCGAGGGCAAGGGTCTCGGTGGCGAAGACGACCTTGAGGAGGCCAGATTCGAAAAGCTCCTCCACAGTCTCCTTGAATGCCGGTACCAAGCCCGCGTGGTGTGCCCCGATTCCTTGTTCAAGGGCAAACGCCCACTCGTTGTACCCGAGCACCTTCAGATCGTCATCTTCGAGGTGTGCGGTTCTGGTTTCTGCAATCTCGACAATCGCCTTCCGCTCCTCGGGGTCGGTTAATCGGACGCCGGCGTCGGCAAGCCTTCTCGCTGCTGAATCGCAGCCGGCGCGACTGAAGATGAAATAGATCGCGGGGAGCATGCGCTCGGCGGCGAGCCGCTCGATGACGTCCGTCCGGTTTGGCGTCGTGAACCGATGTCTTCGTCCTCGCTCCAGACCCAACATGTGTTCGATCCTCGGATTCGGGCGATGGCGCCCATCCCGGCTGACGAAGGTGGGGAGGAGATGAAGCGTATGGGCACCGACTTTGTCCTTGATCATGTACATCGATTCGAGCGGTACTGGCCTGTGATCGGTCGAGATGAGGCGGGTCGATCCCCGGCGCTCGCCAACCCACGCCGCGAATTCCGCATTGTTCGACACGGTTGCCGAGAGACAGACAAGCTGCACGTGCTCGGGGCAGTGGACGATCACTTCCTCCCAAACCGCACCTCGCATTCGATCCTGGAGGTAATGCACCTCGTCGAGGATCACATATGAGACCCGGTCGACTCTGGACGCGTCGGCGTAGATCATGTTCCGGAGGACCTCTGTGGTCATCACGACGATGTCGGCGTCCCCGTTGATCACGTTGTCCCCGGTCAGCAGGCCGACTCTCTCCGGGCCATGAATGGCCACCAGGTCCCCGTATTTCTGATTCGACAGCGCCTTTATCGGAGTCGTGTAGAAGACTCTCTTCCCGTCGAGCAACGCCAGGTAGATCGCGGCGTCAGCCACCAGGGTCTTCCCCGAGCCTGTGGGGGCCGTGACCACCACCGAATGGCCGTCTTCGATCGCCTGGCCGGCATCGATCTGGAACTGATCAGGGATCAGCGACAGACCCTCCCAGAAATCAGTAAGTCGATGACTCATTTCCGCAGTGTCAGCCGCACGAGCCAATACGTGGCCTCGTACATCAGATAGAGCGGGCCGGAGAGGATCAGGAGGGTGAACGCGTCACCACTCGGCGTGATCATGGCGGCGCCGATAACGATGATCACAATCGCCCAGCGACGACCTCGGGCCAACTGATCCGAGGAGATGACGCCAGCAGCGGCCGCTGCGTAGAGGAACACCGGGTAGAGAAACGCGAGGCCGAAGGCGAGCAGAAACCGGAGCGTGAACGAGTAGTACTGGCCTATCTGGAGGTCGGTTTCGACTCCAGGAAAGATATCGAGGAGAAACTCCAACCCCCGCGGCAGCGCCCAGTACCCGAACCCCACCCCACCCACGAAGAGGACTACCAGCGCACTGACGATAGGAATCGCCCACTTCCTCTCCTTGCTGGTCAACGCCGGGGTGACAAAAGCCCAGATCTGGTAGAGGACCACAGGGCTGCCCACGATGATCCCTCCGAACAACCCGATCCGCATCAGCACACCCCATTGTTCACCGACTGCGAGGGTCTGCAGGTTGGAATCGGGGACAGCGCGGTCGAACGGCCCTTCGAGAATTTCCGTGATCTGTTCGGCGAATATGAGCGCTACGGCTCCTGCGGCGACCACAGCGATGGCGATCTTGACCAGTCGCCAGCGGAGCTCCTCAAGATGGCTGAGGATCGACTGTGGCCGGTCTGCGGTCACGTTGTGCCCTCATCACCCTTATCGTCGTCGTCGGCTTGTTCTTCGAGCTTCTGGCGGGCCTCGATCTCATCGAGCTTCTGCTGGGCCTCGATCTTTTCGAGGTCGGCCATGGCATCGGCCGGGGTCGGACCGGAAAGGGGTTTCGGGCCTTTCCAGTCCAGGCGGCTCACACCGACCTCGTCGATGCTTTCGCGCGCTTCTTGGAACGGCTTTCGGATCTCCCGATTGACCTCTCGCAATTCATCACCGGCGGCCTTGAGGTCGGAGACCTCGGCCTCGAGCCCCTCTCTCACCTCGCGGGCCGCCTTACGGAGTTCGGTGGCGTACTCCCCTGCCTTTCGCGCCAGATCAGGGAGACGGGATGGGCCCAGCACCACCAGCGCAACAATCAGGATGATTATGACTTCACCACCTTCAAGCATGGCACCGATAGTAAAGCTCCCCAAAAGAGAAGTGGCGACTCCCCCAGAAGTCGCCACTTTTCAATCGACGGGGTTCTGCCCTGAAAGCCCGTCGAGGCTTTGCCGAGATCAGCCGGCCAGGAGACGGAGGGGATCAGCCTCTGTCTCGAGGGCGGTGCTGAACGCAACGATCTCGGCTTCAGTGATCGGGTCCGGATTGACGACCTCGTAGGCCACCCCCGTTGCCAGAAGCACGCTCACAACTCTGGAGTTGGCGGGCCGGCGCTGTTGTGAGGTGCAAGTAGGACACTTGAACCTGTAGTCGCCTTCCCTCCCTCCGGGACGCAGCTCCAGCGCTACATCGTCTGGTGTGAGATGTATGTCGCCGCAATGGCCACATGTTGTCTTGATGGTTGTCATTCCAATTCTCCGGTCACCCATATATTTGGGTAGATCGGCAAATCGCCGGAAAACCTGAAGGGTTGTTTGATAGGTCGTGCGACCCTATCGGTAGCGGGCCCCGAGAGCAGCCCCCAGGTCCTTCACCCGGGCCGCCACCTCCTCGCCGCCGACGAGGGATGCCGACGCTCCCAGCCGCAACAACAGACGGGCGGGCAACTCGGCATCTGTTGCCGAGAATCTGATGGTGGTCACGGATCCCTTTTCGCTGATGACCTCGACCGGGTAATACTCGAGAACCCACCGCGCAGCCGGCTGGAGCTCGATGACCGCTTGAACATCGTTGTCCGAAGGGGTGTACCCGACACCCGGCTCCGGGATTTCGTCGGGAGGATCAAACAACTCCTCACCCACCGTGACCTCTCTGATCCTGTCGATGCGGAAGGTCCGTGTGTCGTCGACCAGACGACAGTGCGCCATCACGTACCAGTTGCCCAGAGTCGAGAACACAGTCCACGGCTCGATATCCCGGCTGGTTGTCTCCTCCCGGCTCAAAGACCGGTACACAATTTGTGCCACGCGATGCTCGCTGGCCGCTCTGCGCAGGGTGGTCACTTCGTCGGAGGTCGCGGTCAGGTCCACGGCAAGGGCATCGTCGGCTTCGGGAAGGAGCACGACACTCAACTTCTCGATCGCCGAATCCAGGGCTGGCGTGCCCTGACCGGAACCGGAGACTGCCAACCCTGCGGCGAGCAGGCCCAACGCTTCAATCGGTGAGAGACGCGGGGCACGGCTGAAGTAGTCCGCCGAATCGATGATCACTTCATCTTCGTCGATGTAAGCCTCCATCAATTCTCCGGGGCCGTAGCCGGGCAGCCCGCAAACGAAGACAGCGTTGAGGTCACGGGTCAGCTCGTCGCGGCTATACCCAAACCTCTCCATCACTTCTTCGATCCCGACTCCCGGGTTCGCCAGGACGTACGGGATGAGGCCGAGAATCCGTGACAGACGCGAGACGGTTCGCTGTGACGTCATCGGCCCGGCCCGGCGACAGCCGCCTTGACCCTTCCCACCAACTCATCGCGCAGATCGGGTGGTGAGACGATTTCGGCCGAAGGCCCGAAGCTGAGAATCCACCCGATGAATGCATCCCGATTCGATACGGGGATTGGTACCTCAAGGGGGCCGTCGCTGTAGTCGACCCCGAGGGTACGACTGGCCCACCACGCCACATCCGGGTCGAACGTGACAATCGCCTCGATGACATCGTCGACACCGGTTTCCCACGGATGGGCACGGAGCACCGCATCAGGATCGAAACCGTCAGGGCGTCGGAAAGAGCCGGCTTCTCCTGCAGAGACATCGGTGATCCTGTCGACGCGGTAGATCCGTTCTCCATCCGGCCCGCCGCCGACGAGATACCAATGCCCTCTCCGGAAAGCGATGCCGTAGGGGTTCACCGTCCTCGGGTTATCCCGGTAGACGAACTCGAGCTGACTTCTCTGGACAACCGCGTCGAAGATGGTTCCGAGGAGGTCGCCTTCAGCACCGAGGTCGGCACCAAACGGCTCATATGCGATTCCGCGCTCGGCACCCCCAAGCTTGCGTAGACCGTCGAGTCCGAAATGAGACCCGCCCACCTGAACCATCGTCGCGGCGAGCGACAGCGCGGCGCGCTCCTCTGCGGTCAATCCCGGATCTTCCATAGCGTACTCCTCGGGATCGACCGTGTAGCCGTGGTCGACCTCCCATGCATCGAGGGCCACCAGCTTGAGAGGAACTCCGAGCTGGCGGAGGAGCCCTTTGTCCCGTTCGAACATCCTGTGGAAGGCGTCGTCAGAGTCCTGTGAGTACCCGGGCACGGTGCGACGGATGTCCTCCGCCGTCACCGGCCGGGGCGACTGGAGCAGGTAAATCAACGTGTTCAGGACACGCTCGACGACGTTTCTCATGAGCGACCGATTCTATGCCCGCAGAGCGATCCGGCCGGTCAAAGGCTTTCGATCAGTTTGTCGACACGATCATCGACCGACCTGAAGGGGTCTTTGCACATAACGGTGCGTTGAGCTTGGTCGTTCAGCTTGAGGTGAACCCAGTCGACGGTGAAGTCTCGCTTCTTTGCCTTTGCCGCCTTGATGAATTCGCCGCGGAGTCGGGCTCTTGTGGTTTGGGGAGGCCGACGGACGGCATTTGCGATGTTTTCGTCGCCGACCACTCTCTCCATCAGTCCCTTGTCCTGCATCATGTAGAAGAGCCCCCGCTCCCGATTCACGTCGTGGTAGGACAGGTCCATCATCGCCAGGCGCGGGTCTGACAACTGGAGGTTGCGGCGGTTCTGGTAACGCTCCAACAGCCTGTACTTCGCCACCCAGTCAACCTCCCGATCGAGGGTCATCGGGTCTTTTTCCAGACCCGTCAACAGAGACTCCCAGCGATCGACCGCTGCTTTCACCTGGACCGGGAACCCAGGGCTGCGGGCAAAGCGCATCGCCCGGTCCAGGTATTCCCATTGGATGTCGAGAGCCGACAACTCGCGCCCGTTCATCAGTCTGATCTTGCGGCGACAGGTGGGGTCGTGAGCGATTTCCCGGATTGCCCTGATCGGATTTTCCAGCGTCAGATCGCGGAAGACCACGTCCTTTTCGATCATTTGGAGGAGGGCAACCATGGTCCCGATCTTGACGAAGGTTGCATACTCACTCATGTTGGAGTCGCCGGCGATCACGTGAAGTCTTCTATATCTCTCGGCATCGGCGTGGGGCTCGTCGCGGGTGTTGATGATCGGACGCGACCTTGTGGTCGCTGAGGACACACCTTCCCAGATGTGGTCGGCGCGCTGGGAGATGGAGTAGGTCGTGCCCCTGGGGGTCTGGGTCAGCTTGCCCGCTCCGAGGAAGATCTGGCGGGTGACGAGGAACGGGATGAGAACGTCGACAGTTCGGTGGAAGTCCTTGTGCCTGCTCACCAGATAGTTCTCGTGGCACCCGTATGAGTTGCCTGCCGAGTCGGTGTTGTTCTTGAAGACGAAGATCTCCCCGCGAATGCCTTCCTCCTCGAGACGCTCCTCGGCTCCGTGGACCAGGCCTTCGAGGATGCGCTCCCCCGCTTTGTCGTGGGCGACGACGTCAAACAGATCGTCGCACTCGGGTGTTGCATATTCGGGGTGTGAGCCGACGTCGAGATAGAGCCGGGCGCCGTTCTCCAGGAAGACATTCGACGACCGTCCCCAGGAGACGACCCGTCGGAACAGGTATCGGGCTACCTCGTCGGGGCTGAGGCGACGCTGACCCCGGAGGGTACAGGTGACGCCGTACTCGTTTTCCAACCCAAATATTCTTCGGTCCACCCGGTCAGGCTAAACCGACTATTCGCCTTCGGGGGGCGTCACGCGTTCTGTGGACCCGGCTTCGTCGCCGAAGTCGAGACGTCGGAAGGCTCTTCTCCCGTTCGTGGCATCGAGAACAGCCGCTTCCCACCCCTCCGAATCGCGCCCCTCGGCCTGGCGGAATGCTTCCTGCGCTGCGGCCAGTGCCGAGTCGAGATCCATGTCGGGAGCCCACAGCTCTTCGAGGGCAGCGCTCAACTGCTCCGATTTGCCGCCGATCGCCACGAAATTGCGTTCGTCGTACAACGTCCCGTCATAGGTGATCCGGAACAGGCGGTGCTCGCTGCCATCCGGTGAGATCTCGGCGAGCAGGAGCTCGACCTCGAATGGTTTCGGATCCCGGGTGAAAATTACGCCCATCGTCTGGGCGAACTGTGTGGCCAACCCCATGGCTGTCACGTCATCACGGGAGTAGAGATACCCCATCAGGTCGGCCTGGCGGATCCCGGCCTTTCGCAAGGTCTCGAACTCGTTGTATTTGCCGACTCCGGCGAAAGCGATGCGGTCGTAGACCTCGGAGATCTTGTGCAGCGCGGTCGACGGATTCTCGGCGAGAAGCAAAACACCGCTGGCATAGTCGACAGCGAGAATCGACCGACCCCGGGCGATGCCTTTACGGGCAAACTCGGCCTTGTCCCGGACGAGTTGCTCGGGGGCCACATAAAACGGAATAGTCATAACCCTGCTCCTGATGCACTGCAGGACATCAGCCTGCCTGGCAAGTGGGGCACATGAGTGTTGTGAACACCCTGGCAGACGTTCATACCCTCACCCCACGGCGTCTGGCCTTCAGACGCCCTACATATGACACCGCGGCTGCCGTTGCGAAAGCGATCGCGGAGAGCAACATGAGGTAGGAGATCAGGATGCCCTGCTGGTTATCCCTTATCTCGTGGCGGATGGATGCCAGGACGGTCGCGAAGATGAGAACGCCTGTTACGAACCAGGCGAATTTCTTCAGCCTGTCTTCCGACCCTTGCCGTTCCAGTAGGGAGAAGTACAAAACTGCGGAAGCAATCAAGCCGATTCCTAGGAGGAGACCTGGATAGCCGGAGGGCCCAAGGGTGACAGCCGAAAAGGCCACGACGCCCAGCGATACGACGATTAACCATGTCACAGCATTCGAGTGTGTGATGCTCATCGAATCGTCTCCACCGCTTGCTCCGCGAGTGGACCTACTACTTCTTCGCCCAGTTCCACGAAGCCATTGGCATCAATCCGGGCGACGTTGGGGTAGATCCCGCGTTTGAGATCGGGACCACCCGTTGCGGTGTCCTCCTGAGATGCCGACACCAGGGCTCGGATAGCGAAGTCGGCGGCCTCTTCGCCTTCGAGCTCCTCGCGGTAGACCGTCCTCAGATATGACTTCGCCAGCCGGGAGCCCGAACCGGTGCTTCCGAAGTCAATCTCTTCGTAGCGGCCACCAACGACATCGAAGCTGTAGAGGCGTCCAATGCCTTCGCTCTCGTCGAACCCGGCGAACATCGGAACCACGGCCAGGCCCTGGAATGCCATCGGGAGCTGATTCCTCACGAGCCTGGCGAGGAAAGAGGCCTTGCCGTCGAGCGAAAGCCTGACGCCCTCGATCTTCTCGTAATGCTCCAACTCGACCTGAAACAGGCGGACCATGTCGATGGCAAGTCCTGCGGTGCCCGCCACGGCCACGGCCGAAAAGCGGTCTGCGGGAAATACCTTGCGGATCCGACGGTGCGCAACCAGATGCCCTTCGGTTGCCCGCCTGTCGCCAGCCATCACCACGCCGTCTTTGTACCGCATAGCCAGGACTGTCGTTCCCTCAGGCACGGATAGGGCTTTCTCTACGGCAGGGAAATTCAGAGTGGGCAGGGCACCCATCGAGTCGAGCAGGTCGGTGAAACTCGATCCTGGAGAAGGTGCGTCCAAAGGAAGAGGACCGTTCCCGGACGGATTCACTCTCCACCTTTCTGAACGTAGTTCTTGACGAATTCCTCCGCATTTTCCTCGAGCACTTCATCTATCTCGTCGAGCAGGTCATCGAGTGCCTCGAGGTCGGTGTCGCTCTCGACAACTACGTCGACCTCCTCGGCGTGCTCTTCATTTTCCCTCCGGCGGTCGCCGGTTCTTTCCTGTTCAGCCATTCTTAACCTCCTAAACGCTGAAGAAGATCAGCAGCGTCTTCCGACTCTTCCAATATGGAGCCAACGATGTCGGCTGCACCTCTCAGCGGTTCCATCATAGGAACGCGTTTGAGGTGTGATTCACCGATGTCGAAAACCAACGAATCCCAGTTTGCCGCGACGACGGAGTCACGGAAAAGGTCGACACATCGACCTCGAAAGTAAGCCCTTGTCCTTTCCGGCGGATAACTGGTGGCAGCCAGTATTTCCTCATCGGTGAACAGCCGCCGGAATCGTCCCGATGAGGCCATTCGGTTGTAGAGGCCTTTCTCTGGGTTGACATCGTGATACTGCAGATCGAAGGCACGTAACTTGGCGCTGTCCCATTCGACCCCGTCTCTTGCGACGAATCTGTCGAACACCTGCTTCTTCGCTACCCAATCGAGTGTGTCGGAGAGCGACGACACGTCGCTCTCGAGCGCGGTGAGGGTTCTCTCCCATTCCTCCACGAGGCGGGTCCACACCGGGTCGTCCAGCTCCTTTTCGACGTACTTGGAAAGCCATTCGAGAAAGCGACCTTGTAACTCGAGTGCAGTGGCCGTACCCCCTCCGTCGAGCTCGAGAGGCCGGTTGAGATCGACGTCGTGGCTCACCCGCCAGCAGGACTCGACCGGGTCTGCAAGGTCGAGAGAGTCGGGAATGGCCCCGTCTTCGAGGGCAGCAAGCATCAGGGCTGTAGTTCCGACCTTGAGGAAGATCTGGATTTCGGAGAGGTTGGCGTCGCCGAGGATCACGTGGAGGCGCCGATATTTGGAGGGATCTCCATGGGGCTCGTCCCGCGTGTTGATGATCGGACGCTTCAGGGTCGTCTCCAGGCCGACTTCCTCTTCGAAGAAATCCGCCCGCTGGGTGATCTGAAACGGCACTTTTTCCCGCTCGTTCTCCGAACCCACCTTCCCGGCTCCGGTGAAGATCTGGCGGGTGACAAGGAACGTCATCCCGTAGCGGATCACATCACCGAACGGTGTGTCTCGCGAGAGGAGGTAATTCTCGTGTGCGCCGTAGGAGTTTCCCTTCCCATCGGAATTGTTCTTGTAGAGCGACACGATGTTTCCCGATCGCTCCTCGGCTGCCACCGCGGCCTGGTGCATCACCACTTCGCCGGCTTTGTCATAGAGGGCCGCCTCAAGCGGGTCGTAGCTCTCGGGAGCGGAATACTCGGGATGGGCGTGGTCGACGTACATCCGAGCTCCGTTGGCCAGCACCGAGTTCACCACCGCACCCTCAGGATCGAGCGGGCCGTATGTCTCGTGCCCGAAACCGCGGGCGTCGCGCCCCGGTGTCTCCTCTTCGTATGACCATTGGACACGTACCCGTCTGCCTGGGTAACTGTTGACGATCAGCGACGAGGCGACTGCCGGATTGAAACCAGGCTCGCCCTTCACCGTGATCCCGTATTCGGTCTCCGTTCCCAGGACCTTGTGGATCGCCATTACAGGTACTGGCCGCCCGAGACTCTCTCGATCAGGCGACTTTCGTCGTCACCACCCACCAGCGTTCTCACGTAGACGATTCGCTCGCCCTTCTTTCCTGAGATCTTGGCCCAGTCATCGGGGTTGGTGGTGTTGGGCAAGTCCTCCTGCTCGCGGAACTCCTGTTTGATCGCCGCAATCAGGTCATGCTCGTCAATACCGGGAACACCGCCCGCAATCTGGCGCTTGATCGCGTCCTTCTTTGCCCGCCGGACAATATTCTCGATCATTGCACCCGATGCGAAGTCCTTGAAGTAGAGGACCTCCCGATCGCCACCCGCATAGGTAACTTCGAGGAAGCGGTTCTCGTCTTCCTCCGAATACATGGCATCGACGGTGAGATCGATCATGTGCGTGATGTAGGCCGCACGGTCACCGCCGTGGCTGGCAAGAGCTTTAGGCTCGAGCGGGGTGTTGGGCCCGATGTAGATCCCGAAGATCTCCCTCGCTGCTTCGGGTTCGGGGCGATTGATCTTGATCTTGACGTCGAGGCGCCCCGGTCGGAGGATTGCGGGGTCGATCAGGTCTTCACGGTTCGACGCCCCGATCACCACAACGTTCTTGAGCGACTCGACACCGTCGAGCTCGGAGAGGAGCTGCGGCACGATCGTCGACTCGACATCGGAGCTGATTCCCGTGCCCCTGGTGCGGAACAGCGAGTCCATTTCGTCAAAGAAGACGATCACCGGGACACCTTCGTCTGACTTCTCTTTGGCGCGCTGGAAAATGAGTCGAATCTGACGCTCGGTCTCACCAACCCACTTGTTGAGCAGCTCGGGGCCCTTGATGTTCAGGAAGTAGGAACGGACGTCAGGGCTACCCGTCCGCTCGGACACCTTCTTTGCGAGGCTGTTGGCGACCGCCTTGGCAATCAACGTCTTCCCACAGCCGGGCGGGCCATAGAGCAGAATTCCCTTGGGCGGCTCGAGCTCGTACTCGCGGAAAAGGTCGCGGTGGAGATAGGGCAGCTCGACGGTATCGCGGATTTGCTCGATCTGAACAGCCAGGCCGCCGACATCGGCATACGTGATATCGGGGACTTCTTCGAGAACCAGTTCCTCGACTTCGGGGCGCTCCATCTTCTCGAGGATGAGACGGGTCTTGGGGTCGATCCTCACGTAGTCGCCGGCGTGCAGGAAAATGTCCTTCATCGAGTCGGACCGGGACAGGACGCTTTCTTCATCGGCCCGGGCGATGACGACCACCCGGTTGTCAGCAAGGGTCTCCCGCACCCGCACAACTTCGCCGGCCTGCTCGAACTCGCGTACATCGATGATGTTGAAGGCCTCGTTGAGCAGGACCTCCTGACCGACCTGGAGCTGTTTCACTTCGATGCTGGGTTGGGCAGCGACCCTGAGCTTTCTGTTGCCGGTGGCAACGTCTACCGATCCATCGACGTTCACCTGAAGGACCGTGCCGAAGTTGTTGGGCGGGGCAGTCAGCTTGTCGACTTCTTCCCGGAGCACTCCCAGCTGCTGTCTTGCCTCTTCGAGCACGGCAGCGAGTTTGTCGTTCTGAGAGGAGGCGCGTTCGAGGCGGGCCTTGGTCTGTTCCAGATCGGATTCGAGCTGGCGGATCTGTTCGGGAGCGCCGGACGAACGGCGTCGCAGGATGGCCACCTCTTCCTCGAGGGCCTGCACCAGCCGCCGCAATTGTGCAGCGTCGTCCTCTGTCCGTCTCTCGTCCACGGCTTCCTTTCCTCGTTGGTCGCCTCTAGGCAGTATACGAATAGCTTGAGTTACTTCGAGGCTTAACGGAATAGGCCTCCGGGACCTGCCATCGAGACGATTCACGCACGCTTCGAAACGACTCGCATGAAGACCAGAAAACCCGTATGCCCGACCATAGAGTGCTCGGGGCGAACGCTCCTCCCGGCGACGTTCCATTCCCGCATGAGGAACTCACTGACCTCGACCTCGGCGAAAACATCGAGGCTTGCTGCTCGCTCCACTGTTGTCTGCACCTGAGGCACAGTCGGCAGATAGGCGGAGACAACCCCGCCGGGCGACATGTGGCTGGCGGCAGCGTCGAGAACGACCCAGGGCTCGGGCAGGTCGAGGATCAACCGCTCCGGGCCAACCTCTTCCACAAAGTCGCTCACGTCGCCGATCCGGAGATCGAGGTTCGGGGGAAGCTCCCCACCGAACCATCGCGAGATCGCCTTCCTGGCGTGAGTCGAGTGATCTTCGCGGCTGTCCACCGAGACCACCGACCCGGTCGGCCCGACTGCTCGAACAAGCGCCATCGTCAGCGACCCACTCCCGGTCCCGGCCTCCAGAACGCGCATCCCGGGAGCGATGTCGGCATAGACGAGAATTGGTCCGAGATCCTTCGGGTACACGACCTGCGCACCACGCTTCATCTTCAGTATGTAATCGGCAAGGCGAGGACTGAGGAGCAGGAGCAAACCTCCCCCGGTCGATTCGACCCAGGTTCCGTCTTCGACGCCGATCAACTCGTTGTGTGGGATCGAGCCCTGGTGGTATTGGAAGGTGCGGCTGCTGTCGAGCTTGAGAAGGAAATGACGACCCTTCGAATCGATCAAGAGGGCCGGGTCGCCCTCGGCAAATGGCATCAGAAGAGGCTTATGGCCGCGATCGCAAGACTGAGCACCATCGCGATGACGGTGACCCACACGACAATCTGGACGAACTTCTTGTTTCGCATACCGATCTTCTGTTCTAGGGTTTGCCCACGGTAGAAGATGAACAGGATCTTTCGCACATTGCTGGGTAGCACCGATATGAAGACGGCCGGATACGGTCGCGTCTGGAGGGGGTTGCGCCGTGGTGATCGCCGCGACCTCTATCTCGGTGTCACCCTGGCGCTGGTCTCCTTGTTACGTCAGAAGTCGAACGACAAACAGTTGATCTTCCGTAAGAAGCTCCCGGAAGGGTCGGCTCTTGTCATCCACCACAAGAAGAAAGGCGACCCGAAGATCGAGGTCATCAAGCCTTAGACCTTGTAGACCTCGACGATCGATTTGTTCTTGCGACCCTTTCTTCCACCAAGGAAGAAAGCGAGCAGGACTACACCAACGATGGCGATTCCGGCCACCATCGCCTTGTCCTGCACCGATTCCCGGGTCTCCTCGACCGTCCCCACGATCTGACGCGCCTTGGCCTCGATGTCATCTCTAGACACTGTCACTGCTCATCCTCCATGCCACCAGTCCTGCTGCGGCGGCTCCGACAACTGCGGTTAACAAACGGGCAAGCACCACGTACCACGCCGACTCGGGAAGGACCATCTTCAGCAATGAGTACACACCGAGCAGAGCGATGAACGCTCCCAGTGAGAAGAGAATGGCGCCACCAAGACCCATGCCGGCGTGCCGACCCAGGTTCTTGATGGGTTCGATCACTTCTTGCCGGAGGTAGTCCTTCGACATGTCGATCAGGTCCCGAACGAGCTGTGGTATCTCTTGAATGTCTGCCATGCGCTTTGACTTGCAAGGCTAACAAGTGCTGGACGTAGTGCTCACCGACGTTATGGTGACATTCCGGTGAGCAAAGCTCCTTCCCTCTCTTCATTAGGCCCTCGATACACGGCTCTCTGGGTCGGCCAGGCTGTCAGCCAATTCGGCAGTTATGTGGCCTACCTGAGCCTCCCCCTGCTGGTCGATTACCTCCATAACCTATCTGGAGAGGGCTCGGTTCTCGACTTTTCGATCACGTATGCCCTGGAAACTGGGCCGACCCTGATAGTCGGACTGGTCGGCGGGGTGCTCCTCGACCGCTGGCATCTCCGGCCGATGATGGTGGCGACAGATCTGCTCCGGGCATCGGCGTTCTTCTACCTGGCGGCCACGATCGGCGACTACGGCGTAGGCACCGTCTTTGTCGTGGCGTTTCTTGTCGGCTCGATGAACACACTGTTCGATGGCGCCATGTACGCGGTAGTTCCGGCGCTGGTACCGGAGACCCGGCTCGTGCAGGCGAACAGCCTGATCGCTGCCAGCCAGCAGGCGAACTTCGCCCTGGGCCCGCTAGCGGCGGGGATCATGGCGTTCAGCACCGGCACACCGGCGCTGGGGCTTTTCATAAACGGTGTCACCTTCCTTGTTTCTGCGATATCGCTGTATTGGGTGGGCAGAGTCGTCCACCACCGACCGGCCGCAGACGAGAGGCAAGGTTTCTTCACTGAGGCGGCCAACGGGATCCGCTACATCATGGCGGAGCCGAGGTTGCGGATCACCACGATTGCCTCGGCAATTCCCAACTTCGTTTTCGGATTCGTCGAAGCCACTTTCGTCGTGCTCGCCTATCAAGTCTTCAGGGCA
>Ga0299907_10000398_pt1 | contig 20721 bp, 24 predicted proteins | sample RVTome_16_FD_198680 | JGI IMG/M metagenome (GOLD analysis project Ga0299907, IMG submission 198680) | Soil microbial communities from uranium-contaminated site in the Upper Colorado River Basin, Wyoming, United States - RVT152D67 (version 2) ...
CGCGACGGCCATGTCGGCCACGAAGTAGAGCGTGGTCGCGGGTGGTGCCGTCGTCGTGCTCGTGGAGGGCGCGGCGATCGTCGTGGTCGTCTCACGACTGGCGACGGTGGTGGTCGTCGTGGCCGACGCCGCCGGCAGGCGGGTCGTCGCCGTCGCCTGCCCCGGTGCCGGCCTCGCAGCCGTGGTCGACAGGTCGGGACCGCCGGACGGCGGCCGCGCCGGAACCGGGTCGGTCGACGTCGTCGCGGCCGGGTCGTCGCCGGGGATGCCCTCCGCCCCGCCCGCACCCCGGTCGGCCACCCTGACGGCCTGCTCGCCGGCGTCGCCGCCCCGGGCGCAGCCGGCGAACCCGAAGGCGAGGCAGGCGGCGACGAGCAGCAGGGCGGGAGCGCGGCGAACGGGCAGCATCGAGTGGGCCATGCCGCCAGGATGGGCGTGACGCGAGCCGCCCGGGAGCGGCGATCGTCGCCTTCGTCCCGGTACGGGCGGATCCCGACGCCGGCCGGCCCCGAGGAGGCACGGTTTGCCCCCGAACGGGCCTTAGGGCCTGCCGGAGGACCGGTGCTCCAGCCGGCGAGGCCACAGATCAGATGGGCCCCGGACCATCCGTGGGGTGACAGCGTGTGGCACGCTGAGCCCATGCTCGCCGCCTTCTCCATCACCCCGCTCGGCGTGGGCGAATCCGTCAGCGCCGGCGTGGCCGACGCCGTGCGCCTCGTCCGCGACAGCGGCCTGGCCAACGAGACCAACGCCATGTTCACCAACGTCGAGGGCGACTGGGACGAGGTGATGGGCCTCATCAAAGCGTGCGTCATGAAGGTGGCCGAGATGGCGCCGCGGGTCAGCGTCGTCATCAAGGTCGACCACCGGCCGGGGGTGACCGGCGCGCTGGAGGCGAAGGTGCGGGCCGTGGAGCAGCGCCTCGAGGGCGGCTGAGGCGGCTGGCGCGGCCGCCGGATGACCGCACGATGGTGGAAGGCCCGGAACCCGCCCGTCACCCGTCGCCGTGGGTCGTCCGGTTCGCCTCGCACGTGCCGGCGGACGGGCCGGTCCTCGACGTCGCCTGCGGGGGCGGACGGCACACCCGCTTCTTCCTCGGGCGAGGCCACACGGTCGTGGCCGTGGACCGGGACGTCACGGGGGTCGCCGACCTGCGGGGCGAACCCCGAGTCGAGATCGTCGAGTGCGACCTCGAGGGGGACGGGCCCGGATCGTGGCCCTTCGCCGGGTCACGCTTCGCCGGGGTCGTGGTCACGAACTACCTCCACCGCCCGTCCCTCCCCGACGTGGTGGCGGCTGTCGCCCCCGGCGGGGTGCTGATCTACGAGACGTTCGCCGCCGGCCACGAGCGCTTCGGCCGCCCCCACTCGCCCGACTTCCTCCTGCGGTCGGGGGAACTCTTGGACGCCGTGCGGGAAACGCTGCAGGTCGTGGCCTACGAGGACGTCGTCATCAACGAACCCCGGCCCGCCGCTGTGCAACGGATCGCCGCGGTGCATAACCGTTCCTCGAGCGGATGAGGGCGTCAGCCGCGCCACCGGTCGGGGGTGTGTGCACTTCATGGGTAAAAACCGCAGGTCGCAGAAGCGGTAGTACACACACACCTGGCGACGGTCGTGGGCTACCGGGTCACGGGCGCGGTGAATGCCTCGTCGCCGGGGGCCCGCCCCGCCGGCAGGATCGCTCCGTCGCCACGACCCAGAAGATGAGCTGCGTCTGGAAGTCCACCGGTCTCGCTCCCGCTCGCTCAGCAGGTGGTGTGGAGCAGGGCGGCCACCCGCCGGCCCTCGGCGGCGAGGCGGTTGTACGTGTCGATGGCGGCGCCCGTCTCCTCGTGGGCGATCCCCACCTTGGCGTCCTCGAGGAGCTCGATCGTCTCTGCGCAGACCTCGAGCCGGCACTGCCGTCCCCGGCTGAGGACGACGACCTCGGGGGCGTGCTCGAGGAGCTCGGCCACGTCGGCGGGCTGGATGCCCGGCTGGTGCCTGGTGCCCGTCTCGTTCCAGTCCCAGGCCCGTCCGCCGCCGGGCCACAGCTTGGCGTCCCGCAAACGGCCCACGCCCTCAGCCTCGACGTAGCCCCACCCGTTTACACCCACCGGCGGCGACGGTTCGGCGTCCACGCCGCCAGCGTATGGCCGCCGCCCGGCGAACTGCCACGAGCGCCGGACCGGAGTTACTCCGTAGTCAGATGTTCAGGCCGCCGGAGAGCCAGCCAGCCCCGGGACGATCGGCGCGCTTCGACGCCGCCAGACGCCGTCCCTGCGGCGGACGGCTGCCGTGGAGGCGCCCGCCCAAACCGCCTATCATGGAGGTGTCCTGGTGGCGGAGCCTCGGCTGGATCTGCGAACGGGAACTCCGTGAAGGCTCGGCGGCCGACCCCTCCACCTGCCCGACGGGGTCGTCCTGTCGACCGACGACCAGGGCAAGACCTTGGCGCACCGCCATCGAGGTGGAGCTCACCCGCAGGACCGAGGTTCGGGTCGCCGCCATCCTGCGCCAGCTGCTCGTCCGATACGACGACGTGGCCTACCGGGTCGCGCCGGGCCGGCGAGGGTGGTGCAGCGGGTCGCTGCGGCCTTATCCGGCGGCGACGCAGAGCGGGTCCACACCCGATCGCACCCACCACGACCGCGCCCCCTGGGCCGGCACGCCGTGGCACAAGTCCGTGCCAGCACGCCTCAACGGCTGTTGAACCGGACCGTCAGTTCGACCTGGTCGGAAGAATGGCCATCACATCCCCTGGATGGCTTCGACGCAGCTAGCCATCGTCGACGCCGCGTCTCCAACGGCCACCCCGCACGTGCAGTATCCCGCCGGATGCCGGAGCTGACCCCTCGGACACGGTGGAACGCAACGCCCCGACTTGTGCCGCTCCTGACCCTCCGGACACGGCTCCGACGACTCTTCAGCGCGGATCCCCGATGAGGCGGAGGCCCACGCCGCCGGTGCCGGAATGAAGGAGGTGGCGCCGAGGAGAAGAGTCAGACTCAGCGCACGGCTCCATGTCACTGCCTTGTTCATAATCCCCCAAGTGCTGCAGCAGCCCGTGACGCCGCTGCGCTTTCTCCCGCCGAGGCTCCAGGATACCCCCAGTGAGGTCGTCGTCGCTACGACAGCCGAAGTACGTCCGCCCGGGCGCCTTGGTCATGGTGAGCACCTCGTCGCGCCAGTCGGCGAAGCCCATGCCGGGCGAACAGGGTCGGCGATGTCCTTCCTCCTTCCCGCACCAGTGGCGTGGTCCGCCGACTCACGGAACCGTGTCCCGAGGGTCAGGAGCGGCACAGGGCGGGGCGTTGCGAAAGGCCGTGTCCAATGTTTCAGACCCGGTCGAGGTCGGGGTATTGCGCCTATAACCCCAACGTTGACGACTCGCCTAGCGGCGGCATGCCCAATCCCACCAAACCCTTTGGGTGACCGACACGACCGTGGGCGGCGCGCCCATCCGGGTGACGGTGCGCCCCTGGTCGCCGGCAGCTCGGGGTCAAGGGGCGCCCGCAGGGCGAGCGAGAACCGGCGCAGGCTGATCGGCTGGGCGCCCCGGTCCTAGGGGGCGCGGGTTCACTAGTAGCATGGGCGGCGTGCGACGATGGCTGGCGTCGATCACGTTCGTGGTGGCGGCCGTGGCCGGGTTCGGGGCCCAGGGGTCGCCACCGGCGGCCGGGTGAACCGGGTCCCACGGCGGTCCGGCCCTACGGGCTCAAGGTGCCCGAGGGCTACGACGGCTCCTCGCCGCTTCCGTTGGTCGTGCTCCTCCATGGCTACGGCTCCGACGGCTCGGCCCAGAACACCTACTTCCGCCTGAGCGCCCAGGCCGACCGGGCCACGTTCTTCCTCGCCTATCCCGACGGCACCCGAGACCTGGTGGCCAGGCGCTTCTGGAACGCCACCGACGCCTGCTGCGACTTCTACGGCAGCAGCGTCGACGACGTCGCCTACCTCGACGCCGTCCTCGACGAGATCGCCCGCCAGTACCGGGTGGACTCGGCCCGGGTGTATCTCGTCGGCCACTCCAACGGTGCCTTCATGGCCCACCGGTACGCCTGCGACCGCCCCGGTCGGGTGGCCGCCATCGTCGCCCTGGCCGGCATGCAGTGGAAGGACGCCCAGAACTGCTTGGCGCTGTCACCCGTGTCAGTCCTTCACGTCCACGGCCGCAACGACACCTCCATCCGCTACGAGGGCGGCTCGTTGCCCAGGGGCACCTATCCGGGAGCGGTGGAGACGGTGGCCACCTGGGCGGCCAAGAACGGCTGTCGCGGTGAGCTTGTCCCCACCGGCCAGAGCATGGACCTCGACAGCACCACGGCCGGGGAGGAGACGACCGTCGACCGCTACAGCGGCTGCCGCGGCGTCGACGTCGAGCTGTGGACCATCCGGGACGGCCGCCACCTCCCCGCCTTCAACGACCGCTGGGCCCCGTCCATCTGGGAGTTCATGGCCGCCCACCCCAGGACGGACTCGGACTCACCGTCTTCTTAACGGGCCGGGGCCATCGTGGTCCCGTGGCACCGCCACCTCCGAGCACCGAAGAGCTTCTCGACCTGGCCTGGATGCTGGACGCCGCGTTGTTGCGCCGGCTCGTCAGACGCCGAACAGCGAACCCCTCGGGGATGCGACCGGTGCCGGCGGCAGCGCCGGGAGGGGCGGGGGGACTGGCGCCTCGTCGGGCGGTTCGCAGGCGCCGAGGGCGCAGAGCGACGGGGAAGGGCGTAGACCGTCCCGCCCGGGCACGACCTGGACCGTGCCTGCCTCGGGGGCGGGCGTGAACGGCCGCACGTCGACTGCGAGGTCCACGGCACCGGCCTCGGGTAGGTCCGAGTAATAGCTGTCGGTTGGGATGGCGGACTGGGCGTCGCCCTGGGAGCGGATACCGCCACGGAGTGTCGTGTACCAGATGCCCTGGCCGTAAGGCGCCGCCTCCACCGCCACATAGGGATTCGGTTCGCCGTTGTAGGTCCCGGCGTAGGGAGACGCCTTCTCCGAGGGCAATCCGGTGGCGTCGCCGTAGGCGAAGATGCCCCCGAGCGCGTCGATGACCCAGTAGCCCTGCCCGGTCGGGGTCGAGGCCATCGCCGTCACGGGGTAGCGGGGTGGCAGCGAGGCGGGAGCGCCGTGGAAACCGGCGTCGCCGAAGGCGTAGACGCCGCCGGCCGTGTCGAGCAGCCAGTACCCACCGCCACTCGGCGTAGCGGTGATCCCGATGACGAAGTCGTCGCCTCGGGCGACGTCCGCCGCCGACCCGTGGTGGACGGCGTCCCCGAAGGCGTAGACGGAACCCTCGTCCGTGGCGAGCCAGTAGCCGCCGCCCGAGGGCGTGGCGGCCATACCCACGACGAAGCGCTCCGGCGGGAGCTGCGGATGGCCCAGGGCCGGGGCGTCGCCGAAGGGGTGCACCTCACCGCCGGCCTGAACCAGCCAGTAGCCCTGGCCGGAGGGTGTGATGGCCATTCCCAGGACGGGCGTGTCGATGCCGACGTGGCTGAGGTCGCCCTGGGAGCGGGCGCTGCCGAAGGTGAGGACCTCGCCGAACGCGCCAGCCATGAACAGGCCCATCGTGCCCGTCCCTCCCAGGCCCATGACCACCTCCCGGGAGGCGCCGTCGTGAGCGATCCGCAACGCCGCGCTGCTCGGTCCGGGGCGCAGCGGCGCAAACGTAACCTGGACGTCGCAGCTGGCGCCCTCCAGGAGGACGGCGCCTGGGCAGTCGGTGACGACGCTGAAGGCGTGGACACCGTCAGCCGCCTGCGGGTCGTAGGAGCTGCTGGCGGGTTCGAGCGAGACCGGCCCCATCTCCAGCGGGAGAACGTCATGGTTCGTCATCCGCACGGTACGAGGCGTGCTGCGGGTCCCGAGTCGCTGCGGCTCGAACGGGCCGCCTTCCCATGCGACCTGGGGGTCAGAGGAGGTCACGAGCAGGAGGTTGGTGGCGTGGACGGGGCCAGCGGCGACCGCCGCCGCGAGCACGGCGGCCACGACCACGCCCCTCCCGCCCCTATGAGAGGCGAAGTTCATGTGTCCAATTTCGACCCCTATGTCCGAGTTCCCTGCGCGGCGCCGCCGGGTCGGGAACACAGGGGGGCGACATTCTGAGCGGGTCGCCGAGGTGGATGCGATCGAGGCCCTGCCAGGGCACCAAACGCAACCACCTTTCTCGTGTGGCGCTCGGACGTGCTCTCAGGGGAGGCGGCCGAACCAGACCAGGGCGAGGGTGGAGGCGAGGAGCATGGCGGCGAAGGCGGCTCCCACGAACCAGGCGGTCAGGTCCTGGAGCTCCTCGACGGTGGTGACCGACCGGCCGATGGTGCGGTAGACCTCGGTCAGCTCGGCCGCCGAGGCGGCCTCGAAGGACCGGCCGCCGGTGGCGTCGGCGATGGCCTGGAGGGCGGGGCCGTCGGGGGGAACGGGCAGGGTCTCGCCTCCGAGGACGACCGTGCCGCCGGGTGTCCCGAAGGCGATGGTGGACACCGGCACGTGCGCCTCCCGCGCCCGCCGGGCGGCGGCGTCGTCGGGTCGGCCCGTCGTGCTTGCCCCGTCGGAGAGCACCACGACTCCGCCCGGGCCGGCTCCGTCGTCGGCGGCGAGGGCGTCGAGGGAAGCGTGGATCGCTTCCCCGAGGGCGGTCTCCGACCGGAACCGGAGCTGCTCGACGGCCCGCCGGATCAGTTCGTGGTCGGGGGTGGGCGGCACCACCACGATGGCGGTGCCGGCGAAACTGACCAGGCCGACGTGGATGCGGGGGGGAAGCAGGTCGGCGAAGCGGGCCACGGCCTGGCTGGCGGCCTTCAGGCGGCTGGGGGGGACGTCGGTGGCCATCATCGAGGGGGAGACGTCGACCGCGACCACCACCGAGCCCGCCGGGCGGGTGACGAGGATGGGGCGGGCCGGGCGGGCCAGGGCGATCACCATGGCGATGGTCGACACCAGCACGACGACGGCGGGCAGGTGGCGGCGCATCCCGGGTCGGTTGGGAGCGACCACGTCGAGGAGCTCCAGGTTCGTGAACCGCAGGGCGTATCGGGGCCGGCGCCGTTGGGCCACGACGTAGGCGACAGCCAGACCGGCGACAGCGACGAGGAGCCCGAGACGGGCGGGAGCGGCGAGGATCATGGGACCTGCCTCGGCAGGTCCCGGCGGTTGGGGCAGGGGCCCCCAACCGCACAGCGATGAGCCGCCAGGCGAAGAGCCATGGTCATCGTGCCCCCCCGTCCCGGCGCGGCGCGGCCCGGTAGGTCCGGCGACGGCGCCGGCGGGCGAAGAAGACGAGGGCCTCGCTCAGCCAGTCGGCATCAGTGGGGACCACGAGGTGGTGGGCTCCGGCCCGGGCGACGGCGGCGGCCACCGCGGCCCGTTGCGTCGTGGCCGCGTGGGCGAAGGCCGCTCGCAGGCGCTCCCGGGAAGTGTCCACCATCCGGGAGCGGCCGGTCTCGGGGTCAACCAGGGTGAGGACACCCAATCGGGGAAGCTCGAGCTCCCGGGGGTCGACGACCTCGACCACCACCAGGTCGTGGCGAATCCCCAGCCGTCCCAGCGCCGACTCCCAACCGGGGCGGCACAGGAAATCCGAGATGACCACGACCACCCCTCGGCGCCGGGCCACACCGTCGAGCTGCCGGAGGGCCCCGACCAGATCGGTCCGCCCCTCTCCCTCCCAGGCCGGGGTCGTGAGCACCCGGTGGAGGAGGGCGAGGAGGCGGGTGCGCCCAGCAGAGGCGCGGACGACGACCACCTTGCCGCCCCCGACGACCACCGCCCCCACCCGGTTGGCCAGGCGGGTGGCGGGCAGACCGAAGGCGGCGGCCAGTCCCACGACCACTTCGCGCTTCTCCCGGATGGTGGTGCCGAAATGCTGGCTGGCCGAGACGTCGACCAGCAGCCACAGGTCCAGTTCATGATCGGCCACCGGGTCGCGCACGTGGGCCTCCCCGGTGCGGGCGGTGACGTTCCAGTCGATCAGGCGGACGTCGTCGCCGGGCACGTAGGGGCGGCTGTCACCCGGCTCGGATCCCGCCCCGGGGAACAACCCCTGGTGCTCTCCCTGGACGAGTCCCCGGAGCCGCCGGGTGACCACCAGCTCGAGACGGCACAACAGCCGCCTGATCTCCGGTCCCGGAAGCTGGAGCCGGCGGCCAAGGACGGGTTGGCCAGAGGCGGCACGGTCAGGATCGGTCCAGTCGCCGGCGGCACGCTTACCGCCCACGGCGCACGGCCTCGCGGGCGGCTGGCGTCCCGGCCGGCACCTGGGCGAGCACCCGGGTGATGAGCTCGTCCGGCTCCATCCCGTCAGCCAAGGCCTCGTAGGAGAGGACGAGCCGGTGGCGGAGCAGCTCGGGGGCCAGGTCGGCGATGTCCTCGGGCAGGGCGAAGGCCCGTCCCCGCAGGAGGGCGAGCGCCCGGGCCGCCACCACCAGACCCAGGCTGGCTCGAGGGCTGGCCCCGACGGCGAGGTAGGGGGCCACCCCGTCGATCCCCAGCGCGACGGGGCTTCGGGTGGACATCACGAGGCGCACCGCGTAGTCGGCCACGGCCGGGTCGACGTACACGCGTCCGGCCGCCGACTGGAGGCGCACCAGGTCGTCCGGGGTGAGCACGGGCCGCACCTCGGCCATCCCGCCGCTCATGCGCCGGACGATCTCCAGTTCCTCGCTGTAGCTCGGGTAGCCGATCAGGAGCTTCATGAGGAAGCGGTCCTGCTGGGCTTCGGGGAGGGGGTAGACGCCCTCCGACTCGATGGGGTTCTGGGTGGCCAGGACGAGGAAGGGCCGGGGGGCGGGGAATGTCCGCCCGCCGATGGTGACGTGGCCCTCGGCCATCACCTCGAGGAGGGCCGACTGGACCTTGGCCGGGGCCCGGTTGATCTCGTCGGCCAGGACGAAGTTGGCGAAGATGGGGCCCAGCTCGACGTCGAAGTGCTCGCTCGAGACCCGGTAGACACGGGTGCCGACGATGTCGGAGGGGACGAGGTCGGGGGTGAACTGGATGCGGGCGAAGTCTCCGCCCATCACGGCCGCCAGGGTCTGGACGGTGAGGGTCTTGGCCAGGCCGGGGAGACCTTCGAGCAGGCAGTGGCCCCCCGCCAGCAGGCAGACCAGGAGCCGCTCGAGGGCGTGGTCCTGGCCCACCACGACCTTCTTCACCTCGTAGCGGACAGCCTCGAGGAGGGCGGCATCCCGCCGGAACCCCGCCTCCGCGGGCCGCACGTCGCCGTTCATTCGGAGAGCTCACGGTCGCCGAAGCCTCCGGCCGAAGCGGTGCCGATCTCGCTCTGCGTCCCAGCCGGGGTGGAGCGGAAGTCGTAGACGGAGGCGCCCAGGGCTCCGGTCTCGGCCGCGGCGCCGAGGAAGGCCGGGGCCTCGGCCTCGGTGACGGCGCCGCCCATACCCCCCAGGGGCTCGAGGAGGCGGGACGGAACCAGACTCGGGGCGTGGTCCACGCCCCCGTGCGTGTTGTCCATGGGGATTCCCTGTCTTGGCTGGGCCGCGCCCGCGCCGCGGGCGTGAAGTTGCCAAGGACAACCGCCACGGGTCTCCTCGCCTCTCGGTTTGTCGCCAAGGAGACAATTCCAGCGCCGAGCGCGTGAGCCCGACGCCGGTTTCGTCAGGCGATGGCCGGGCTGTCCCGCCCTGCCGCCGCAGCCAGCGAAGCGTGGTCCCGGACGGCGATGTGTCCGTAGCCGATCTCGATGATCCCCTGACGCTGGAGGCCTTGGAGTGTCCTGGTCACACTCGTCCGCCGGACACCCAGGAGATCGGCGATCATCTGCTGGGTCAGGCTGACGACCCGGGAGCCTGCCTTGAGCTCATGGTGGAGAAGCGAGGCGACCTGGGTCCGCAGGTCGGCCCCGAGGAGCTCCTCGAGACGGGACTGAAGCGCCGCCATGCGCCCGCCGAGGCCGACCGCCCACTGGCGGACAAACGAGGACCCCAGGTCGAGCGCGGTGAGGAAGTCGGCCGCGGGCACGACCAGGAGCTTCGCCTCGGTCACAGCGAAGGCGTCGAAGAATGCTGGGCGGCCGAGCACGGCGGCCAGGTCGCCCACGATGTCTCCCGGGTGGAGGAGCAGGAACGTGACCCGCCGCCCGTTGGCCCGGCGCCCCAGTCCAACCAGACCTCGGCGCACGACGTAGACGCAATCGAGCCCAGTCCCTTCCCGGAACAGGCACTCTCCCGCCCCGATGGTCCGTTCCGGGCAGCGCCGGGCCAAGGCCTCCAGCTCCGGCGGCCCGAAGACGCCGCCACCGTGGACTGTCGGGGTCCCATCGGCCCGGGGCATCGCGTTACGAGGGGGAATCAAGGTCACGGCCAACCTCCGTCTCCGAGCACAACGCCCAAATCAACTCTAAAAGAACTAGCAGTTGCTTTTAGAACTGTCCACACGTCCGGGTCCGCCCGGGGTCGACTGTGCCGTTTGAAACAAAGTGAGAAGGAAGGTTCGGCGTCCTCGTTGGGCCGGGGTGGATGGGGCAACGGTGCTCCACCGCAACCAAGAGGAGAACGAACAATGAAGACGCCCAGATGGATGCCCCGCTCCGCCATTGCCCTGGCGGCCGCCGCGTTGGGGACGCTCGGACTGGGACTGGCCGTCGTGCCCTCCAACGCCCAGGAGTCCAAGGCCCCGCCCAGCGAGGAGCCGGCGACGCCGGTCCCCGACCCCGACCTCCAGGAAGGTGGCGACGCCACCGATGTTCCCGGGCCTGCTGCCAACGGCCCCCGGGAAAACGGGGACCGGATCGAGAACGTGGCCGCCGACCTCAGCTTGGAGTCGGTCCGAATCGAATCCCTGAACCTGAACGACACCGACCAGGAGTACGCCGTGTACCAGTTCGGTCGGGTGGTCCACGAGGTCAGGGACGCCCGTGGCTTCACGTTGACGGGCTTCAACATGGACACCAGGGCGGCGGCCGCTGACGCCCGCCTGGTCCAGGGTGACCCCGCCTCCGTCCTGGTGGGCTTCGCTCCGGGCACCGACCTGTCCCGTTACACGCTCGGCTCGGTCAACACCGGGGCGGTCGAGGACGAGGCCGGTGAGGCCAACCTGCCGGGCTCGGTTCCCCTCCAGGGAAGCACCGTGGCCGGCACCGAGAACCTGACCGACGGGCCTGACCTCACCTCGGTGCGGGCCATCCACTCGCTCGAGCGGGTGGTCTACGACTACGACGAGCAGATCGACGAACGCAACGGCGGGGACGCCTCCAGGTTCGGCTACTACACCGCCGACGGCAAGAGCGTCCCGGCCACGTCCCTGGTCACCGCCGACGACAACTCGGTCACCGTGGCCTTCGACCGCCAGACCGAAGACGGAGTCCTGTTCTGGGCCCAGCAGGGAGCAGCGAAGAACCTGCGGGGCATCGAGAGCTCGCCCGGCTCCATCGGCACCAGCACCACCGCGCCCGACCTGGTCTCCGTGTCGAACGTGATCGGCCAGAGCCAGTTCGACTACACGTTCGACGCCCCCGTCAGCAATGTGGCCGCGGACAAGTTCGTGGTCTACGCGGCTGATGGGACGGCCTACCAGGCCACCGGCTTCGCCCGGCCTTCGGCCGAAGTGGTGCGCATCGCCATCCCCGAGATCCACAAGTTCTCGGGCGACATGGCTCTCGCCGCCGCTGACGAGGGGGCAGTGGAGACCAGCGACCGCTCGGAGGTGGCCAGCACCCTCGGGTCCCGCCACATCGGGTCCACGTCCGCCGCTGCGGGCGTGAGCGCCGGTCCGTGGCTCACCTCGGTGTCGATGGACGACGCCGTCGGCCAGGTCCGGTTCGTCTTCGACAAGCCCGTCGACGACAACCTCACCTACGAAGCCGCGAACTTCATGATCATGACCCCCGCCGGCGACCTCGTCCGGGCGCAGTCCATGGTCGAAGTGACCGGCAACACCATCCTGATGAACTTCGACAAGAACATCGTCAGTGCCGCCCGCGGCGTGGTGATCAACGACGAGGCCGTCGCCGACTTCCAGGGCCAGAAGAGCCCGGCCCGGACGATCAAGATCTGACCAGCCCCAGCACACAAACCCCCACGAACCCCCAGCGGCGGGCACCGGAGTCACGGTGCCCGCCGCACAAGTGTTGCCTCGATCAGCGGCATCCCGGCTTTCTAAAACTAATCTGAGTTGACAAACTCCCTTCGGCGATTCTATATTGAGCGTATCTTATCTATAGAGAGCGAGGACATCATGGCTGTCAGCACCGCCCACCAGCCCCGGAGCACCGGGGTGTACGACCAGTCCCAACTCGCCAACCCCGCCTACCAGGGCTACCTACTTCTCCGCATCGGTTTCGTGGTGGCGCCGGTCCTCTTCGGACTGGACAAGTTCTTCAACGTCCTCGTCGAGTGGGATCGCTACCTGGCCCCCTTCGTCAACGACCTCGTCCCGGGGAACGCCCACCAGGCCATGCTCGCCGTCGGTGTCATCGAGATCGTGGCCGGGCTGGCTGTCGCCCTGCGGCCCCGCTTCGGCGGCTATCTGGTGGCCGCGTGGCTGGCCGGGATCATCGTCAACCTGCTCGCCATCCCCGACTACTACGACATCGCCCTGCGCGACTTCGGTCTGCTCCTCGCCGCCCTGACGCTGGCCCGGCTGGCCACCGCCTTCGAGCCGGCCGGGCGGAACGCCTGAGCCACATCGGCCGAGCGAAATTGGTGACCCAATGGAAGCGACCCTCCACCAGGGCATCGGCGCCATGAGATTCGCACAGTCCCTGCTGCACCTGAGCAGGTCGAGGATCGAACTCCAAGCGGCCGGTCTCAAGGCTCGGACCTCCCCCGACGACGACCTCGCCTGGTGGGAAGCGACGATGGCCCTCAACCGGGCCCTGCATCGCCGGGGCACTGGGCACGACGCCGCCATGGCCGCCCACCTGGCCTCCCAGGCCGTCCTCGCCGCCGCGGCCCGAACCGGCCTGCCCATGAGCCCGGACGTCGCCGCTGTCGCCCGGTCCGCGGGCGAGGTGGCCCGGGTGCTGGTCGCCGAGGATCTGGACGCAAGGGCGGCGGGCTACCTGGCCCGCGGCTGGGAAGACCTCCTCATCCCGCCGGCGGACCCCCCCTCCCCCTCGGGGCCCGCCGGCGGGAGGGGACCCCGAAGGCCACGAGCCGCGGCGAACCAGCCGAGGCTCGCGTAGCTCCGCTCGACGGCGCCGTTCTTTGTCTCGATGGCGACAAATGAAGACCGCCGATCGTTCGACGGCGTTGGACCGGCTGAAGCCCGGGCAACGAGGCCGGGCCCGGCAGAAGGAGGATTCATGGACGCGCTGCTCACCATCGGCCTCATCGGCGCCTTCGCGACCGCCGTGGTCGTCATGCACCTGCATCTGACCGCCCGCCCGCCCGAACCCGTCCTCGTGCGCCCGATGGACGACATCGACGCCGAGTTCTTCCGCATCATCGACCGCGAACGGCTCCGGGACGCTTGGTGAGGTCCGAAGCGTCAGAAGCCGGCATCGGCCACGCCGCGGTCACGGGGGCCGTCATCGGCTACTTCGTGGTCCTCACCATCGTCAGCGGGATCGTGCTCATCGCCGGCGCCGGGCTGGGCGTCGCCCTGGCCGTGGGCGCCTACGTGGCCATCTGGGGCGGCCCCGGGTGGGGCGGAATGATCGGAGCCCAGCGCTACGCCGACCGGATCGCCGACACCGAACGGAGCGCCGCCCGGCGCCGGCCCGGGAAAGAATGGCTCTCATGATCCGCAAGATCGTTGGCTTCCACCAAGACGAGGAAGGCGACTGGGTCGCCGAGTTGACATGCCTGCACAGCCAGCACGTGCGTCACCAACCTCCCTTCTTTGACCGTCCGTGGGTGCAGGTCCCCTCCGAGCGTGCGGCGGCCGTCGGCGGTGAGATCGAGTGCCCCCTCTGCGACCGGGCCGAACTGCCGGAACGGCTCCATGTCGTCCGGACGGCAGGCCCCTTCGATGCCGACAGCCTGCCCGCGGGCCTGCGCAGGGCTCACCATGTGGCGGACGGGAACTGGGGCTACCTGCACGTCCTCGAAGGCGCGGCCCGCTTGACCATGGAGAGCGATCCGCCGATCCGGGTCCAGCTGAAAGCCGGGGAGGGCCAACCCATTCCGCCTGGAGTGCCACACGCCGTCTCGCTCCAAGGCCCCGTCCGTCTTGCCATCGACTTCCTGACGCGGGACGACGACCTCTAGATCAGGCCGTTTAGAAAGAAACCTCTATGTCAATGGATTTGGTTTTACAATTGAAAGCCGTGGGAACGGAAGCCGAACCACCTGCCAAGGGCGACGATGTGGCGCGCGTCTGTAGCCTCGGCGACCCCGCTCGCCGTGGCTTGTACGACTTCGTCGCCGGCCAGGGTGAACCCGTCGGCCGGGATGAGGCGGCCGCAGCGGTGGGCATCAGTCGTTCACTGGCTGCCTATCACCTCGACCGGATGGTCGACGACGGCCTGCTGGAAGTGTCCTTCGCCCGCCGAAGCGGACGCACCGGGCCAGGGGCCGGGCGGCCGGCCAAGCTCTATCACCGGGCGGCGCGGGAGTTTCAGATCAACCTCCCGCCTCGGGACTACGAACTGGCCGCCCGACTGTTGGCGCAGGCGGTGGAGGCCGAGGACACCGGACGGGCCCGGGCTTCCCTGGAGAAGGCGGCTCGCTCCCTGGGCCGGGACCTGGCGGCCGAGGCCCAGCAGCGCCGCTCGCAAGTCAAGCGCGCCAAGCCCCAAGCCGTCGTCGAGGAGGTCCTGGCGGGTCGAGGCTACGAGCCGTTCCACGACGCTGAGGGAGCCATCCGCCTCCGCAACTGTCCCTTCGACCGGCTCGCCGACACGCACCGGGATCTCATCTGCGGCATGAACCTTTGTCTCCTCGAAGAGGCGGTAGCCGGGGACACAGGCCTGCACGCGGTCCTCGATCCCAAGCCGGGAATGTGTTGTGTGGCGATGCTTCCTAAGCCACGGGAGCGAAAACGCTGACCGACCAACGACATCAGGAGCGGGCGACATCAGAGCGGGCACCGAACAGTGCCCGCCGGTCACGAAGGATCCGGGCCACCCTGCCCGTCGGCAGCTCCACAGGGAAGCCGGCAGCCGCCCGCTCCTCCTCCGACTCGCCGCCCCAGAAACCGTATTCCCCCTGCGTCCTGGCCCACTCCCGGCAGGCAACCAGCACCGGGCAGCGACGGCACAGAGCCCGCGCTTCCTGCTCCCGGCCCTGTCGAGCCGCGGGGCGTTCGGCGTGCTGAGAGAAGAACACGCTGGTCCGCCCCCGGCACGCCGCCCATCTCGCCCACCACTGCGGGGAGCGCGCCTGGGGCACGAGCCGGTTGCGATCCAAGACGCGAACGGGAGCCACGGCCGTCATCGGACTGGTCATGGGAGAGCGCGAGCTACCACGTAGTCGCGCAGGACATTTCTCTCCAGCTCCAGTTCCTCCAGGCGGTTCTTGACCAGATCGCCGATGCTGATCAACCCGCACAGCCGGCCGCCGTCCACCACGGGCAGGTGACGCTTCCGGGCCTCGGTCATGATCAGCATGCAGTCGTTGGTGTTGTCGTCGGGTCGACAGACAGGTACCCGCCTGGACATCACCTTCTTGACCTGCAGGGAAAGGAGCTGGTTCCCGTGACGGATGAGGGCCCGGGCGACGTCGCGATCGGAGATCGTCCCTAGCACGTGCTCCCCGTCCTCCGTCACCACCAGCGCTCCGATGTTGCGCATGTTCATCTCATGAAGAGCTAGCAGGACCATCGTGTCGGGCTCGATGGTCACGGCATCCCAACCCTTGGCGTCGAGGATGGCGGAGACTTTCATGTGCGTTCCCTTCTGGTCAGTCGGCAACAGAGCCGCTGAGGTGACGAGCCGCCGGTCACGGCCGGGACCGTCCCGGGAGAGCGGGGGACGGCCACGGCCGGGACCGGGGCGGGGTACGGAGCGGGTCCGACCCGCCGGGGCGAGGGAGGTGGTCAGGGCGTGACTCGGACGACCCCCGTCATCTGGGGGTGGAAGGCGCAGACGTAGGGGAACTCGCCCGGCCCGTCGAAGCGGCGCTCCCAGACGGCCCCCGACTTCATGGTGCCCGAGTCGAAGGAGCCGTCGTTGGCCGACACCGTGTGGGGCTGCTGGCCCTTGTTGGTCCAGACCACGGCGGTGCCCGCCTTGACGGTGATGTCGGCCGGCGTGTACTTCCAGGTGTTGGCGTCGTTCTGGCTGCCCTCGGTCATGTCGACTGCTGTGCCGGCGGCGTCGGCGGGGATCGCCACCATCACGGTCATGGCGCTGAAGGCCCCGGTCAGGATGAGGCGGACAGTTCGAGAACGTAGTGAGCGCATCAGGATGATCCTCCGTTGTGTGACAGAACCAAGAGGTCTGTGTGGGTGGGTTGGACGGCGCTAGCAGAGGGCTTTGCTGAGCGGCTCCCGCTGCCGGCAGGTCATCTGCGCCTTCCAGGCGTCGGGCATGGTCTGGACCCAGCCGTTGTAGGCAACGGGGTAGGCGAAGACGCCGTTGCCCCCCTGGCCCGCCGTGTAGTCGTTGGCCGGTTCGTCGTCGGCCTGGATCCCGGGTTCGGGACTGGCGTAGAGGTTGCCGGCGATCTCGGCGTCGGAGGGGTCTCCGTCGTTGTTGGGGTCGCCGTTGATCACCAGCACCCGGTTGGCGTACTTGATGGAGACGTAGCCGTACCAGCCACCGCCCTTCTTCAGCCCGAAGTTGATGCCGTGGCATCCCGGGGCGCAGGGCAGCGCCTTGACGATCTTGTGGGTCTCCAGGTCGATGACGAGAACGTTGGACGTGAAGGTCCCCGCCACCAGCATGTACTGGTCGTCCGGGGAGATCGGTATCTGGATGGGTGACAGCGCGTAGGGCCCGGTGGATTCACCCGTGATCCGGTTGTAGTTCTGAATGAGGTCGATCCGGCTGGTCTCGGCGATGCCGCCCTTCCCGTCGGGGCAGGCCGGCTCCTCCGTCGAGTAGCAGACGATGTCGTGGCTCAACAGGTTCGAGATGTACCCCCGCTTGGAGTCGTTGGTGAACACGCCGGCGACGGGGTGCTCACCCGCATGGGGCTTCAGCATGGCGGGCACCGTCAGGTCGAAGATCGACCCGGTCTCATCGTTGGCGTTGGGGGTGATCACGTACTTGCCATTGCCGCTCACCCAGTGCCCGTGGGGCAGAGCCGGCTTCTCGCCGGGCTTCTGGGTCAGGTAGGTCTTGAGCACCTTGGTGCCGTCGGGGCTGACCTCGGAGACCCGACCACCCCCGTTGTTGGGGATCACGATGTTGCCGTTGCTCGCTCTCGTCACCACGTGCGAGGGCGACGGGCCGATCTCCAACTCATTGAGGACCGTGCCGTCCTTGGTGTCGAGCGTGGCCAGGGCCGTGCCGTACCAGTTGGTCACGAACATGCGCGACCCGTCGGCGTTGGTCCACTGGTTGTGCGGGTTGTTCAGGTCGACGGACTTGCCGAACCACTTGCTCTTCATCTTCCAGGTCTCGGCGTCCCAGGCCGTGATCGCCCCTGGCTTGGTCTTGCCCTTCGACATCTCCCACTGGGTGTCGACGTAGACCGTGCCGACACCCGGCTCCTTCGGCGGCACGGGCGCCTGGAGGACGCCCCCCGCCTCCTTGTACTTCTCCTGGTAGTAGGCATCGAGATCGGGGATGAAGTTGGGAGAGCCGTCCTCGTGGTAGGTCATGATCGGGGCCGGCGGGTAGCTCGGGTCGTAAGCCACTTCCTTGTCGGGGGCGTGCTTCTGCCAGTTCAACGGCCCGGTCAGGGTGAAGAACGACCGGACGATGTGGAGGACCTCGTGCGCCGCGCTGGGCTGGATCGTCCGGTCGATCCAGCGCAGCTTCTGGCCGAAGTCGGCGCCCGCGGTGGCCGGGTCGTCGATGACGGCGGCGGCGGCCATGTACGGGTGGATGGTGCAGTTCCAGACGTACAGCCCGGGGTCGACGAGGTCCACCGAGAATTCGCCCGTCACGGGTCCGGGAGTGTTGAAGGGCATGTTGGCGGCGCCCTCGGGCCAGACGATGCTGGTGACGGTGTGGGAGGTCTCCACGTCGGGCGCGTTGAGGACGAACTTGATCGTGGTCGGGCCCACCCCGGCGGCCAGAGACCGGGTGCGCAGGATCGGCTCGACTTCCTTCAGCTCGGTGTCGAACCAGTAGGAGGCGTCGTCCTTCACCTTGAAGGTGATGGGCGACTCCATGGTGGGCAGGGGCGTCTCGGCCGTGGGCCGCCAGGCGGCGGGATCGAAGTTCGGGATGGAGATCTTGTTGCCCTCACCGGGAACTCCCGGGATCGCCGCGGGCGCCTGGGACGTTGCCGCGCCGGCGGTCCCGGCGGTGCCGGTGTTGGCCCCCAGGGCGGCGATCAGGCTGACCACGGCGACTACGGGGACGAACCCCAGCCGTCGGACCGTCCGGATCATTGCTGGGCGTGAGGAGCGACCCGTCGCGGGTCTGGGCTCCCCGTGGAACGTGGATGTCATCGCACTACCTCCCCGGAGTCGGTGGCCGACTCCTCCCCCTCAGTTGGTGGCTCAAGATCAGCACTTGAATTTTGCGGTGATTTGACCTAGAAACCAGATACTAAGGGCAACCACCCTAGAAAACAAGTGACCAACTGAACTCCCGGCCGGCGGGTGAGGAGGCGTGATGACCAGCTTTCAGCCTTTATTTACAAGGTTGCGTTGAGCACGAGCGAGTCAAATCAATCTTCGACCATCTGGCCGGTAAATACAGGTGCCAGTACCGCACTGAGTCGATGCGGTGACCAGTGTCCAGCATTTACAAGGGGGAATCATGTACATCGGATCGGGAAGGCGTCGTCGCAGTGCTCTGGTGGTGTGCGCCACCCTGGCGGTCGGATTGGCCGCCTGCGGAAGCAACGATGGTGACGGTGCCGCGGCGGCTGCCGGCGGCGCGGCCGATGAGGCTGCGGCGCCGGCCGCGGCCCCGGCCGGGTCCGGGTTGGAGGTTGTGGCCAAGGACATCGCCTTCGAACCCGCCGAGCTCACCGTCGGGTCGTCGCCGGCCAAGATCACCTTGAGGAACGACGGCGCCATCCTCCACACGCTGGTGATCGAGGGGGCGCCCGGCTTCAAGCTCGAGGCGGCGAAGGGCGCATCCGACACCGGGACACTCGACGTCGCCCCGGGCACGTACACCGTCTACTGCGATCAGCCCGGTCACCGCGCCGCGGGCATGGCGACGAAGTTGACCGTGGGCTGACACGGGGCCGGGTCATGGCCCGGAGACCACGACATGAACGCCACCGCCCTCAGCGGGCGGCGCCCCGTCCGACCCGGAGCCGGCTCTAGGCCGAGGGTCCTCGCCGGCGCCGCGGTACGGCACCCTGCGGGGGCGCCGCCTCGCCCTTGGCCCCGGTCGTGCGGGTCACGGCGGTGCGAGTCACGGAGGAGCTGCGCCTGCCGCCCCCGGTCGGCTTGGCCGGCTTCGCGCACAGTTCGACCCGGCAGAGGCCGGGAGCGGTGAAGGGCACGACCCGCACCGCCACATCTTCCCCGGACGCGGTCTCGGCCAGACCGCGGACGATGCCCTCGTGAAAGGCGCACACGATCGAGCCGTCGGGATCGTCGGGATCGACACGGAAGGGGCAATTCTGGAGATCGAAGGCCAAGGCCTGGTTCCGCCGGACGGGTCGAGTGGGCGCGAAGGAGAGATGCTCCAGGGTGTCGACGACTTCCCGCGTCGTCTGCTCGAGGGATGGGTGTCGGAAGGTTTTCCCCAGCTCCCTGCCCCGCTGAATGCCCTCCTCCTCGGCGGCGGCGGCGGCTCCGCCGCCGTAGGCCTTCCGGAGCAGCGCCACAAGACTCCCCACGAACATGCGATTCTCCGGATCACCGCCGAGGATGGGGATCTTCAGCCGATAGCGCTTGGAGGGCCGGCCCCGGCCCCCAGGGACACCGGGGTCCTCGACCACCACCCCGGCGCCCAGGAGTTTCTCGAGGTGGCCCTGCACCGTCGTCCGGTGGACGCCCACGAGCCGGCTGAGCTCCGGAATCCCGCGCGGTCCCTCCGCCAGCGCCTCCACGATGGCCAGACGCGAGTCGTCGGCCAGGAGGTGGTGACGCTGGGCTCTGACCGCTCGAGGAAGACGTTGATCCATCTCTACGAACATCCAGGTCGGGAGGACATCATCAGCTCGATCATGCCATGCCAGTGGGCATCGAAAATGGTCGGCTCCGGGACTGACCAGCGGCGACAGGCCCTTTGCCCGACCTCACGTCCGGATGGTCCGACTCGAGGGCCGAAGAGTTCCCACCGCGTTCCACAATTTCCCAAGTGTCCATCTCGCTCATCAGTCTTGATCCGGTCCAAGCAGGGCTTCCCGACGTCCTGCCGGGCCCTCGGTGGCGAAGCTCGCGCCACTCTAGGGCGTTCCAATAGTTTTCAAGGGCAGGTACCCCATAATATCTTCGTCGCCGGTCTTCTCGGACCTCTCGATCCTCGGCATCCTGTCGGGGGACGGCGGTGACCCTCACCCCGGCCGGCCGGCCGTCCAAACGCTCCCCCCTCCGGGAGCCCCTCCTCCCCGGCGACCCCGAGGTCCGCCTCTTCGTCGGGAGCCTCGTCAGCCTGCCACCGACAAGTTTCGGGGGGGACCTGGGGACTGACGCACCCGGAGACCCTCAGAATCGCACGCCGTACGCGTAGCCGTGGCGGTGAGCGCGCTGGTGAGGATCTCCGCTGCTCGGGCCCGCCGTCGGCTTGCCGAGGATGATGACGCCTGTCGGGCAACGG
>Ga0299907_10000399_pt1 | contig 20720 bp, 17 predicted proteins | sample RVTome_16_FD_198680 | JGI IMG/M metagenome (GOLD analysis project Ga0299907, IMG submission 198680) | Soil microbial communities from uranium-contaminated site in the Upper Colorado River Basin, Wyoming, United States - RVT152D67 (version 2) ...
ATTCGGATCTGCCGTCGGCGTTCGAGGGAACCAGCAACGGGGTGTTCTGGAACCAGGGCGAGATCTGCTCGGCGGGCACCCGGGTGTTCGTGGATCGTTCCGTTTACGACGACGCGGTGAACGCGTTCGTCGACCGAGCGAAGACGATCCGCCTCGGTGACGGCCTCGATGATGAGACGACGATGGGGCCGCTCATCTCGCTGGAGCAGAAGGACCGCGTCTCGCGGTACATCGAGATCGGGACCTCGGAGGCCAGGCTCGCGGGTCAGGGCTCCCTGCCGGATGACCGGCGGCTCGCCAACGGCTACTTCGTGGCTCCGACGGTCTTCGCCGACGTCGACAACTCGGCAACGATCGCTCGCGAGGAGATCTTCGGTCCGGTGATGTCGGTGATCCCGTTCCAGGATGTCGACGACATCGTGCGGCTCGCGAACGACACGGAGTACGGGCTCGCCGCCGCCGTCTGGACGACCGACATCAAGAAGGCGTTGCGGACCGCGCAGGCCCTTCGCGCCGGCATCGTGTGGATCAACGACTCGCAGCCGGCGCCGACCGAGATGCCGTGGGGCGGCTATAAGCAATCGGGCATCGGCCGCGAGCTCGGCAAAGAGGGTCTCGAGGACTTCCTCGAGAAGAAGTCCGTCTACGTGAACCTCGCCTGATCCTCGCGGCAAGACGCGGCGAGCGTCGTGTATCGTCCTGGCCATGGCCGGGGGTGAGGTCGTTCTCGTCGATCTCGTGAAGCGGTTCATCGATGTCACGGCGGTCGCAGGCATAAACCTGGACATGCCGCCCGGCGAGTTCTTCTCGCTGCTCGGTCCCTCCGGTTGCGGCAAGACGACGACGCTCCGGCTGATCGCGGGGTTCGAACGGCCCGACGAGGGGCAGATCCTGCTCGACGGCGTCGACATGGTGCAGACGCCGCCACACAAGCGAAACGTCAACACGGTGTTCCAGAACTACGCACTGTTCCCGCACCTGTCGGTGGCCGACAACGTCGGGTTCGGGCTCCGTTACAAGGACGTCTCCAAGCAGGAGGCGAAGAAGCGGGTCTCCGATGCGCTCGAGCTGGTTCGGCTTCAGGGGCTCGAGCGCCGGCGACCGACACAGCTATCCGGCGGTCAGCAGCAGCGCGTCGCGCTCGCTCGGGCGCTCGTGCTGAACCCGTCGGTGCTGCTGCTCGATGAGCCGCTCGGCGCGCTCGACGCCAAGCTCCGCAAGGCGCTCCAGATCGAGCTCAAGGCGCTCCAGGAGGAGGTCGGCATCACGTTCATCTATGTGACGCACGACCAGGAGGAGGCGCTCACGATGTCGGACCGGCTCGCCGTGATGAGCAACGGCCGTGTCGAGCAGATCGGAACGCCATCGGAGGTCTACGAGGAGCCGACGACCGCGTACGTCGCCGACTTCCTCGGGGTGTCGAACATGATGGACGCCGATGCCGAGAGCACGGACGGCGACGGCCGCTGCAGGATTCAGCTGGGGGACTTCGAGCTCGTCGCCGTACGCGGCGACACCGACGCGAAGGGCGAGGTGAAGGTCGTGATCAGGCCCGAGCGCGTTCGGCTCGAAGAGAGCGGCACGACCGGTGAGAACCGCATCCCCGGCATGGTCGAGCGAGTCGTTTACGTCGGCTCGACGATGCAGGTCATCGTGCACCTGGCGTCGGGACCGACGCTCCAGGCGTGGCTACAGAACGAGGGCGATGGTCTGCCGTACGCCCAGGGCCACCCGGTCGCCGTGCACTTGCCGTCCGATGCCCTCCGCGTGCTGGCCGATACGTCGGCGACGGTCGTTGAACCCGTCGACGCCTGACGCTCCCGTCCTGCTCAGACCTGGCCGAGGGCCGTCAGCTCGTCGCGGTGCTGGCCGCGCGTGGAGTAGCGGTACGCCAGATACCCGACGATGACGACGAGCGTCGTCGCGAACAGCAGGAACGTGGCCGCGGCGTTGATCGCCGGCGTCGGTGAACCGCGGGAGAAGTTGTAGATCTTTACCGAAAGCGGTTCACTCGACGCCGGGCCCGACAGGTAGCGGACGGTGACGAAGTCGTCGAGGGAGTCCGCGAACACCACCGTGAAGCTGGCCAGGATCGCCGGATAGAGCATCGGTAGCAGCACGCGCCGGACCGCCTGTCGCGGCGGCGCCCCCAGGTCCATCGCCGCCTCCTCGTACTCCTTGTCGATCGAGAGCAGCCGTGCCCGCACGATGATCACCGGGTAGGACAGCTGATACGTCACGAGCCCGACGACCTGCGCTACCGTCCCGAGGTTCAAGAACTCAAGAACGTTGACGACGACGAGGAACATCGCGACGCCGAGGACGATCTCCGGGAGCACGAACGACAGGAGCATCACGAAGTTCGCCGTTCCCGAACCGCGACCGCGCCACCGGTCCAGCCCGATGGCGAACGCGACGCCGAGCGGCACCGTGATCAGCATCGTGCCGATCGACAGGCGCAAGCTCTGGAAGATGGCGACGTGGAGCTCGGGGTCTCGGAAGAGCGAGCCGCTCGGATCGCCCCACCACCAGTTCAGCCCGAGGCCCTGGATCGACGAGTTGGATCGTCCCTGGTTGAAGGAAATGAGGATCGCCACGAACAGCGGGAGGATCGACCAGGCAAGGTACCCCCAGGTCACGGCCTTCAGGAAGCCCGGCTTGCGCCAAGGGTTGCTCCACCAACGGCGGAGCCGTCCGGCACGCGGCGCCGGGACAGCGGCCTCGACCCGTCTCTGTTCGGCAACCGTGGTCTCGGTCATCGGGCCGCCGCCGTCCTGGCGGTGCTGCGCAGGTAGTACCCGATCGGGATCAAAAGCAGCAGCATCAGGATCAGGATCAGCACGGCGGCCTCGGGTTGCTGACCCGCCGTGTAGATCGAGTCGTCGATGAGGTTGCCGATCATCGTGGTGCTCGGCGAACCCGAGAGCAAGGTGTTCGTGAAGTAGTCGCCGAACATCGGCAGCGAGACGATGACGAGGCCGGCCAGGATGGCGGGACGCGACAGCGGAAGGGTAACCCGCAGGAACGTCGACAATGGGTTCGCTCCCAGGTCGCGACCGGACTCCAGCAGGTTGACGTCAATCCGGTCGAGGAACGCGTACACCGGCAGGATCATGTACGGGATGTATCCGTACACGAGGCCCAGGATCACCGTGATTCCCCGTCCCTCGAGCCAGCCCACCGGCTCGGGCACGATCTGGAGGAACGTGAGGACGCGGTTCACGTACCCGTCCGGCTGGAGCAGATTGATCCAGGCCAGCATCCGCATCAGATAGCTGATCCACAGCGGCGAGATCAGCAGGACGAGCAGGAGGGTCTTGCGTCGGCCGGCGTACCGGGCGACGTAATACGCGACGGCGTAGCCGAGGACCAGGCAGATCGCGCTTGCCACCAGCACGTATCCGAATGTCCGCAGGTACACGGTCTGGAACAGTCCGAACGTCTTGTCCAGGCCCTCGGCCACGTGCGCCGTCGTCCACCACCACGGCTGCCAGACGGGCACCGGGGTTCGGAGGATCGGGTCGACCGTGCCGAAGGCGATCGACAGCACTGTGTACAGCGGCAGGAGAAAGAACACGAGCAGCCACGCGATGGCCGGAGCGGCGAATGACTGCCAGTACCAGCGCGGATAGTGGACGCCGTTCGTCTGGGCGTCGCGCCCCCGCCGGAGCTTCGGGACTCGGGCCGGCGCCGCGCTACCCGCCGGTCGTGACACCGGCCTTGAACTGCTGCCAGACGTCGTTCCAGCGTTCGTCGGCCTCGGGGGATAGCGGGGCTTGCCGGTATCCAACGTCGAAGTCCGACTGGCGAACCACTGCCGCCTCCATCCACGGAAGGACGTACTCGGCCGGCTCGGCCCAGCCGGAGACCTGCGAGTACAGGCCCTCCGTCTCGGTGAGCAGCGCGGGTTGCGCGTCGTTCAGTGGTGGCTGGTACCCGACCCACGAGAAGTTGTCCATCGCGTTCTCGAAGTCGAGCATGAAGTTGATGAACTCGTGCGCCAGCCGCGGGTGTGGCGCGTTGGCGGGGATGGCGATGCAGTCGTTGTCGACCGGACCCCTCCGATCCTCGGGGAACCAGTAGCCGAGGTTCTCGTAGTAGTCCCGTGTGTACGTCGGGACGTAGCCCCAGCCGGCGGCGATGTCGCCCGACCAGGACAGGTGGAGGTCGAACTCGCCCTGCGGCAGGCGCTTGTAGGACCCGTTGATCGTCGCGCGCGGGTTGACCACGTCGAGCATCGACAGGAGCTCGTCCCTCGCCACCCCGAGGTCCTCCGGATCGCCCGTGCTGATGTCGGTGATGCCGGCCTTGAGCAGCGCGGTCTGGATCGTGTCCCGGTAGCTGTCGTAGACGCCGACGCGATCACGATGCGATGGGTCCCACAGGATCTCCCACGGGTTCGCCATCCCGTAGATCTCGTCGTCCGAGATGACGTCTCGACGGTACGAGATCCCCGTCGTGTAGACGGTGTACGGAACGCTGTATCGCCACTCCTGGTCGTAGTAGGGATTCTGGTAGACGTCCCATACGTTCTGCTCGAGGTTGGGGATCAGGTCGTGGTTGAGGGGCTGCAGGAGCCCCGCCACCGCAAGCTTGGGCACGACGTCGATTGTGGGGAAGAAGACGTCCGCTTCGATCTCTCCCGCTTGGAGCTTGGCCACGGCCTCTTCCATGTTGTTGAAGGTCGTGACGGCACTGAAGGAGATGTCGTGCTCGGCGTTCTCTTCGACGAACCGACGCACGATCGCCTTCCACACGTAGTCGACCCAGTTGAAGATCTGGAGGTCCGCGCCCTGCTCGATCGGCGTGTCGGTGGGGATGGGTTCGCCGTTCATCGGCAGGGTTACCGGGCTGTCCGGCCGTGGGACGAGGAGGTTGATCTGCTCGCGACTCGCGGTCTCTCCTGGTCGGTCGCACGCCGCAAGGACGGCAGCCAGGCTCGGGAGCGCGACGGCCGACCCGGCCGAGCGCCGAAGGAACTCGCGCCGGCTCATACCTCTGCGACGTTCACGTGGGTGTTGCATGATTGCGGCCTCCTCGCTGGGCCGTTTGTACGACCGTACAAACACTTGAGTAGCACACGCGAACTCGCTCCGCAACCCAACCGCACTGGAGCCCCGGGCGCGGCTGAAGAGCTATTCAATCGCACTATCATGCGGCCGTCGTGACCGAGGACGCCGAGAACGTCGCGCTTGCCGACGGCGACGTCCTGCTCTCGGAGGACCTCGGTGCGGTCCGCCGCCTCACCCTGAACCGGATGCGATCGCTGAACGCGCTGAACGAGGAGCTCCTCGATGCGCTCGAGGCGGCGCTCGACGCGGCGGCCAGCGACGACGGCGTTCATGTCGTCGTGATCCGCGGTTCCGGACGCGCGTTCTGCTCCGGCTACGACCTCAACGAGGACGCGTCCGGCGAGCCGATGGATGCGCGCGCGTGGCTGACTGTCTTGAAACGCGACAACGATCGGATGATGAGGATCTTCGATCACCCCAAGCCGGTCATCGCGAGCGTCCACTCGTACTGCCTCGCCGGTGGTACCGACCTGATGCTCGCGTGCGACTTGGCCGTCGCCGCCGACGACGCGTTCTTCGGGTACGTCGACGTGCGGTTCGGCTCGGGCGTCGTGTCCATGTTCCTGCCGTGGGTGATCGGCGTGCGCGCCGCGAAGGAGCTGCTGTTCACCGGGGAGGATCGCGTGCGGGCGTCCGAGGCGCTGCGGCTCGGGATGGTCAACCGCGTCGTGCCTCGCGACCGGCTGGACGAGGCGACGCTGGAGCTGGCCGACCAGATCGCGATGAACGAACCCCACGTGGTCGCGGCGACGAAGCGGGCAGTGAACCGCGTGTGGGAGGTCGCCGGGTTCCGCGACGCGATGGAGGCGAACGTCGAGATCGACGTCGACATCGAGACCGCCAACCTGCCGATGCGTGAGGAGTTCCGCAGGATCACGCAGGAGCGGGGGCTCAAGGCCGCGATCGCCTGGCGAGACGCTCGGTACCGCGGCACCACGTGATCTATGGCCTCGGCGCTGCGATCTTCTGGGGTCTCGCCGATCTGTTCGCAGCGTTCTCGGGGCGAAGGGTCGGCGTCGCGGCCACGGTCTTGCTCTCGCAGGTCGCGGCCGCCGTTGCCATCAATGTCGTGGTACTCGCGTCGGGGCACGATCTCGACCGAGTCGCCGAGGTGGCAGGCTGGTTGACCCCGGTCGCCGTGGTGACCGCGGTGGCCTACGTGTCGCTGTACCGAGCTCTCGAGCTCGGGCCGATCGCGCTCGTCTCACCGCTCCTCGCGTCGTACGCGGTCATCCCGGTTCTGCTCGCGGTGATCTTCCTCGACGAGTCGCTCGGCTCGATCGAGATCACCGGCGCCGCCGTAACGATCGTCGGCGCCGTCGTGACCTCTGCCGACGTACGATCGCTGCGGACGGGGACGCGGGTCCCCGCTGCAGCGTTACCGTGGGCCCTCGGGTCCACGGTGCTGTTCGGAACCGCGGCCTACGCCCTCGCCTGGTCCGCGAAGCGGGTCGGGTGGCTCACCTCTCTGTGGCTCGTGCGAACGTCCACGGCGCTTCTGTTCGTCGTCGCGGCCGTCGTCGCGTTCGCGGTGCTGCGGCGGCCGGCGCTCCGCGGATCTCTCTCGACCCGAGCCGTCGCGCTGTGCGCGCTGCTTGGCCTGGCGGATCTGGCCGGAACGATCTCCTACTCGCGGGGCTCCGAGGTGGGTCTCGTCTCGATCGTCACGGCGGTGTCGGCCACGTACCCGCTGATCCCGGTGTTCGGCGGCATCGCGCTGCTCGACGAGCGTCCGGCCATCAACCACTACGTCGGGGTGGCCATGGTCATCGCGGGCCTGCTGTTGCTGGGCGCCTGACCGGCCGGTGCCGGTAGAACTCCACGTGCTCAGCGGGGAGCGGCGTGTTCCCGAGGATGAGGTCGGCGGCCTTCTCGGCGATCATCATCACCGGCGCATAGATGTTCCCGTTCGTCACGAACGGCATCACCGAGGCGTCGACCACGCGTAGCCCTTCGAGGCCGCGGACCTTCATCGTCCGCTGGTCGACCACGGCCATCTCGTCGGTTCCCATCCGGCAGGTGCAGGACGGATGGAGCGCCGTTTCGGCGTCGCGCGCTACCCAAGCCAGGATCTGCTCGTCGGTCTCAACCGACGGGCCGGGAGACACCTCCCCACCGTTGAACGGATCCATCGCCGGTTGGTTCAGGATGTGCCGGGCCACGCGCACGGCCTCGGTCCATTCGCGCCGGTCGCTCAGCGTCGACAGGTAGTTGAAGCGAAGGGCCGGATGCACCCGAGCGTCGACACTTTTGATCTTCACCGAGCCGCGCGTGTCGGCATACATCGGCCCCACGTGCACCTGGTATCCGTGGCCGCCGGCCGGCGCCGAGCCGTTGTAGCGCACCGCGATCGGAAGGAAGTGGAACATCAGGTTCGGATACGCGACGTCGTCGTTGCTGCGGGCGAACCCGCCGCCCTCGAAGTGGTTTGTCGCGCCGGGCCCTTTCCGGAAGAACAGCCATTGGAAGCCGATCCACGGCCGGTACCGCCACTTGAGGTACGGAGCCATCGACACCGGCTGCTTGCTTGAGTACTGGATGTACACCTCCAAGTGGTCCTGGAGGTTCTCGCCGACGCCGGGCAGGTCGTGCGCCACGTCGACGCCGAGCGCCTCGAGCTCGCGAGCGTTGCCGACGCCGGAGAGTTGGAGCATCTGCGGCGAGTTGATCGCCCCGCCGCACAGGATCACCTCGTTGGCACGAACGCGTTCGCGCTTGCCGAAACGTGAGTACTCGACGCCGAGGGCACGCGTCTTGGCCTCGTCGAACAGGATCCGCGTGACGAAGGCGCGGGTGCGGACCTCGAGGTTCGTGCGGTGCCGGATGGGATCGAGGTACGCGTCCGACGCCGACAGCCTGCGTCCTCGATAGACGTTCCGGTCGAACGGCGCGAATCCCTCCTGCCGGTAGCCGTTCACGTCGTCGGTGAGCTCGTAGCCGGCCTCCCGGACCGCCTGGAAGAACGCGCCGAACAGCGGGTTGGTCGCCGGTCCGCGTTCGAGCACGAGTGGCCCGTGGTGCCCTCGGTACGGATCGTCGGGCGCGGCGGCGAGGCAGTTCTCCATCCGCTTGAAGTAGGGAAGGCAGTGCGCGTAGTCCCAGGTCTCCATGCCCGGTTCGGCCGCCCAGCGTTCGTAATCGAGCGGGTTGCCGCGCTGGAAGATCATCCCGTTGATGCTGCTCGAGCCGCCGAGCACCTTCCCGCGCGCGTGGTACACGCGACGACCGTTCATGAACGGCTCGGGCTCGGACTCGTACTTCCAGTCGTAGAAGCGGCTCCCGATCGGATACGTGAGCGCCGCCGGCATGTGGATGAACACGTCCCACGGGTAGTCGGACCGACCGGCTTCGAGGACGAGCACGCGGTTGGACGAGTCGGCGCTGAGACGGTTCGCCAGCGCGCACCCCGCAGAGCCGCCGCCGACGATGACGAAGTCGTAGATCGTCACGTTCGTTCCCGATGCTAGTCGAACGCCGTGTGTGCCGATCAGCGCTATCGTGCTGGTCGATGGGCGCTTCGACCGACGCGTACGGAGCCGCGATCGACGCCGTCCAGGCGGCGAATCGTGAGGGCGTCCCCCTGAAGCTCATCGGCGGCCAGGCGGTGCGCCACCTGACCCAGCACACGTGCGCTCCTCGGGTCCGGAACGATCAGGACATGGACTTCGCGTCGGTCTCCTCGGCGAAGAGACCGGTGATGGAGTTCCTGTTCGACAGGGGGTTCCAGGGCGACCGGCAGTTCAACACGATGCACGGCCACCGGCAGATGTACTTCACCGCGGCCAACGGCACATCGGCCGACGTGGTCATGGATCAGCTGCGGATGTGCCACGTGCTCGACTTCAGCGGCCGGATCGATCGGATGCCCTTGACGCTCGACGTCACAGACCTGCTGCTGACCAAGCTGCAGGTCGTCCAGCAGAACGAGAAGGACGTGCAGGACATCGTCTATCTGCTCTCGTGCTACGAGGTTCGCGAGGGCGACGAGGCGGAGACGATCGGGCTCGCGCGGTTCGGCAAGGTCGTCGCCGACGATTGGGGATGGTGGCGGACCACGACCGGCAACCTCGATCGGGTGGTGGAGCTCGCTCGGGGCGAGCTCGCGCGGCTCGTCCCGCCGGGGTGCGACTTCGATCCGATCGATCAGGCGGTCGCGCTCCGCAAGCACGCCGACGCCGTCCCCAAGGGTCTGAAGTGGAAGGTCAGGGCCCGCGTGGGAGACCGAGTTCAGTGGTACGACGTTCCCGAGGAGATCGGGCATTAGCCGGCGTGCAGAGGGCTCGAGCGGTGAACGAGCGGAGCGACCAAACGTAGCCCCGTGGGAGGAGCGGTTGTCCACGCCCGAAACCTCGGTTGCGCATGTCGGCCGTCCCAACCAAGATTGCCGCTGAGGACGGGAGAGATGCCCAAGATCTTCTACGTCACGGATCTCCACGGCTCGGAGATCTGCTGGAAGAAGTTCCTGAACGCCGGGGCGTTCTACCAGGCCGACGTGGTCATTCTCGGCGGCGACGTCACCGGGAAAGCCATGGTCCCGATCGTCCAGCGCTCCAACGTCAGCTGGGAAGCGTCGCTGCAGGACCACCGCGAGACGCTCGAGTCCGAGTCCGAGATCGTCGAGTTCGAGAAGCGCGTCATGAACCGCGGCTACTACCCGATCCGAGTGTCCGACCAGGAGTACGTCGCGTTGCAGGAGGACGAGGATCTCGTCGACAAGCGCTTCAAGGAGGTCATGATCGAGGGGACCGAGCGCTGGATTGCCATGGCCGAGGAGCGGCTCGCGGGGACGGGGATCCGGGCGATCGCCTGCCCGGCGAACGACGACATGTTCGAGATTGACGACGTCCTGGCTCGGGCGGAGATCGTCGAGACCGGCGACGAGGATCACCCCATCGAGCTCGACGGCTTCACGATGATCTCGATGGGGTGGACGAACCCGACGCCGTGGAACACGTTCCGCGAGGCCGAGGAACCGGAGCTGGCCAAGCGGATCGAACGCGCGCTCGAGCACGCGAGCGATCCGGACACGACGATCTTCAACTTCCACGCACCGCCTTACGGCTCCAAGCTCGACAACGCGCCCGCGCTGAACGCTGACATGACGTACGTCTCGGGCGGTCAGGCGATCCGCCCGGTCGGTTCGACGTCGGTCCGGGACTCGATCCAAGCGCATCAGCCGCTGCTGTCGCTCCACGGTCACATCCACGAGAGCAAGGGATCCGCCCGGATCGGGCGAACCCTCGCGCTGAATCCCGGGAGCTCGTACGAGGAAGGGGTGTTGCAGGCGGCGATCGTCAACATCGACGCCAAGAAGAGGAAGATCAAGAACTACCAGCTCGTGAACGGCTGATCCGTCGGGACGGAAAGGAGGGTCCGGTCGATGGCGGTTGTGAGCGAAGCACCCGGCCTGTTCCTGCGAAAGGCCACGGGCCTCGTCAAGGGATGGTCCAAGTTCGACGCGTTCCTGTACAGCTTCATGTCGGTCAACTTCGTCACGCTCGGCCTGTTCTTCGCGTTTTCCGTGCTGGCGTTCGTACCGAGCGGACAGATCCTGCCGGCGCTGCTGATCTCGGGGGTGTTCGTCACGTTCCTCGTGGTCACGTACGCCGGCCTGATCTCGGTCATGCCGCGGGCCGGTGGGGACTACGTTTGGCAGAGCCGCGTTCTCGGGGGTGGCATCGCGTTCGTACTGGCGGTGACGGGATGGTGGTTCATCCTGTGGTACTGGGCGCCGGTCTACGCGAACATCCTGAACGTCGAGGTGTTCCAGCCGCTGGCCGCGGTGCTCGGCCTCGACGGCCTCACCGACTTCCTGGCCAAGGACATCGGGCTGTTCACCGTGGCCATCGTCACGGTGGGGCTCGCGGCCGTCCTCGTCTCGCTGGGGATGGAGGGCTACGCAAAGATCCAGAAGTACTGCTTCTACCTGGGCCTTGCGGGCCTCGCGGTCATCTTCCTGGTGATGCTGTTCGGCTCGCGCAGCGGGTTCGAGAGCGCCTTCAACCAGGAGGCCTCGAACCTGTTCGGTGCCAGCGGCAACGCGTACCAGCAGACGATCGAGCTCGGTCAGACGAACAACGCGGGGCCCATCGTCCCGGACCTCGGGTTCACCCCCTTCTTCGGCGACTCACTGCTGCTGATCCCGTTCCTGTGCTTCTGGATCCTGTGGCCGAACTGGGGCGCCACCCTGTACGGCGAGGTCCGAGGCGCGAGCGACTTCCGGCGCGTCATGAGCGGGATGATGTGGGGCCTGTGGGTGACAGTCGCCATCGCCTTCGTGTTCGTCCTGCTCTCCGCGAAGTTCTTCGGATGGGAGTTCTTCAACGCGGCGAATCTCAACTACTGGGCGACCGTGTACGGGTTCGGCGACGCGGCGATCCCCATCTGGTCGTACCCGCCGATGCTGGCGAGCTTCTACTTCCACAACGAGGCCATCCAGGCGATCATCGTGCTCGTCTTCGGCGCCTGGTTCCTCGGGTGGGCGGGCACGCTGTTCCTGTCGTCGACGCGGGTGATCTTCGCCGCGGCATTCGACCGCATCCTTCCGGAGAAGGTGGCCGACGTGTCCGAGCGACGGCACGTTCCCTACTGGGCGTTGCTGCTGATGCTCGTCCCGTCGATCGTCGTGAGCTGGCTGTACGCGTACACGTCGGACTTCGCCACGTTCATCCTCGATGCCACCTTGGTGATCGCAGTGACGTTCTTCGGGACGTCGATCGCGGCGATGATCCTTCCGTACCGCAAGAAGCGGCTGTACGAGAACTCCCCGATCGCTCGGTACAAGGTCGCGGGGATCCCGCTCATCACCATAACGGGCGCGATCACGGCGGCGTTCCTCGGTTTCAACCTGTACCACTGGTTCACCAACGACCTGTACGCGGTGAACAACTCGACGTCGCTGTGGTTCATGGCGTCGATGTACGGGCTGGCGATTGTGATCTATGTGGTCGCGTGGTTCGTGCGGCGGAGCCAGGGCATCAACCTGAGCGCGATCCACCGGGAGATCCCGGTCGAGTAGCCTCGGATTGGTCCGGGAGCGAGGGGCGGTCCTCGGACCGCCCCTCGCGTCTGCTGGGGTGTGTGAGGTGAGCGATGGCTGACGAGTACTCGATGTTCATCGACGGCGCGTGGACGGCGTCGGAGTCCGGAGCCGTGTTCGACGCGACGAGCCCGTCCACCGGCGAGGTCATCGGAACTGTTCCTGAAGGCACGCGCGAGGACGTCCGTCGGGCGATCGACGGTGCGAACCGCGCCTGGCCCACATGGGCGGCGATGTCCGCGTTCGACCGATCCGCCGCGATGCGGCGGATCGGCGCCGCGATGGAAGCGCGCCGCGACGACCTGGCCCGAACGCTCGCGCTCGATCAGGGTAAGCCGCTCGTCGCGGAGGCGCGAGACGAGGTCGAGGAGCTGATCGTCTACTTCTCCATGGCCGGTGAGGACGCGGTTCGCGCGGACGGCCTGTTGCCGCCGTCCGTCGACGCGAACAAGCGCGTGCTGGTCCAGCGCGTTCCCCGCGGCGTCGTCGGCGTGATCAGTCCGTGGAACTGGCCGTACACGATGCCGGCCGAGATCGTCGCGCCCGCGCTCGCCTACGGGAACGCTGTCGTGCTCGCGCCGGCGCCGACGACGAGCGTCTGCGCGGTGAAGCTCGCCGAGTGCATCGCCGAGGCGGGCCTCCCGCCCGGCGTGTTCAACCTCGTCACCGGTCCGGGTCCCGTCGTCGGCGACGAGGTCGCCGCCGACGAAGGAACGCACGCCGTCGGGTTCATCGGCTCGATTGCCACCGGGCGCCGCGTCGCCGAGCGGGCAGCGGGCAAGGAGCTGTTGCTCGAGATGGGCGGCAACGGACCGCTCGTCGTCCTGGAGGATGCGGATCTCGACCGCGCGGTCGAGGGGACGCTCTCGGCGTGCTTCCTGAACGCGGGACAGAGCTGCACCGCCGGCGAGCGTGTGCTCGTGCACCGAGTTGTGCACGACGAGTACGTCCGACGGCTCGGCGAGGCGATCTCGGCACGGATCCGGCTGGGCGACCCGTTCGAGGACGAAACCACGATGGGTCCGCTGAACAACACCGGCGTCGCCGACAAGACCGAACGGCACGTCGAGGACGCCGCGTCACGCGGCGCGATCGTCGCGGTCGGCGGCAAGCGCGCGCCGCAGCACGGAAGCGACCTGTTCTTCGAGGCGACCGTGGTGGACGGAGTCACCGACGACATGGAGATCGCCCGCGAGGAGACGTTCGGGCCTGTCGTTCCGGTCTCGGCGATCGACTCCGAGGACGAGGCGATCGCGATCGTCAACTCCTCACCGTACGGACTGCTCTCGGCGATCTTCACTCGCGACCTTCGACGCGGACTGCGCTATGCCGAGGCCGTCCGGACTGGCTGGGTCAACGTGAACGAGGGAACGAACTACTGGGAGTCGCACCTGCCCTTCGGCGGGCGCGCGGGCTCGGCGAGCGGGGTCGGCCGCGTCGGCGGTCGCTTCTCCATGGAACGGCTCACCGAGCTGAAGACGATCGTCGTCGACGTTTCGTAGGAGTCGTTGCGTGCCTCGTCGGCGCGGGCGAAACGGGATCCGGCTGTTCTTCGCCGCGGACCTGCACGGTTCGCAGCCGGTATGGCGGAAGTTCGTCAACGCGGCCGCGTTCTACGAGGTCGACGCGCTGGTGTTCGGCGGCGACCTCATGGGCAAGGCGCTTGTGCCGATCGTTCGGAGGCACGGCACGATGCACGCCGAGCTCCACGGCCGCGCTCACACGCTGGACTCGCGGTCGGCGATGGAGGACTTCACCCGCCGCGTCGAGGTCGCCGGCCTCTACTGGCGGGTGATGGACGCCGACGAGCACGAGCGTCTCGGCGCCGATGCCCTGCTGGTCGAGGGTCTCGTGCAGGAGCTCGCGCGCGAACGGCTCCACCAGTGGATGGAGTTCGCCGAGAAGCGTCTTCGCGGCACGCCGGTGCGCGTGTATCTCACCGGCGGCAACGACGACGCGCCGGCGGTGCTCGACGCGCTGGGTGACGCCGACGGCGAGCGCATCGTCGTGAGCGAGGGCCGTGTCGTGGAGCTCGACGAGGCGCACACGATGATCACCGTCGGGTTTTCGACGCCGACGCCGTGGGACACGGCGCGAGAGGCGAGCGAGGACGAGATCCGCTCCGCGATCGACACCTTGGCCGCCCAGGTGCGGGACCTCACGCGATCCGTCTTCAACCTTCATTGTCCACCGAAGGACACGCTGATCGACCGTTGCCTGAAGCTCCGACGCGGCGCGCCCGGTGAGCTTCCTCGACCGGTGCGCGAAGGCGGGCGCTTCGTCACGACGGGCGGCGGGAGCGTCGCTGTTCGCGAGGCGATCCGTGAGTACCAGCCGCTCGTGGCGCTCCACGGCCACATCCACGAGTCGCCCGGCCGCGTTCGGATCGGCCGCACGCCGTGCTTCAACCCGGGGAGCCAGTACGGCGAGGGACGTCTCGAGGGCATCATCGCGGAGCTCCGCGACGCGCGCCTCGGTGTCTATCAGCACACCTCGGGCTGACGCCGTTGCGCCTTCTCGGCCGGGGTCGCACAACGTTCGCTTCGATCACGGTGCTACCCCCGATTTGTCGGCCCAGCCTCGGTCCGAGAGCATCGCGCCCGTGATCCCCGATCGCTCGGAGACCGTCGTCGTCGGCGCCGGCATCGTCGGGGCGAGCGCCGCGTATCACCTTGCCGAGCTCGGCGCTGCGGACGTTCTCGTCCTCGATCAGGGTCCGTTGTTCGAGACGGGCGGATCGACCTCGCACGCGCCCGGGCTCGCGTTTCAGACGAACGCCTCCCGGATGATGTGCCGGATCGCGCAGGATTCCGTCGCGCTGTACTCGACGCTCTCGGTGGACGGGGAGCCGGCCTGGTACGGCGTCGGCGGCATCGAGGTCGCCACGACCGACGGGCGTTTGCGCGAGCTGAAGCGACGGCTGGGGTTCGCGCGCTCGTACGGGTTGCACGGCGCCGAACTCCTGACGCCGTCGGAGACGGTCGAGCTCATCCCGTTGTTCGACGGTTCGACGATCCTCGGCGCGTATCACGTGCCGAGCGACGGGATCGCCAAGGGGGTTCGGATCGCCGCGGCGCTCGCCGCGAGGGCGTCGGCGCGGGGCGTGACGTTCGAGGGCGACGTGACGGTGACGGGGTTCGACGTGCAGGACGGCCGGGTTCGCGGCGTCGTCACCGACCACGGCGCGATCGAGTGCGAACGCGTGCTGATCTGCGCCGGGATCTGGGGGCCGACGGTCGGCGCGATGGTCGGCGTTTCGATCCCGCTCGTCGCCGTGCAGCACCAGCTCGTGTGGACCGACCCGGTTCCCGAGCTCGAAGGCGAGACGAGCGAGGTTGTTCACCCGATCCTTCGTCATCAGGACATGGCCATGTACTTCCGGCAGCGCGAGGACCACTACGCGGTCGGGAACTACAAGCACGAGCCGATCGCCACGCCGCAGACATCGATCCGGCATCCCCGCGACCCCGGGCCGATGCCCTCGCTCATGCCGTGGAGGCCGCGCGACTTCGACGTGGCCGAAGCCGAGGCGGCGCGGTTGCTGCCCGCTCTGAAGGGCAGGATGCGGCCCGAGGATTCGTCGCGATCGATCAACGGAATGTTCTCGTTCACGCCTGATGCCGCGTCCGTGGTCGGCGAGTCCGCGAACGTTCGCGGCGTCTGGGTGTGCGAGGCGGTGTGGGTGACGCACGCCGGCGGTTTCGGGCAACAGGTCGCGGAGTGGATGGTGAACGGCGAGTCCTCGTACGACCTTGCCGAGGCGGACGCGAACCGCTTCTACCCGTATGCGACCACGCCGCCCTACGTGCTCGAGCGGGGGAAGCAGCAGTACCGCGAGGTCTACGACGTCATCCATCCGCGCCAGCAACCGGCTCGTCCGCGGAAGCTTCGACTGTCGCCGTTCTTCGCACGGCACGAGGAGCTCGGCGCGCAGTTCGTCGTCGGCGCGGGGTGGGAGCGTCCGCAGTGGTTCGAGGCGAACGGGTCGCTCGTTCCCTCCGACGCACGCTGGCTGCGACGCGACGAGTGGGCGGCCAGGCTGTGGTCGCCGATCGAGGGCGCCGAGCACCTGGCCACTCGGAACGGCGTCGCCCTGTTCGACATCACGGCCTTTGCCAAGTTCGACATCCAGGGACCTGACGCCCTCGCGTTCCTCGAGCGCGTGTTCGCCAACCGGATCGACCGGCCCGTCGGTACGCTCGTCTACACGGCCGCGTTGACGCCGCGGGGCGGGATCCGTCTCGACCTAACGATCGCGCGCAAGGGGAAGGACCTGTTCCGCATCGTTACCGGCGGCAGCACGGGACCGCACGATGTCGCGTGGCTCCGCGCGCAGCTCCGCGACGGCGAACGTGTCACGATCACCGAACGCACGGGGTCGCTGTTCGCGATCGGCCTGTGGGGACCGATGGCGCGCGACGTGCTGAGCGCGGTGACCGACGCCGATCTGTCGAACGAGGCATTCCCGTACATGTCCGCGCAGTATCTGAACGTCGGCGAGGTCGCCCCGGTCTGGGCGCAGCGGATCAGCTACGCGGGTGAGCTCGGCTGGGAGCTGTACGGCCAGTTCGCCATGGGCGACCGGGCATGGGGGTTGTTGTGGAACGCCGGCCGCGATCACGGGATGGTCGCCGCAGGCCTCGGCTCGTTCGACACCCTTCGCCTGGAGAAGGGCTATCGCCTGTGGGGCCAGGACGTCGGCACCGAGTACGACCCGTTCGAGGCCGGTCTCGGCTTCGCCGTGAAGATGGACAAGGATTTCCAGGGGAAGGAACCGCTCGAACGCCAACTCGAACGCGGCATCGAGCGGAAGCTCTGCTGCGTCACCCTCGACGACACCAGCCACGTCGTCATGGGCAAGGAGCCGATCCGCGCGAACGGGGAGGTCGTGGGCTTCGTGACGAGCGCCGGCTACGGTTACTCGATCGGGCGGTGCATCGCGTACGGCTACCTTCCGAGCGAGCTGGCCGTCGAGGACACGTCGCTCGAGATCGAGTACTTCGACGAACGGCTCCCGGCGCACGTCGCGTCCGAGCCGCTGTGGGACCCGAAGGGTGAGCGCCTTCGGGCATGAGGAGCCGGCCGGGACGGGCTGGGACAGAAGGAGGAACGCGTACGTGACCGTGAACGAGAACCCCGGGATCCTGCTGTACACGCGGATCCGAAAGTCGCCGTACTTCTACGCCTCGCGCCGGCACGGTGTGCAGCGGTACAGCGTGTACAACCACACCTACCACCCGCGCCATTACGGCGACCCGGTGAAGGAGTACTGGCACCTGGTGAGCGGCGTCACGCTCTGGGACGTCGGCGTGGAGAAGCAGATCCAGATCAAGGGGCCGGACGCGTTCGATCTCACGAACATGATCGTGCCGCGCGATCTCCACAAATGCGCGGTCGATCAGGCGAAGTACGTGTTCATCACGGCACCCGACGGCGGGATCCTGAACGACCCGGTGCTGCTTCGCGTCGCCGAGGACGAGTTGTGGCTCTCGCTCGCCGATAGCGACGTGAACCTGTACGCGCTGGGCATCGCCGCGGCCATGGGCATGAACGTCACGGTTCGCGAGATCGACGTGGCGCCCGTGCAGATCCAGGGCCCGAACGCCAAGGGCGTCCTGACCAACCTGTTCGGCGACAAGGTCCTCGACATCCCCTACTACGGCCTGATGCAGACCGAGCTCAACGGCAGGCGTGTCGTCATCTCGCGCACCGGCTACACGGGGGAGATCGGCTACGAGATCTACCTGCACGACGCGTCCAAGCACGGCGTCGAGCTGTGGGACGCCGTGCTCGAGGCCGGTCGGCCGCACGGGCTCGAGGTGGTCGGCCCGTGCCACATCCGTCGGATCGAGGGAGGCATCCTCGCCTTCGGAGCGGACATGTGGTACGAGAACAACCCCTTCGAGGTGGGATACCACTACACGTGGATGGTCGATCTCGATCAGGAAGCCGACTTCATGGGCAAGGCCGCCCTCACGCGGATCAAGGAAGAGGGCGTGAAGCAGAAGCTCGTCGGCGTCGACATCGACGGCGAACCCCTCGGCACGTACATCGACAACGAGATGCTCGACTTCTTCCCGGTGTCCGCGGACGGCCGAGAGGTCGGCCGCGTGACCTCCGCGTGCTACTCGCCGCGGCTGGAGAAGAACATCGGCCTGGCGATGCTCCCGATCGAGTTCACCGAGCTCGGTATGGAACTCCAGGTCGAGACGCCGAAGTCGGGTCGCGTCGCGGCGAAGGTCGTGCGGATGCCGCACTGGGACCCGTCGAAGGAGATCCCGAAGGGGTAGCGCGGCGCTCGATGAAAGCTCGGTATTTCCGCTCCGCGGCGGAGTTCCGCCGGTGGCTCGAGCGGAATCACGCACGCGAGAGCGAGATCACGGTGGGCTTCTACAAGAAGGGCACGGGGAAGAAGAGCATCACGTTCCGCGAGGCCCTGGATGAGGCTCTGTGCTTCGGATGGATCGACGGCGTCAGGCACAGCATCGACGAGGATCGGTACGTGAACCGGTTCACGCCGCGAACGCCGAAGAGCTACTGGAGCGCCGTCAACATCGCGCGCGCCAGAGAGCTGATCGCCGAACGAAGGATGCACGGGGCCGGCCAGAGGGCGTTCGAGTGGCGCGACGAGCAGCGCGCCCGGGCGGATGCATCCCTGCGCGCGAAGCCCGAGTTCTCTCGCGAGGAGACGTCGAGATTTCGGAGGAACAGGGCGGCGTGGTCGTTCTGGGAGTCGCTGCCGCCGGGGTTCCGACGGAACGCGACCTGGTGGGTGGTCAGCGCCAAGCGCGAAGAGACTCGGCAGCGTCGGCTCGCGACGCTGATCGAGCACTCGGCTCGGGGCGAGCGGATCGCGGTCCTCACTCCGCCGAGCGCTCGTCGTCCTTCGTGACGACGGCGACGTCTGCCTTCAGGAACGCGACGAGGTCGCGTCCCTCCAGGTGAAGATTGATCCCATGCCCTCCGCCGCCGATCGCAACCGTGCCGATCGACGGGATCGTCGCATCGGCGATCACGGGCCACACTGTCCTGGAACCGAAGGGCGTGATCGTGCCGCGTTCGTAGCCCGTCGCCTCCTTCGCCTCGTCCCCATCGGGGAGTGACAGCCGGCTGACGCCGAGATGCGCGCGAAGCTTCTTCCAGTCGATCTCGCGTCCGCCCGGCACGAGCACGAAGACGTAGTCGTTTGCGCCTCGCCTGATGACGATCGTTCTGAGGAGCTGACCGAGCTCGATCCCCTGAAACGACGCGCTCTCCGCCGCGCTTCGCGCGCGGTGCGTCCGAACGACGTCGTACCTCAGTGTGGAGTCTTCCAGCGCATGGAGCGCGGGCGTGTCGGGTTCGGTCACGGTCGAACGCCGGCCACGTGGACGAACCAGTCGAGGAGGGAGTTCGCGAACGACGGACGAACGAAGATCCTCGTGCCGGTCTCGCGTTCCTGGAGGATGACCGGGACCCGAGCAAGGAGCGTCTGCGCGCACATGCCTTCACGCCACGAGCGTGGATGCAGGTCGATACTGCATCCCTGCGGAAGCAGGTCGAGGCGCACGGCGGGTTCGACCTCGAGGATCGCTCGCGCGGCCGAGACCTCGACAACGCTGTGAGGGAGTCCGGCGAGCGCCCGTTCGAGATCCTTCGAGATCGAATCTTCGGTGCTGGGTGGGCCGACGATGAGCCACTCGTCGGGGCCGAGCCACAACGCCTCGCGATCGCCATTGGCGATCCATCTGTTCGGTTCGAGTGGGAGCTCGAGGGACGCCGGGGCGGAGTCGACTCGAACGTCGATCTGCGCGAGTGCCTCGACCTCGCGCGCGACGCGAGCGAGGTCGCCCGTCCTGCCGGCGAGGGCGCCTCGGACCTCAACCGGCAAGACGCGCTCCCTCCGGGTCGTAGAGGACCGGCGTCGTGACCGTCGCGACGATGGTCTCGTCCTCCAGCGGCGCGTACACCTTCTCGCCGTGCATCTCCTGTCCGCGTTCCAGCATGGCGAGCGCGAACGTTCGCCCGAGCGTGGTGCTGCGGTAGCTCGAGGTGACGTGGCCCACCATCGGCATCGGGATCGTTCCCCTGTCGTTCAGGACGAGCTGCGCGCCTTCGGGGAGGAGCGTCTTCGGATCGTCCGGCAGAAGACCGATGAGTTGCTTCCGGTCCTTCCGAGCCGTGTCGGCACGACTGAACGACCGCCGCCCGATGAAGTCGCCCTTCGAGGGGCTCACGATCCAGTCCATGCCGAGGTCGAAGGGCGTGACCGTTCCGTCGGTGTCCTGGCCGACGATGACGTAGCCCTTCTCCGCGCGGAGCACGTGCATCGTCTCGGTTCCGTAGGGGCTCACGTCCTCCGAGAGCAGGCGGTCCCAGATATGCGCGCCGTGCCACCACTTCACGTGGATCTCGAACGCGAGCTCGCCCGAGAAGCTGACCCGCGCGAGCCGGGCCGGCACACCTGCGACGAACCCGTCGCGAAACGTCATGTGCGGGAAGGCGTTCTTGGCCAGGTCGATGTCGGTGCCGACCGCCGAGATCACCTCGCGCGCGCGAGGGCCGTTCACCGCCACGACCGCCCACTGCTCGGTGACGCTGGTGCAGAAGACGCGGAGATCCGTCCACTC
>Ga0299907_10000400_pt1 | contig 20705 bp, 18 predicted proteins | sample RVTome_16_FD_198680 | JGI IMG/M metagenome (GOLD analysis project Ga0299907, IMG submission 198680) | Soil microbial communities from uranium-contaminated site in the Upper Colorado River Basin, Wyoming, United States - RVT152D67 (version 2) ...
GGCGGAGAACGCCGAAAGGTTGCCCTGGCCACCGTCCTGGCGATGGAACCTTCGGTGCTGGTCCTCGACGAGCCGACATCAGGGCTCGACCCGGCCGGACGCAGGGAATTGATCGGTGTGCTGGAGACACTGCCCATGGCTCAGCTGGTGATCACCCACGACTTACCCTTCGCCCTCGAGCTTTGCGACCGCACGTTGATCATGGATGGCGGCCGCATCGTCGCAAACGGAAAGACGGCAGAAATCCTCCGTGACGAGGCGTTGCTCAAAAGGCACCGACTCGAGATGCCCTATTAGACCGGCCAATCGGCCACGACCGCACCTAACTCTTCGATGAGTTCGATCTTCCGGTCCTCAGCCAGAAAAGAAGACGTGATCGACATCCTCGCCAGGTCAGCGAGCTCCCCCACCCCGAAACCCAGGACGTCGGCGAGCTGTGCGTAGTTGTCTCCTACGTACCCGCCGAAATAGGCGGGGTCGTCGGAATTGATCGAAATCTGCAGCCCCAGGTCGAGCATGGTCGGTAGGGGATGGTCCCGGAGGTCGTCAACCACCCTGAGGGCGACGTTGGACAGGGGGCACACCGTCAACGGGATCTGATCACGCTTGAGACGCCGCACAAGCTCGTCGTCCTCGAGACTGCGGATCCCGTGATCGATGCGCTCGGCGCCGAGGTCGTCGAGCGCCGACACCACATAACCAGGGGGCCCCTCCTCACCGGCGTGGGCCACGGTGCGCAACCCCATCTCACGTGCCCTGGCGTACGCATCCTCGAACAGGTGAGGTGGGCGGCCCTTTTCCGACGAATCAAGGCCGACGCCGATCACGCCGTCGAGGTGCGGCTCGGCCTCGTTGAGGGTCTCGAGTGCCTCTTCACCTGACATGTGTCTGAGAAAGCACATGATCAGGTCGGCGGTGATGCCGATCCGGGCGGCGTCGGCGATTGCTCCCCGGAAGCCCTCCATGAACGCCGGAAAGCCGACCCCTCGCTCCGTGTGAGTCTGCGGATCGAAGAAGACCTCGGCGTGGCGCACCCCGTCTGCCGCCGCCTTCACGAGATAGGCAGACATCAACTCATAGAAGTCATCGGGTGTCCGCAGGACCGCAGCGCCCTGGTAGTAGATGTCGAGGAAGGATTGGAGGTCGGTGAATCGGTACGCCGCATTTACTTCGGCCACCGTGCGGTATGGGAGCTGGTATCCGTTGCGAGCACCAAGCTGGAACATCAGGTCTGGTTCGAGAGTCCCTTCGATGTGGACGTGGAGCTCTGCCTTGGGAAGTCGGTTGATCAGATCGCGCATGCCGTTCATTTCAGCGGATGCCGGCATCAATGATCACTCAAGGCAATGTCCTGGGGACGAACAGGAACGCGGGTTAGCGCGGTGCCCGTAGCCTCTCTGATCGCGGCCACAACAGCGGCAGTCGACGAAATCGTTGGGGGCTCCCCGACCCCTTTTGCCCCATACGGGCCCCACGAGCCTTCCTTCTCGATGAGGAGCGCTTCTACCTCGGGAGCATCGAGAATTGTCGGCAGCAAGTAATCGGTGAAGTTTGGGTTCTTGATCATGCCGTCCTCAACGATCAGCTCCTCCATTACGGCGAGGCCCACCCCTTGCAGGATCCCACCTTCTATCTGACCCCTCACCGCTTGCGGGTTCAATGCTCGGCCCACGTCCTGGGTGGTATCGACCCGGTGGACCTTCACCAGACCCAGCTCCACGTCGACGTCGACGATCGCCCGGTGGCCGGCCACCGCGAAGTCTGCGTGGACAACACCCTGACCGTCTTCGTCAGATTCGAATGTCGGAGGATGTCGGAAGGTCACTGTCTCCTCCCAATGATTGTCGAGCACCGTGCTCATCGGTGCTACCCGCTCGTCGCCTTTCCAGACTCCCTCGTCATCGAGTCTGTCGCCTCCGAAGGTCTCCAGGATCCGCCTCCGGAGATTTGCCGCGGCCTCGAAGGTGGCGCCGCCCGAGACCTGAGTTTGACGGGAAGCCGAGGTAGACCCGGCGGAATCGATCCGTGAGGTATCGACGTGACGCACAGCGGCACGGGAGATTCCCAACTCGGTGCGGGCGATCTGCGCCAGAACGCTCACCAAACCCTGCCCGACTTCGATCGCGGCTGTTTCGACAATTGCACCCTCGCCGGTGAGGAGGACACGTGCTTGGGCGTAGTCGTCGGAACCTTCACTGAACCCGAGGTTTTTGATTCCCAGCGCGTATCCGACTCCGCTCACCACGTGTGCTGCGTCGGTGGTCAGGCCAGTGCCGCCCGGAAGGTGGACGGGATCGTCGCTTCGACCGTTGCCCAGTAGCGGCATCGCCTCGAGGGAGTCGATCACCTCCATGGTCGGGAGCGGGGTCTCGATTATCTGGCCCGTGGTGGGCATCGGATCCCCTGTGGTAAGGACGTTGCGACGTCGTATTTCGAGTGGATCGATCCCGATCTCGGCCGCGATCCGGTCCATCTGGGCCTCGTAGCCGAAACAGACCTGAACAGCCCCGAAACCGCGCATCGCGCCACACGGCGGGTTGTTGGTGCGTGTACCGACTCCATCAACCGCAACCGAATCGCACTTGTAGGGGCCTACGGCGAAATACGACGCATTGGCCAGCACCGCGGAGGTGGTGGAGGCGTAAGCGCCACCGTCGATGACGACCCTGGCCTCGACTCTGAGGAGTCTCCCCTCGCGATCGGCATGATGGCGGTACCAGAGCCGGGCGGGGTGACGATGGACATGTCCGGTGAACGATTCTGCGCGGTGGTAGACCATCTTCACCGGACGACTCGTGTGAAGCGCGAGAAGGCAGAGATGGATGTGCAGGTTCACGTCCTCGCGCGCCCCGAAGGCGCCACCGATACCGGTGGGGTGTGACCGAACCTGGTCGGGCCTCAGCCCGAGTGAAGCCACCACCTGTTCGTGGTCGATATGGACGAATTGGGAAGTTGCGTAAAGGTCGACGCCTCCGGAGCCGTCTGGCACGGCAAGTCCGGCTTCGGTGCCCAGAGGCGCCTGGTCTTGCATCCCGACCTCGTAGGTCCCCTCGATAACCACGTCGCCGATGACGCCCTGGTCGCCGCGCCGTATCCGCATACGCCGGAAGACCTCATCACGCCGGTCGGCCTCCTCCATGTCGACGAGCGGGTCCAGAACCTCGTACTCGACGACCACCGCCTGCGCCGCGGCCCGCGCTGTCCGCTGGTCCTCAGCCGCGACCACCGCTACCGGCTCGCCCCAATAGTTGACTGTCCCGGACGCCAGTACAGGTTGGTCGGGATGCTCCAGGCCGAACCGGGCGCGACCCGGAACGTCTTCGGCCGTGAGCACCGCATGCACTCCACCGATGGCCAGTGCCGGGGCTATGTCGACCGAGACGATGCGCGCATACGGGTGGGGACTTCGCAATGTGGCTCCCCATAACATCTGGTCTGCGGAGAGGTCCTGGGCGAAATCGAACTCGCCTTTCAGTTTGGAGACTCCGTCGGGGCGCAGCGGCGAGTCGCCAATCAGCCCTTCGATGTCTGTTGCGGGGCGGGCCGTCCTGGTGGTCATCGAGTCTCCCCGGCAAGGTCTTCAAATGCCCGGATGATCGCGCCGTATCCGGTGCAGCGACAGATGTTCCCGGCAAGTGCCTCCCTGATATCGTCCTTCGACGGACTGGGATTGTGCTCGAAGAGGTCGATCGCGGCCATCACAAATCCTGGAGTGCAGAAGCCACACTGAACGGCACCGGCGCGGTGCATTGCCTCCTGAACGGGATGGAGAAATCCTCCCGAAGAAACCCCCTCGACGGTGCGGATGTCGGATCCTTCCGCGTCGACGGCCATAACTAGACACGAACACACCAGCTCGCCGTCGAGCATGACCGAACAGGAGCCGCACTCACCTTGCTCACAGGCGTTCTTGGACCCGCCCATGCCGAGGTCGTCACGGAGCACTTCGAGCAGGCTGATCGGTGTCATCACCCGCGCGGTGGTGCGCTCTCCGTTGAGGACGAAAGCAACAATCATTTCAGACACCTCTCGAGGAGTCGCCGGGCCAGGACGCCGGCGGCGTGACGCCTGTACTCCTCGGTCGACCGATGGTCGGTGATCGGTGATACCTCCTCGGAGACAAGCCTGGCGAACTCGGCGAGGTCACTCTCACCCGGCTTCGACAAAGAGGAGATCATCTCTTCGGCGCGCCGTGCCCGCATCGGCGTCGGGGCGACCGAGCCCAGGGCCACCCTGGTCTCCCCGCTCTCACGTCGCGTGACCACACAGCACACGGTTGCGATCACCATGGCATTGCGGACGCCGATTTTGGCGAACTCTTGCCGTTCGGGAAGCTCCTCGGGGATACGGACCCCGGTAATCAACTCATCCGGACGGCGCGCGGTCTTCTTGACGCCTGTGAAGAATTGGTCCCACGTCAGAGAGCGCTCACCATCGGAGGAGGCAAGATCGATACTGGCATCGACGGCCGCGAGGAAGGGCAGCCCGTCCCCTGCCGGGCTGGCAGTTCCGACGTTCCCGCCGACGGTGGCGGCGTTGCGTATCTGCGGGGATCCCACGGTCCGGGCCGCCTGGGCAAACGCCTTCGGGCCCTCGCGCTCTATCCGCCGCCAGGTGACCCCCGCCCCGAGCCGGTTGCCATCCCATTCGGTCAGTTCATCGAGCCTACGCAAAACAACGACCTCTTCCGGGCTGGCATGCCCGAAGTTGGTCTCCACCATGAGATCGGTACCACCTGCAAGTGGAGTCGCACCTGCAGCCACTGCGGCAAGAGCCTCGGACAACGACGACGGATATGTGACGTGCACGGGGTGGAACTTACCCGATGAGCGTCCGGCTGAGACGATTGTGCTCGTCGACGAGAGATCGCAAGTCGACTCCGGAAACTCGGCCATCCTGGACCAGAGGACGTCCTCCCACCCAGGAGTGGTCGACTGTGTCAGGTCCGCACAACACAACTCCCGCCACAGGATCGTGGAGAGCACCTGCGAATTCAATCCTGTTCAGGTCAAGCGCGATCAAATCCGCAGCGAAACCGGGTGCAATCCGACCGATGTCACTGCGCCCGAGGATTTGCGCGCCGCCGACAGTCGCCAGCTTCAGGGCCTGCCGTGCGGTCATCATCGTCCCTTCCCCGATCCCGGGCGATACAGCCACCCTGTTCAGTAAGAGGGCGTGCCTCACCTCGGCCAGCATGTTGGAGGAGTCGTTCGATGCCGAACCGTCGACTCCCAATCCGACTGGCACACCGGCATCGATGTAACGCGAGACGGGGGCAACGCCGCTGGCGAGCCTCATATTCGATGTCGGGCAATGGGAGACCCCGGTTCCGGACCCCGCCATACGGTCTACTTCGTCATCAGCGACATGGACAGCGTGTGCGTACCAGACGTCCTCCCCTGCCCAGCCCAGGCTCTCCATGTATTCGACCGGACGAGCCCCGAAGCGATCGATGCAGAAGTCTTCTTCGTCTGAAGTCTCGGCCAGGTGGGTGTGGAGACGGACCCCCAGTTCGCGGGCAAGGTCTGCCGACTCTCTCATCAGGTCGCCGGTGACTGAAAAGGGCGAGCAGGGTGAGAGGACAATACTCCTCATCGCGCCCGGAGCTGGATCGTGGTGTGTCTCCACGGCCACCTGGCTGCGCTCGAGAGCGGTGGCCGCGTCCTCGACTACCGAATCGGGCGGGAGTCCTCCGTCCGACTCGCCGAGATTCATCGATCCCCGGGAGATGTGAAATCGGATGTTCAGGTCGGCCGCACCTTCGACCTGGTCATCGATGCTGGTCCCGTTGGGCCACAGGTAATGGTGATCGAAGGCTGTGGTGCATCCGCTCAGGGCGAGCTCGACCAGCCCGAGCCTGGTCGAAGTCCTGACGTGGTCAGGCGTTATCTTCGCCCATATCGGGTAGAGGGTGGTCAGCCAATCGAACAATCCAGCGTTCTGTGCCCCGGGCACAACCCGGGTCAGTGTCTGATAGAGGTGATGGTGGGTGTTGACGAGGCCCGGGAGCACGACGTGATCTGTGAGATCGACGACATCATCGGCGTTCTCGGGTAGGTCATCGACCAGCCCGACTTCTTCGATCCAACCGTCGCGGACCAGGATCGAAGCGTTCGATATCTCCTCACCATCCATGGTTGCGAGAGTGTGGATGTTGCGGAGGAGAAGGGTTCCCATCGCCCGAAGCTAACCACAACTCGGGCGGCGATGCCCCGGGTCGATAGAGTTGGTTGCAATGACATTATCCAACGACTCACTGTCCCGATGGGCTGAACGGCTCGACACGGTAACCGCGCGTTTATCGGCCGATTTCCCCGGTGAAGGCCCAGACCGGCAGCCCGTGCACACGGTCTACGGGGGCGCCCACCTGTTCCAGGCCGGCACTGCACAGAAGCTCGGGGAACTGGCGATTGAGTCCCTGGGCGAGTGGTGCCCGACCGCCGACGACCTGGCCGGATTAGCCGGTCTCGACGGCGATCTCGCGAGCCGGGTGCATTCGCTGGTTCGAGAGAAGCTGGAACAAGAGCCCGTCGAGGACTTCAGGCTCGACTTCGAAGACGGGTACGGAAACCGCCCGGACAGCGAGGAGGACGGCCACGCCCGGTCAGCAGCCACCGAGGTCGCCGAGGGCATGGAGAGGGGATCTCTGCCTCCTTTTGTCGGCATAAGGATCAAGCCACTCTCCGGGGAGCTTTATCGACGCTCATTGCGCACTCTCGACCTCTTTGTGACGGCGCTCGTCGATGCCGCGGGAAGCCTCCCCGAAGGCTTTGTCGTGACATTGCCGAAGATCCAGGACAGCGCCCAGGTGACGGTGGTCGACGAGGCATTGAGTGAGCTTGAGTCGAATCTCGAGGTTGATCCCATCCCCGTTGAGCTCATGGTCGAGACTTCCCAGATGGTCATCGATCGGGATGGGACCGCGGGGGTCCGCAAGTTCGTAGACGCCGGAAACGGACGTGTCCGTGGCGCTCACTTCGGAACCTACGACTACACAGCGTCGATGAACATCACCGCTGCGCATCAGACGATGACCCACCCGGCGTGTGACTTTGCCAGGCATGCACTTCAGGTGAGCCTCGCCGGGTCAGGGGTGTGGATCTCCGACGGCGCGACCAATGTGATGCCGGTCCCGATCCATCGGGGCGAGGGACTTTCGGCCGACCAGGTTGCAGAGAACCGGGAGTCGGTGCACGGGGCGATGCGACTGCATTATGACCATGTCTCTCATTCCCTGAGTCACGCCTACTACCAGGGGTGGGACCTGCACCCTGCCCAGCTTCCGACTCGTTATGCAGCTGTCTATGCCTTCTTTCTCGAAGGTCTGGACCAAGCAGCGGAGCGCCTGTCGAGCTTTGTCGAGTCGGCGGCAAAGGCGACCCTGGTGGGTGAGGTGTTCGACGACGCTGCCACCGGCCAGGGCCTCCTGAACTTTTTCCTCCGTGCGATCAACTGCGGTGCGATCAGCGAAGCTGAGGCAACCGAACGAACGGGCCTCACCATAAACGAGCTCAACACCCGCTCTTTCGTCAAGATTCTCGAAGCGCGCAAGTAGGCAGCGCTTCCCAACCGTTCTGTGTCGATTTTGGTTCTCTATCCGGACCATAATTGACACAGAAAGAACTGGTGCGGGGGGTTACACCGTTCTGTGTCTGGAACCGACCGCTATCCGAACCAAAACCGACACAGAAGCAAATGGTGCGCCTTCAGGCATCGGACAGAAAGCGGTGAAGGTCTGCGATGAAACCCTCGGGATCCTGTCGTACCCGCCGAGCGCTGTATCGACGAAGTTCGATGCCCAAATCTAGAAGTTCGTTCTGACGCTGCAGATCGTCATCCAGGGCATCTGCCGACCGGTGCGCATCGAGACCATCGACTTCGACCGCCTTGTTGTGTCCCGGCCAATAGAAGTCCGGTACTGCTCGACGACCGGTGCGAGTTGTGAAGGCGTGTTGCAGCACAGGCGGGGGCAGAGCACTCTGCCGAATGTGGAAGTACGCCTCAGATTCAGCGGGAGAACCGGTGCCCTGATCCTGGCTGAACAGAGCCAGGACGCCGCGCATCCGCCGAGTTCCCTTCACTCCACGACCACCACGTTCTTCAACAAAGTCAGCCAGCTCAGCCAGGTTCGCCAGCCCCGTACGCACCGCACTGTCGACTGCCTTGGTCAACGTGACCGGTGGCAGCAAAGACGAGCAATCGAGCAAGGTTCGAGGAACGCTCGTGACTGGGAGGCTGGCAACTATCTCGCGATCTCGAACACGCCGCGTGCGGTGGACGACCACTCCAGACGGCATGGGCAGAGATCCGAATCGAACTGTGACTTCGAGCGGGGCGGCCGAGATTCCGTCCAACTTCCAGAAAAGGAGCGCGGTGCGATGCGATACCAGCGCGCCCTCACCGCCGGCAAGCACAGCGGACCAAAGTGTCTCCTCCCACGACTGCGGCCGTCGGTCGATCTGATATACGCCAGCGTGCCGGGCTTGCCACCGCCCATCCTTGACGCGTCGGTGAATCAGCGATGCCGATCCACCGAGCTTGAGGACATCAGATCTCGTGATCTGGAATCCCTGGACCCCTCCAAGACTGAATTCATCTAACTTCCCCATGCTCCGAGCATGCCAAGACACCGCATGCCGGGCAATACCCTCGTTTCTGTGTCTGGGAGAGTGCCGTAACCGAACCGAAACCGACACAGAACGGTTCGGGGCCAGCGGTCACCTCGTTCTGTGTCTGAGAAAGTGCCGTATCCGAACCGAAATCGACACAGAAGGGTTTGGGGTTAGCGGGTGACCGTGAACCGGATGTCTCCGTAGGGCTCGGAGACCGGGTGGAAGACGGTGTGTTTGTCTTCGAGTCCGAACCTGGAGAGATCGAAGGGGAGATGGTGCTGATTTGGCAACTCGAAGCTTATCTCGCTGATCTCAGGTACCTCATCGAGAACAGCCCGTGCCATCAGCCAACCCTGGTGCTGGACCGAAGCTGACCAATCGTCGAAGAATCTCTGCAGCATGATCTCGCGGACAGACTCCCAGGTGGCGGAGGTGTCGGAGGGCAGCTCCGCATAGACCCACCGGGCGGTGATCGACGTGGACAACAACCGATCCTCCGCCTCGGGTAGCACGGTGAACTCATCCCTGGGAAACCCGACAAATGCCGAACCTCCCGTCTTGAGCACGACAAGACCCTCAATCCCCGCACCAATCGTCTCCATTCCCGCATCGTCTCGCCGCACCCATGCCAGGCGCCGTTCCGACCCGCCGCCGGTAAATCCGGTTGCGCTTTCTCTCAACCAGCGACGCTGCCTGATCGTCACTTCCGCCGAGGTGATTCCCTCCTTGGCCAACATGTGATCACACAGAACCGATCCAAATCCCTCGAGGTCCTCGGTCAGCTGATCCTGGGCAAGCGCGTAAACGGTGTTCTTGGTGGTATCTGTGGGCAAGACTCGTGAGTTATCGCCTTCGAGATAGGCGGCGTTGACATCGCCCGAGAGCAGCACCTGGAACTCGAGGTCGAGGAATCTGTCCGCGCCGTCACCGCGGATGACCTTGGAAAGACGCACAGCAGACTTTCCCCAGCGGTTCGCCCCCAGTTTCGCCATCAGCTGCCCCTGTATGTCGAATAGCCGTAGGGGCTGAGGAGCAACGGAATGTGATAGTGGCGTTCCTCATCGAGCTCCACAGCGATGACGACCTCAGGAAAGAACCTGTTGCCATACCCTCCGGTGTCGAAGCGGAGACGGTAGGAGCCGGGGTCGAGATTGGATCCGAGGTCTCCAATCCGCCCAGTGTCGTCCGTGACTTCTGACGAGAGATCTGACCAAGCCGAGTCGGTGCGGTGCTCCAGGCTCACTTTCACCGCAGCCGCAGGCTCGCCAGTTGCGGTGTCAAGAACGTGGGTCGAGATCGAGATCATCATCCCTCCGGGATGCACAGCATTCGTCGCAGCCTGGTCCCGGTAATCCTCTGTTGCTCCCGACCAGCGATCTTGATCTCGGTGTCACGAGTGTTTTCGATGCGCTCCTCGACGATACCGAGCATTTCGCGGGCATCCTTCCCGGTTGCATAGACGATGTAGGTGAAACCGAACTTCTCCTCATACCTGCGATTGAAATCGCCCAATGCGGCGAGCTCCGGCGATTCGGCGCCGGCCGACCCCGCCTGTTCCCGGTTGGCCATTGCATCGCCCATCTCGCCGATCCGCGGGTGTCCCGCAAATGCCTCGAGCCAATCGTCGACCTCCAGTTCGAGGAAGGCGACCTCGGACGCCTCCAACACCTGTTCCACCGTGTCGAACGGTCGGGAGGCAAGCATCGAAGAGACCCAGCGCGTCGACTGGCACGCGGTGTGAAAGAAACCGGTGGCCGATTGACCGAGGAGCGAGTTGAGGTAATGGAGTCGCTTCACGCTGGCCGATTCTCGGTCAGGCATCCCCATGAGCCTGAACCTGGCAACGCCTCCGTCCGGGTGGATGTCCAGCTTGACCCAACGGGCATGCGCTTCGTCGGAGAGCGGCAAGTGGTTGATCGTGTCCGGCTCAACCGGGACCCGCGACAACACCTCGCTCCATACGGCGCCGTCACCGGAGACACTCACCGTCACCCATCCAGGAGCGTTGCCTTTGAAATACCGGGTGTCGACAACGGTCTCGCGGACCAGGCCAGCCATCCCCAGTTTGATTACGACCCAATCGTTGCCCGGACCTCTGCGCCGCTTGGTCTCCCAGCCGTCCCACATTCCTCTCGGTTCGGTGGGCTGCAGCATGTTCGACGCCGGCGAGTAATGCGCATCGGATGTCTCTGTCGGTTCGCTTCCGCTGACAAGGGACGCCAGATCCACCAAGCCGAATTCAGGACAAACTCCGTCGATCCCGGGGATAGGGCGACCCTCCACGCGCAACCTGGCAACCCCACCGTCTGGGAAAATGTTCAGCCTCACATAAGAGATCCGGCCGCTCGTCTTGAGATCAAACCTTGCCACCGTGTCGCCCTGGAGCCGCGTCCTCGGCAACAGTTCGACCCAGAAAGCCTCGTCGAGCCGATCGTCACTGCCTATTCCACATCCCTCGAGGGAGAATTCCTCGGGGAAGTTGCCGGTGAAATGCGACGTGTCGACGGTGACGCTGGTGACCTGACCGGGAATTCCGAGCGCAATCACACACCAATCGTTACCCGCCTCTCGTCTCCGGCGGGTTTCCCAGCCGTCCATCCATTTGCCCCGTTCGGTGTATTCGTCGGGCTTCCCCACGGGTTCAGTGTTCTTGATCAGGTTGGCCGCCTCGGCAAAGAACTCGTCGTTGAACGACACGACCCTTCCGCCAACTCCTTCAGAGATCAGATCAACCATGACGCTCCAATATCAATCCAGTTCCACCGGTCACGACACCCCGGTCATAGACAGTTTGTCCCCTGAGGACCGTCTGCACAACCGTCCCTCGCAATGACATCCCCTCGTACGGGGTGATCGGATGCCTGTGGAGAAGGCTGGCGCCTCGAATCGTCTCTTCCCCGTCCGGGTCGAAAATCACGAAGTCTGCGTCCTTTCCCTCCCCAATCGCCCCCTTCCGCCCGGCGAGACCGGCAAGTGCCGCAGGGTTGTATGCAAGCCAGTCGGCGAGCTGCTCGAAACCTAGTCCCCGCGCCGAGCCTGCAGTCCAGGTCGCCTGCAATCTGAGCTGGAGAGATCCGATGCCACCCCACGCCCGGGCGAGATCGCCGGATTCGATCTCTTTGATCCCCGCCGGTGCCGGCGAATGATCGGAGACGACCATCGACAACGATCCGGCTCCAAGAGCGTCCCAAAGTGCCTCGCGGTTGGCCGCCTCCCGGATGGGAGGAGCGCATTTGAAGGGGGTGGCGCCATCTTCGATTTCCTCGGCGCAGAATACGAGGTAGTGGGGACAGGTCTCGCCTGTCAGCTGAGGTTCACTGGCAATCTTCGCGGCTCCCTCCCCACTGGATACATGGAGTATGTGGACCATGGCCCCCGTCTCGGAAGCGAGTACGCCAGCATGCTCTATCGCCACTGACTCACTGTTCGTGGGCCGGGTTGCGAGATAGCTGTCGTACAGCCGGGGATCATGATCGAACTGGAGAATGAGGGCCGGATCCTCGGCATGCAGAAGCAAAGGAACGCCCGCCCCAGAGAGAACACGCATGGCACCGAGCAGTTGGTCTGCGTCGAGAGACGGGAACTCGTCGACGCCGGATGCGACCATGAAAGCCTTGAATCCGGGAACGCCCGCAGCGACCATCCCGTCGATCTCGCCAAATGAGCCCGGAATCAAACCGCCCCAGAAGGCAGTGTCCACCGTGAGTTTGCCGGCCGCCGCCGAACGCTTCACGCCTAGAGCTTCCAGGCTGACTGTGGGCGGGATCGAATTGAGCGGCATGTCGACGATGGTTGTCGTCCCACCAGCAGCCGCCGCCTTCGTTGCAGTCTCGAAACCCTCCCACTCCGTCCTTCCCGGCTCATTTACATGCACATGGGTATCGACGAGCCCGGGCATCACCACCAGATCGCCGTAATCGGCGTCGGCGGTCCCCGATCCAATATCTACAACAACTCCGGCTTCATACCGGACCGTGGCCGGGCGCACCTCACCCGACACCACCACGCGGCTGCTCCGCAAAGTCGGCATCAGTCGTCCGATATCCAGTCCTCGAGGGGGATGCCAAGCCCGTCTGCCACCCGATTGGCGTACGCGAAGTAGCCGACCACCTCGGCGATGTGAAGTATGTCGATATCGCTGAATCCGACGGCTCGGAGTCGCGACACGTCGGATTCTGTGACAGTCCCAGGCTCGCGGGTCAGCTTCTCGGCATAACGCAGCATCGCCAGCCTCTTCTCCGAAAGCCCTGCGGTCGCGTAGTCAGAACAAATCTTCCCGGCCAGCTCATCATCACGAAGCAGTCGGCGCAGACCGCGCCGATGATGGGCAATTCAGTAATGGCACTCATTGATCCCGGAGACGACCACCGCGATCATCTCCCGCTCCACCTTGCGCAGTGTTCTTGTGCTCTTCATCGCCTGGCGATAGAGGATGTCGTGCGCCTCGAGGCTGCCCACATCCAGACCATGGATCCTCATGATCCAATCGACCCGATTCCACTTCGGGTCGATCACACGTTCCTTGAGCCGAGCCAGCTCGTCTTCCCACTCATCTTCGTGAGGGGCTTCTATCCATGGCACAAGGCGAAATCTAGTGACGCGCCCGTGTCGAAAGACTCACTGGTGGTCTGTCGTTGAAATAGGGCGAGTGTGTCTCCGAGTCATCGGCGCCATCTGGCAAGGAGAAAAGCGCAGTCGCAGTCGGGGCCTGCATCGAGCATTTTCGACGCAGCCAGGGGTGTCGAGGGCCGGAGAGACACCGCCGTTATTTCTGCGACGGGCCACTAGGTACTCGAAAGGCCCGAATGGTGGGTTCGGGCCTTTCGAAGAAATGCGATGTGGAGCGGTTGAGGAGGAGAAGAAAACCGCTCGGGCGGAGCGGAGTCCGCTCCACATCGCAAAGCCGGAAACCTGATTTTTGAGACCCTTTGTGATCTCCTTCACAAGGATAAAACGTGTCGGCCGCTAACTAAAATTCCCGATTTCTTTCCAAAACCAATCGCACCCAATATCGAAGAAACACGTGGTCAGGACACCGTGGCACGATGAGAGCTGATGACAGAGCCCGAACTATACCGGACCTGTGCTAGCGCTGGCTAGCGGGTCAGCTGCTGAAGGTAACGGCGTAGGCGTGTGACCAGCGAGTGACCACAGTCCCGTAAAGCTCACCGGCACGCATCATGTCGCCAGAGGCGAGGGCATCCACAGACTCCTGGACCAGCGACACCGAATCGTCGAGGACCAGCGCTTCCGGAGCGAACAGATCTGACACTTCGGCAAAGTCGAGTTCAACCATCGACTCGTCTGGGAAAGGCGCCAGCCAGGAGACGAGCTGTTCCATCTCGACCGTCGGACCCTGGATCATCCCGACCTTCCTGAGCACGTCCATAGCCCGAACAAGTGAATCGCGGACCCCTTGGATGCCCGAGCGATAGCGGACCCGTGGTGAGCCGGCATCACCGTAGACCTCGCGCTGTTCCGGCGAGAACCCGACAAACCAGCGGACGGGCACGTGCCATGCAGAGGTCAGCACGTGAGAGCGATGATCGGGATGCTCGACGCGATAACTGCGAAGCTCCCTGTCGGCAGCTTCCGCCGCCTCCTCGGGGATGAGGGTCGATCCCATACCCTGGAACGAGTTGGCGAATGCGACCGTGGATTCCAGAACCCGCAGGCGGAGATAGCGGGGACAGACCATCTTCTTCCCTTCCCATTCCACGACATGAGACGGATCGTGCTCAGATTCGGACAAAAGCCCATAGGAGCGCACGAAGGCAGGCACTGGCTCTTCGTCATAGGGCCCGATCGGTGAGTAAACCCTCATGAAAGCGGTCTTGGTCATCCCTTATATGGTGACAGAGACCGGCTTCTAGTTGCCAGTGGTCTGTCACCAGGAGCGCAGGCCCGGGGGTTTGGGTATGATCAACTCCGTGTGATGCTCAGCCTTTGACACGAAAGGAACGGCTAGTTGACCGTATTCGATGCGGTGGCCCTCGAGGGGCACGAACAGGTCCTCTACGGCTATGACAAGGTATCCGGCCTCAAAGCCATTATCGCAATTCACTCCACTGCCCTCGGTCCCGCTTTAGGCGGGACTCGCTTTTTTCCGTACGAATCGGAGAGAGATGCGCTCGTCGATGTGCTCCGTTTGTCCGAAGGGATGAGCTACAAGGCGGCCGCCGCCGGTCTCGACCTTGGTGGGGGCAAGGCGGTAATCATCGGCGATCCCCGCACTGACAAGTCCGAGCGGTTGTTTCGCGCATTCGGCCGCATCGTCGACTCGCTCCAGGGCCGATACATCACAGCGGAAGATGTAGGAACATCGACAAAGGACCTGGACATCGTTCGCAGAGAAACCCGCTGGGCGTTGGGCAACTCGGTAGCCGAAGGAGGGGCAGGCGACCCTTCACCGGTCACTGCCCGAGGTCTCTACGCAGCGGCACGGGGTGTTGCCCGTTTCATCTGGGGAGACCCCGACCTGGCCGGCAAACGCTTCGTGGTGCAGGGCGTTGGGAAAGTCGGATCGGCATTCGTTCAACTGCTCGTGGAGGCGAGAGCCGAAGTGATGATCGCTGACTCTTATCAGCCCACGCTGGATGCGGCGGTCCAGAAGTTCGGCCTCAAGACAGTCGATATTGACACCGTCCATACAGTCGAATGCGACTTCTTCTCACCGTGCGCTCTCGGTGCCGGCCTCAACGAGGAGACCATCCCCGATCTCAACTGCAAGGCAATCGTCGGCAGCGCCAACAATCAGCTCGCCACTGCGAAGGATGCCGAGCTCATCGCCGAGCGTGGCATCGTCTACGGACCCGACTTCGTCGTGAACGCTGGCGGGCTGATCAACGTTTATGATGAACTCCACGGATATTCGAAGCTGCGTGCCCTTCACCGGGTCGATGCGATCTACGAAGCAACCCTGCGGATTCTCGAGACCTCAAGAGACCAGGACATCAATCCTCATGCTGCTGCAATTCACGTCGCCAAGGAGCGGATGCGTGACATCGGAGACCTGAGAAGGTTCCGTCGCAGCGGAGATGACAGGAACTAGGCGATAGTGAGCGAACGCACCCACCACGCTCTCGGCCTCAGCGACGCTCAGGCAATCGACATGTACCGGTTGATGCTGATGGCCAGGCGCGTGGACGATCGCATGTGGGCGCTGCAGCGACAGGGGCGCGCCGATTTCGTTCTGGGCGCGTCGGGTCACGAAGCGGTTCAGGTGGGATCGGTGTTTGCCCTGGACCGCGAGCGTGATTGGATTCTCCCCTATTACCGCGACATGGGCGTCGCCCTCGCATGGGGCTTCACTCCCGAAGACGTGTTCTTGGGTGTGTTCGCCAAGAAAGCAGACCCGATGTCCGGAGGACGCCAGCTTCCGAGCCACTGGTCCGACCCTGACAAACGTGTGTTCACCCAGTCTTCGGTGATCGGGCCACAGTTCCCCCATGCGGCTGGAATCGCCCACGCCGCAAAACTTCGGGGCAAGGGCGCCGTGTGCGTCGTGTACGGCGGAGAAGGTGCCACTTCGGAGGGCGATTGGCACGAGGCAATGAACTGGGCGGGGATACACAGTCTGCCTCTCATTTTCGTCATCGAGAACAACCAGTACGCCATTTCGGTGCCCACCGAAGAAGAGGTCGCAGGCAAGATTTCCGATCGCGCCCATGGTTACGGATTCCCTGGCTATGCCATCAATGGCAACGATCCGTTCGAGGTGGTCGCAACGATGCAGACTGCTGTCGCCAGGGCGCGAGCGGGTGAGGGCCCGACGTTGATCGAGGCGGAGACCTACCGGTACTACGCCCATACCTCCGATGACAACGACACGCTGTACCGGACCAGGGAGGAAGTGGAGACTTGGCGGAAGAAAGACCCGCTTGGAGCCTTCAAACTTTATCTGATCGAGAACCGGCTGCTCACTGAGGAAACGGAGGCACGGCTCGACGAAGAGGTGACAGCCGAACTTGCTGAGGCGGTGAAGAAGACCGAGGCATCGCCTGACCCCGACGAGCCGACAACGAGGGTGTACGCCAAGCCGATCCTCCCCGACACGGCGACGACAGAACCTGAAGCGCCAATTGAGGGCGAAACGGTCAACCTGATCACTGCGATCAACAAGACACTTCACGAGATTTTCGAGACCTATGACGATGCGATCCTGTTCGGCGAAGATGTGGCGAGACGCAAAGGCGGAGTCTTCAAGGCGACCGAATCACTGACCGAGACCTTTGGCCCAGAGCGTTGCTTCAACTCTCCAATCGCTGAGTCGTCGATCGTCGGAGTTGCGATCGGCATGGCGGCTGCCGGCTTCAAGGCCATCCCCGAGATCCAGTTCGCCGACTACATCCACCCGGCGTTCAATCAAATCGTCTCCGAAGCGGCGCGCATCTCGTTCCGGTCCGACGGCCGCTGGAACTGCCAGATTGTCATCCGGACCCCCTACGGCGCCGGCATCCACGGAGCGCTCTATCACTCCCAGTCGATCGAGTCCTTCTACAGCCACATCCCGGGACTCAAGGTCGTCGTGCCCTCGACACCCGCCGATGTGAAGGGGCTGCTCTTCACAGCCGTGGAAGATCCCGATCCAGTCATGTTTCTCGAGCCGAAGAAGCTGTACAGGCTCGCCCGGGGACCCTATCCCCCAGGTGACTACCGGGTTCCATTGGGCAAAGCTGCCATCCGCCATCCCGGCACCGACCTCACCATCATCGCCTACGGAGCGATGGCTCATTTCGCAGTTGAGGCGGCAGCCATCCTCGAAGACCTGGGGATCTCTCCCGAAGTCATCGACCTGCGCAGCCTCAAGCCTCTCGACTGGCCCACAATCGAGGAGTCGGTCAAGAAGACATCGCGGGCCCTCATCGTCCACGAAGACAACGAATTCGTCGGGTACGGAGCCGAGATCGCCGCCCAGATCGCCGACAAGACTTTCGAATGGCTGGATGCACCGGTCCGGCGCTTCGCCCTCCCCGACGTGCCAATCATGCCCTACGCCGGCTCTCTGGAAGGCGCCCTCTACCCAACCCCCCAAGACATAGTCGAAAAAGCCCAGGAACTCGCCAAGTACTGATTTGTCAGTACTTGCTGTCCTCCCGCTTGCGGGAGGAAGGTCCCTGCGCCCGACGAAGGAGGGAGAGGTCCCCGCGAGCTGTGAGAGAGGCCGCGTCAGCGGACGCGGTTCAGGCAGGGGCGGCTTGGCCATTACTCTCGGCGGGAATGTCTTTGCAGAAGCACCTTTCGGAAGTGGTCGGGGCTGCATTCGCCGCGATCGGGTTGCCGTCGGAACTCGGCGAGGTGGTGCCGTCGCAACGTCCCGAGCTTGCCCAGTTTCAGTGCAATGGGGCGATGGCTGCGGCCAAGTCTGCAGGCAAGCCACCCCGGGAGATCGCCGAGAGTGTCGTGGCCCACCTCAGCAAGCAGGAGGAGATCAAGTCCTGCAATGTGGCCGGCCCCGGATTCGTCAACATCACACTCACCGACCAGACGCTGGCGGAGTGGGCCAGGCAGATGAGCCACCATTCCCATCTCGGCTTCGAGCACACGTCACACCCTCGTACTGTGATCGTCGACTATGCCGGGCCCAACGTCGCCAAAGCGATGCATGTCGGGCATATCCGGGCGACCATCATCGGAGATTCGATCGCCCGACTCTTCCAATTCGCCGGAGACAAAGTGATCCGTGACCCTCATTTCGGAGACTGGGGATTTCAAATGGGCCTGGTCATCGCTGCAATCGAGGAGGAGTACCCGGACCTTCCGTACTTCGATGAGGACGCCGTGGAATTCCCTGCCACCCCGCCCGTAACACTCGAAGATCTCCAGCGGATCTACCCCGAGGCCGCCGCCAGGGCCGGAGCAGACAAGGACTTCCAGGCACTTGCCCGCGAGCGGACGGTCAGCCTTCAGCAGGGCCATCCGGGCTACGTCGCCCTCTGGCAGCAGATGAAAGCAGTCAGCGAGCAATCGCAGCGGGCAGACTTTGCAGCGCTTGGTATCAACTTCGACCTCTGGTACGGCGAGTCGGATGTCAGGGACCGACTCGGCCCTCTGGTCGAGCGCCTCCGTCCCACCGAGTTCGCCGAAGAGTCGGAGGGAGCACTGATCGTCCGCGTCGAGGAGGATGATGACAACAGGGAGTACCCGCCCCTCATCCTCGAATCGTCGGCAGGCGGTTTCCTCTATTCGACCATCGACCTGGCGACGGTGGAGATGCGCGTCGAGGAGCTCGGGGCCGACCTGATTATCTATGTCGTCGACCGGCGACAGTCCGACCACTTCACCCAGGTCTTCAGGGTTGCCAAGAAGACCGGGATCGCCCCTGCGTCCGTCACTCTCGAGCACATAGGTTTCGGGACCATGAATGGGCCGGATGGAAAGCCGTTCAGGACGCGGGAAGGGGGCGTGGTTCAACTGGGGGATCTGATATCGATGATCATCACCGCGGCGCGGTCCCGCCTCGACGAAGCCCACCTGGCTGAGGAATACCCCGAGGAGGAACGAGGGACCATTGCAGCGCAAGTGGGCATGGCCGCGCTCAAATATGGCGACCTGGTCAACAACAGGTCTTCGGACTACGTGTTCGACCTCGACCGTTTCAGTTCATTTGAGGGGAAGACAGGCCCGTACCTCCAGTACGCGTCGGTTCGGATCAAATCGATTCTGCGACGTGCCTCGGAAACAGGGCTCCAAGGGGGTGCAATTCAGCCTCCCCAGGTCGACGCAGAGCGAGATCTCCTTCTCGAGCTGACGCAGTTTCCGGAGGTGGTGACGAGAAGCATCGAACTGCGCGCCCCGAATCACATCGCCGAGTACGCCCACACCGTTGCGGTCCGCTTCAACCGGTTCTACGACGCGTGCCACATTTTGTCCGAGCCTGATCCGGACCGACAGGCGTCATTGCTCTCGCTGGCATCGTGGGCTCTCGCCACGCTGGAGAGACTTCTCGACCTGCTGGGCATAGACGTTCCGGATCGGATGTGAACGAATGGAATTCGTCGTCAGAGATGCGCGCGTCGACGACGCTCCAGGCATAGCGGTCTGGACCCAGGACACCTTCGAGTGGGGAGACTACGTTGCGGGATCTCTAGCGGAATGGATAGAGGACCCAAACCTTCGGGTCCTGGTTGCCGTTGACCCGGACGACATGCCGAAGGCGATGTCAGTGGTCAGAATGCTCAGTCCCACCGAGGGATGGCTATCGGCCGCCCGAGTCCACCCATCCGTGAAGCGACGCGGGCTTGGATCCATGCTCAATGAGACATCGGTGGCCTGGGTGCGCGAGCAGGGCGGCCGCGTGGTCAGGCTCGCCACCGAGGACGACAACACCGCCGCCCAACTTCAGGTGGAGAAGCTCGGTTACCGAAGAACCTCGGCATGGGCCATCGGGAAGATCGAGGGGCGTGCAGCCAACCAGCCGATGCGAGTGGAGAGGTTGAGCCTTGCCGGTCGTTCCGATGTCGACCCGGCCTGGATGTATTGGTCGACGGGTGAGTTGTGCGAAGCCGGGCGCGGCCTCAAGGCGACATCGTGGACATGGAAGAAAGCCACGGTCGACGACCTCGATCGGTGTGCTCGCGAGCAACGACTCTTCAGTAGCCCGGTCGGATGGGCCGTCGTGGAGTATCCGGTCAATGGTGAGGTCGATGTGGTGTGGGTTGCCTCCTCGCCCAATGACTTTCCCCGCCTGGTTGCAGGCTTGGACTACCTGGCCGCGGAGAGGAACGCCGAGCGCGTTTACTACCGCATCCCCCAGACGGGATGGTCGGGAGAGGCCTTGCTCCGCGCTGGCGCAAACATCACCGAGACGTACATCTACACGAAAGCTGTCTGAGCCCAGCTGGTCATCTCAGCCCGAAGGAAGTACTGGTTACAGGATGACCAGCGTCGCGACGAGCCAGACCAGGAACACCGACTGGACCTCATATTGCTTCAACCAGTCGTAGCTGCTGTCTAGATTGCGGATCAGCAGCGACAACGGCACTCCAACCAGAGGGACGGCGACCATCCCGGCCACAGATACTGCGTTCAGGCCCTCCGCGGCGCGCAGGAACACGGGCGGCAACTCGGTGACGAAACCGGACACAAGTCGGT
>Ga0299907_10000401_pt1 | contig 20695 bp, 14 predicted proteins | sample RVTome_16_FD_198680 | JGI IMG/M metagenome (GOLD analysis project Ga0299907, IMG submission 198680) | Soil microbial communities from uranium-contaminated site in the Upper Colorado River Basin, Wyoming, United States - RVT152D67 (version 2) ...
CCCGGATCGCACCGGCCTCGGCGCTGGCGGTCAGATCGACGCGCACCGCGAGGAACCACTCCTTGTAGCCCTCGGGGTCGAGCAGCACCTGACGCAGCAGCCAGGTGACGCCGGTACTGTCGTCGACCTGGAACAGTGCAGGGCCGCGCGCGTCCGGATCGACCACGATGCTGTCGTGCTCGGAGAAGTACTCCGCGAACGCCTGCCCCAGGCGTTCGGGCGTCCAGCCCAGGTCACCCGCGTCGGCGAGATCCTCGGCGAGGCGGTCCCACGAGCGCGTGCCCGCCATCTGGACCCACCGGAAGGCCCGCGTCCGGACCAGCGTGCGAAACGCGCGGCGATCGGCGGTGATGTCGTGGACCTCGTCGACGTCATCGGGCCGGGGCGGGGCCGGGATGACAGCGGCTTCGGCATCGACCGCTTCGGGGTCGAGCAGCGCGTGCCACTCGTCGACCAGGCTCGAGTCGGTCGCGCGGATCACCGCGTCGAGCCAGTCGAGCAAATCCTCGACACCATCGTCCTTGGCCTCGTCGGGCACGGTGCGGTCCAGGGTGCGGTATGCGTCCGACAGGTAGCGCAGCAGCAGGCCCTCGGAGCGCTTGAGCCCGTAGTGGCGCACGAACTCGCCGAAGTCCATGGCCCGGTCCCACATGTCGCGGACCACGCCCTTGGGCGCGACGTTGCGATCTTCGATCCACGCGTTGCGCCCCCGCCAGCGGTCGAAGACATCGTAGATCTGGTCAGCCATCGGCTGCGGCCAGCGGATGTGCTCGAGCTCTTCCATCCGCTGCTCGTATTCGATGCCCGCGGCCTTCATCTCGTTGATGGCCTCGTCGCGCGCCTTGTTGCGCTGGGCGATCAGGATCGGGAAGGGCTGGTCGAGCACGCTCTCGACCAGTGCGAGCACCGCCAGCGGGTAGTTCTCGTCCTCACGGTCGAGTTGCGGCAACGCGTGGATCAGAAAGGGCGCGAGCGGCTGGTTGAGCGCGAAGTTCTCCTGCAGCTCATAGTCGATCTCGACCAGGCGGCCGTCTTCGTCGGGCTCATCGAGCCGCGACACGATCCCAGCCTCGAGCAGCGCGCGGTACAGCCCGATCGCCCGCCGGATGTGATGGCGCTGCCGTGCACGCGGTTCGTGGTTGTCCAGCAGCAGCGAGCGCGCCGCCTGCCACGTGTCGCCGGGCCGGTCGAGCAGTTGCAGCAGCATGCCGGGGGTGACGCGGAACGACGACTCCAGTGGCTCCGGTGGCGCCTCCTTCAGGCGCTGGAACGTCGATTCGTCGTAGTGGATGAAGCCCTTCGGCGGACCGGACCTCTTGAGCTTGCGCTTCTTCCGCGGATCGTCGGCGACCTTGGCCACTGCCGCCTCGTTCTCGGCGACATGCTCGGGAGCCTGTGCCACCACCAGGCCCTTGGTGTCGTAACCCGCACGGCCGGCGCGACCGGCGACCTGGTGGAACTCGCGCGCCGACAGCAGCCGGTTCTCGTTGCCGTCGTACTTGTAGAGGCGCGTCAGCACGACGGTGCGGATCGGCAGGTTGACGCCGACGCCGAGCGTGTCGGTTCCGGACACCACCCGCAGCACGCCTCGCTGCGTCAGTCGCTCGACGAGCCGCCGGTAGCGAGGCAGCATGCCGGCGTGGTGCACGCCCACGCCGTTGCGCAGCAACCGGGCGAGGTCCTTTCCGAACCCCGACGTGAGCTTGGCCTTGGCCAGCTCGTCAGCGACCACGGCCTTTCGCTCGTCGTCGAGCTTCTTGGTCACCGAGGCGATCGCGTTGGCCTGCGTCACCGCGTCGGACTGGGTGAAGCTGACGATGTAGAGCGGCGCAGCGTCGCGCGCGAGCAGATCCTCGATCGTGTGATGCAGAAGGTTGCGGTGGTACTCGAACTGCAGCGGCACCGGGCGCTGCGCGTCGGCGATGACTGCGGTCGGACGTCCGGTGCGGCGACTCATGTCGTCAGCCAGGAGTCGCACGTCGCCCAGCGTCGCCGACAGCAGCAGGAACGACGCCTGCGGCAGGTTCAGCAGCGGCACTTGCCACGCCCACCCGCGTTCGGGGTCACCGTAGAAGTGGAACTCATCGAGCACCACCGTCTCGGCGTCGGTCTGCTCGGCGTCACGCAGGGCCAGGTTGGCAAGCACCTCGGTCGTACAGCAGATGATCGGCGCACCGGCGTTGAACGACGAGTCGCCGGTCATCATGCCCACGTGCTCGGCGCCCAGTTCGTTGCACAGGTCGAAGAACTTCTCCGACACGAGCGCCTTGACCGGCGCCGTGTACCAAGAACGGCCGCCACCAGTCAGCGACCGCGCGTGCGCCGCAAGGGCGACCAGCGACTTGCCCGATCCGGTCGGCGTGGACAGCACCACGTTGCTGCCCATCAGCAGCTCGAGGATCGCCTCCTCCTGGTGGGGGTACAGCGTGAGTCCGCGATCGGCCGCCCATTCGGTGATGGCCTCGACCAACGCGTCAGCGGCGGCGGGCGCGGCGGGAAGGAACGACGAGAGCGGCTTGAACATGCAGGCCAGTGTGCCCGACGCTCACCTGTCGTCGGACGACGAGCGCTCGCGCAGCCGTTGCTCCCACTGCCGGCGCACCTCGGCGCGACCGTCCGCACGCGCATCGCCACGGTCCTGTGCGACCTCCTGCTTCAGAGCCGCCAGGTCCTCCTCGGGTCCGGGTCTCACCCTCCGCGCGAAGCGCCACATGACCACTGATCCGGTCAGCATCACACCGATCGCGACCAGGAGCACACCGTCAAGCCAGGGGTCACCGAGTGCCGGATCCGACGACGTCAGGCGAGAGATCGGCCCGCTGATCAGCAGCAGGGAGATGATCGCCTGGAACCGTGACGCCTTCACGTTCCAATGCGCCTGCTCGGCCGCCAGCGCTGCCAGCCGTGGCTGCTCGACCGTCGTCCGGCCCCAGGCCGCACGGCGAACCCGTCGCCGGTCCTCTGGTGGCAACTGCCGCATCAGCCGGCCCAGTTCGAGATCGGTCAAGTGGTCCACTGCTGTTGCACCTGTCGCCATCAGCGAACGCGGACTCGCAGTCAACGTACCTGTGGTGCGATCGGCGAAACCGCAGCGGTCAGTTCAGTGCACGGTGAGAGGGGCGTTCAGCCGGCGGGGTGGGCGGCGACCGGGCCGGAGATCCGGTACCGCATCGAGCGCTGCGCGGCGTCGGAGAGGGCCGTTGGCAGATCTGACGGGCGCCCGTAGTGCCAACCCTGCGCCAGGTCCACCCCGAGCCCGATCAACGTCTCAGCACAACGCGCGTCCTCGACGCCCTCGGCGACTAGGACGCTACCCATGTCGCGGCTGAAGTTGACCACGCCGCGGATCATGGCCTGCTTGGCGGGATGGATGGCGACGTCGTGGATCAGCGCCCGATCGAGCTTGATGATGTCCGGTAACAGCTCGACGACGTGCTGCATGTTGGCGTGCCCAGCACCGACATCGTCGATGGCCACGCGAACCCCCCGCGCGCGCCACTCGTCGACGACGCGGCGGGTCTGCGCGTAGGACACGACCGAAGCGAGCTCGGACAGCTCGAGGACCACGTTGGCGGGAAGGTGTTCGCGCCTGGTCCACGGCAGACCCCCCACCAGCACAGCCGGGCTGATGTTGAGCCACAGCGCCAGGCCATCGGCGGGCGCCGCGGCGGACCACGCCTCCAGCGCGGCGTCCCACATGGCGGTCTCGAGTTCGTGGCGCAGCCCGCTGCCCGCAGCGAGGTCCAACCACCCCGCGGGCGCCATGTTGGAGCCGTCGACGCGGGCGAGCGCCTCGTAGCCGACCACGGCCTCGGAGCGCAGGTCCATTACGGGCTGGAACAGCGCGCGCAGCAGGCCGTCTTCGAGCACCCGGCGGACGCGGGCCTGCAGGTCGCCGTCGGGGTCCGGCTTGCCGGCTCCGGTGTCACGGTCGGCCACGACGACCCGGTCGCGTCCGGAGTTCTTGGCCCGGTACAGCCCCCGATCCGCCGCGGAGAGCAGGTCCTCGGCATTGGCCGCCAGCAGCGGCAGGCTCGAGACGCCGACCGATGCGGTCAGCGCCACAGGCTCATCGATGGCACCGATGATCTCGCGCCCCCGTTCGGCGACCTGCAGCGCGACGTCGAGCGGCGTGTCGGGCAGCAGCACCGCGAACTCCTCGCCCCCGATCCGGCCGACGAGGTCACCCGAGCGCAACGAGCCACGCAGACGCGCGCCTACCGCACGCAGGACCTCGTCTCCCACGGGATGCCCATACGTGTCATTGATCTTCTTGAAGTGATCAAGATCCACGAGCAGCAGCGACAGGTCACGACCGTCGCGGTGGGCGGTGCTGACCTGACGGCGCAGGTGCTCCTGGAACGCCCGGTGGTTCGCACATCCCGTGAGGCCGTCGGTCGTGGCGAGCTCCTCCAGGTCGCGCGCGGTGCGCCGTAGCTGCGCGGCGGTGCGGCGGTGGTTCGCCGACGTCATGGCGCACATGGCGGCGATGATGGCCAGGATCACCGCCTGGAGCAACGTGACCGGGCCAAGTGGCTGCCCGGACGTGAGCGCGAGGCACAGGTGGCCGACAACGCTCAACGCACCCAGACCGAGCACGCCGCGCGGGGGGTACGACATCGAGCCGGCGATCAGCGGCACCGCGACGAGCCAAGCGATCGGGCTGGTCGGTCCGCCGTCGAGCGCCGCGGCGATCTCGATCAGCACGATCGTGGAGCCGGTCCATCCGCCGAGCGCCCACAGACCCAGCGGTGATGACAGGATGCGCTTCCACGGCATCAGTCTGTGCATGCTGAACGTGAGCGCGATCGCGAATGCGATGGCGATGCCCAGACCCCACCGGTTGGGACCATCCGGGGTAGCGAGGTAGTACAAGCCGACGACCGGCAGGATGATGGACGACAGGATCACGGCCACCCGTATGTGACTCAGGAGGAACTCCTGGGTCGTGGGATCCTCGAGGTCCATCGTCAAGATCGTCGGCTCTTCGCCCGAACGGGTAAGGCGTTCCGGTGGTCGAGGCTGCAGCGTAGCCCGGGACCGTAGGCCGATGCACGGTCACCGCCGAGATGTTGTGCACACCCGCCGGTCAGGTGCCGTCGCGGATGTCGGTGATCTCGACTCGCTCCCAGCCCAATGGCTGATCCAGCCCTGCGCGGTCAAGGCTCAGCGCCCGTCGCGTGGGACCACGATCTCTCGGAGGCGCTGGTAACTGGCCCGGTAGCGCAACAGCAGCTCGCGCAGCTGCTCGGTGGTGACGTCGCTGCCCTTCCACGCGCCGGACAGGCGGTCACGGTCGTGTTCCAGCGCCGCCTGCAGTCGACCGATCAGGTCACCCAGCAGGTCGTCGGCCATCTCGATGTGGCGCGCTGGGTCCTCGACGAACCCGGTCTCGATGGCCGTCCAACGGTGGTCGAGGTCATCGCGATCGGCCGGCGGCAGCAGGTGATCGAACTGATCCGTCGTCATGGCCGTCCCTCCTCGACGACGCTGCGGCCGACGAGGCGCTCGAACATCGTCCGGTACCGCATCAGCGCCTCGCGCATCTCCTCGGTCCCCGCCGAACCGTCCCGTGTGTCGTACGCGACCGCACGCGCGCGACGATAGTCGTCCATCGCATCGGCATGATCGACCGAGATGTCGGCCGCCTGCCGGTCCCACCCGTCCGCCGGGTAACCACGCCGCTCCGCCACCTCCACGACCAGCGTGTCGGCTTCGAGCAGGCCGGTCGTGGGATCGTCGACGAAGCGGCGCTGGATCTCGCGCCATCGCTCGACGTAGGCCAGCGCGTCGCTGTCATCGAGGTCGCGCACGTCGTAGCCGCTCCGCCGCTCGATGCGTGCCTGCAGTTCGGCGTGGGCGGCGTCACGCGTGTCGTGCTGCGTCACCGCGCGGTCGTACTCGTTGCCGAACCGGCGGCGCAGCGAGCGCTTGGTCCGGCCTGCGAACACGGCGATGAGCACGACCACGATCAGGAGGGCGACACCGAGCGCGATCCACATCTGTGTGCTGTCCACAGGCTCCTCCCCGCACCGGACGAGTACTCGTGCAGATGGTTGTTGTCCCCCACCCCCTACCGGAATAGTCCCGCATCGCCGCACCGACGCGCGAAGGTGCCGTAATGTACCGGCCGATGACCATCGGGGGATCACTGCGAGACCCTCAGCGCTCGAGTCGTGCGTGGCTGGGACGACTTCTGGTGCGTCGCGCCCTGGCTGATCGAGGGCTGCTGTTGCCGGTGGTGATCACATGTCTGATCGCGACCACCCTGATGGCGTCGGGACCGATCCTCGCGTCGGCGGTTGCGACCGCCGGTGTACGGCAGGCACTGCGCGAGGCGGGTGGCACGACCGCCAACGTTCGTGTGACGGCAGCGGTTGACGACGCCGCGGCCCGCCGCCTGGACCGCGATGCCCGCAGGGCGATCGCGCGTGCGATGACACCACCCGGTGCGACGGTCCGGCAGCAGTTGCGCTCGGGCTCGTTCGCGCTGGACGACCGCGACGAACTGGTGCGGTTCGCGTGGGCGGAGGGCGTCACCGACCACGTCGCCGTCGAGGCCGGACGCTGGCCCGCCGGCAACGGGCAGGTGGCGGTCCCCGCGCCGGTCGCGGCCGCGCTCGGCTGGAGCGTCGGTGACCGTAGGACGGTCACCAACGCCCTGACCGACGTGGACACGGAGATCGAGATCACCGCCGTCTTCCGCGTCACGGACCCGGCCGCGCCGCAGTGGTGGGGGCAGCCACCGGTCGAGAACGCTGACTGGCAGCAGGGCGGCTTCGTGATCTACGGCCCGCTGCTGACCGACCGTGCCACCATGACCGACGTGCTCGGCGCCGACGCCGCGTGGTGGACCGCAGCGCTCGCGGTCGACCGGCTCGAGGCGTCCGACGTGGACCGTCTGCGCCGCGCCGTCGTGGACCTTGCCAGCCGCAGAGATGATGCCCTGAGCGTCGACACCGACCTGCCGGCCCTGCTCGATGACGCGGCAAGGCGGCTGCTGTCGAGCCGTGCCGGCACGTTGAGCGTGGTCCTGCAACTGTTCCTGCTCGCGATCTACGCGCTGGCGCTCGCGGCGCGCCTGGTCGTCGCCGAACGCGACCCCGAGGTCGCACTGTTGCGGTCACGGGGCATGGGCTCCCGCGAGTCGGCGACGCTGGCGGCCGGCGAAGCGCTGCTGATCGCGGCGCCCGCGACCGTCGCCGGGCCTCTGCTCGCACGCGCCGCCGTGGGCCTGCTCGACGAGGTGGGGGCGCTGGCCCGAGCGGGACTCGTGCTCGACCCGTCGGTGTCACCCGCCGCGATCGTGCTGGCGGTGATGGCCGGGCTGGCCGTCGTGGTCGCCCTGACGGTACCGGCACTGGCGGCGACCCGCGACGTCGGAAGCAGCGGCCGGCGGCAACGCCGGGTGGGACTCGCCCAACGGGCCGGGGTCGATCTGGTGCTGCTCGCGGTGGCGGCGCTGGGCTACTGGCAGCTGCGGCGGGCAGGCGGCCCGCTGGCGGCCGGCGTACGGGGACGGCTCGGCGTGGATCCGCTGCTGGTGGCCGCACCCGCGCTGAGCCTGCTCGCCGGTGCCGTGCTGACGCTGCGGGCCGTGCCCGTGCTGGCCGGGCTCGCCGAGCGGATGGCCACGGCGGGTAGACACGTGGTGCCCGCCCTGGGAGCCTGGCAGATCGCGCGGCGACCGCGGACCTACGCACGCGCGGTGCTGCTGCCGCTGCTCGCGCTCGCCCTGGGCCTGTTCGCCGTCTCCTTCGGCCGCACGTGGGATGCGGCACGAGCCGCGCAGGCGGTCCAGCGGGTGGGAGCGGATGTGCGGGTGGTGCCCGACGCCACGAGCGGTCTCGGCCCGGCGCGTCTGTCCCGGGCATACCGGGCGATCGACGGGGTCGCGGGAGCCGTGCCGACGTGGCGGGACACGACAAGGATCTCGAACGAGGCGGGTGAGGCCGAGATCCTCGCCCTCGACGCCGCCAAGGTCGAACACCTCGTGGTCGACCCGGCCATCGCACCTGCGGCGGCGCGCATGGCCGAGCGACGCCCCCGGCTCCCGGCCATCGCCCTGGGGGACGCCTCGGAGGTCTCCCTCCGCGTGGAGGTGACACCACTGGCCGGCACCCGTGCCGGTCGTCGCGTCCCGGTGGATCTCCTGTTGTCGGACGGTCACGGACTGATCCACCGGCTCCCGGCCGGTGACGTGCAAGCCGACGGCACGACCGCCACGCCCCGCATCGCCTTGCGCGGCATCGCGTCTCCCGCGGCGATCGTCGGGATCGAACTGCGGTTGCCCGTCGATGCTGCCGAACGTCAGAGCCATCGCGTGACCATGACGCGCGTCGGTGACCCCGACGGCGCGCAGGAGGCGATCGACTGGGTCGCCGAGGTCCCCCAGGGCGACAGCGCCGAGGTCATCACCCCGCCCACGACCGCTCGCGACGGCGCGGACCTCACGCTGCGGCTCAACGTCGATGTCCCGCCCAGCGCGGGCGCGCAGACCAGCGCGACGGTGCGCCTGGTGCCGGGCGCCGTCGAGCGGCCGGCGACGCTCGGGGAGCCCGGTGCGACCAGCATCGACGTGCTCATCACCGAACGGCTGGGTGCGACGCTCGGCGTGGGCGCCGGCGACAGCGTGCCGCTGCGCATCGACACGCTGGCGCTGACGGCTCGGGTGGCACGCGTCGTACCGGCGTTCCCGACGCTGTCGGGAACCGCAGCGGCCGGTGGCGTGGTCATGGACCTCGGCACGCTGGCGCACCTATCGTTCGCCGCCGACCGTCGCACCGTGGAGCCGACGGCCTGGTTGCTGGACGTCGATGGTGACCCCGCGGCCGTCGCACGCCGGTTGACCGCGGCACCGCTGGCCAGCGACGAGGTGCTCGATCGGGCCGCACTGACCGCGCGGTTGCGGCAGGATCCGGTCGCGCTCGGGGTGATCGCCGCGCTGTCATTGGGCTTTGCGACCGCCGCCGCGCTCGCCGCGCTCGGGTTCGTGGTCACGGCGATCGCTGCGGCGCGTGAGCGCTTGACCGAGTTCGCGCTGCTGCGTGCCGTCGGCCTGTCGGCCCGGCAGCTCGGCGTCTGGCTGACGCTGGAGCAGTGTGCGCTGCTGGCGATCACACTCACCGGTGGCGTTGTGGTCGGCGCTGCGATGTCGTGGCTGATCCTGCCGTACACGGTCACCGACACCCCCCGCGTCGAGGGCACCGCGGCGAGCGCGCAGATCGTCTGGGTCGATGTGATGTGGCTGGTGGCGTTCCTGCTGACCGCCGTGCTACTGTCCGGACTGCTGCTGGCGCGCCAGTTGCGCCACCTCCACCTCGGCTCCACACTCCGCGCCGGTGAGCAGCGCTGATGCGGTTGATCCTGCGCAGGGTGACGGCGAACGTGTCGCTGCTGGCGGTCAGCGTCGCCCTCGTCGCGCTCACGGCGGGTGCCACCGCCGCCGCGGCGCGGGCGGTCGCGCAGATGACCACCGACGGGCTCCGCGCGGCGGTGTCGGATGCGGGGCCGGCAGTGCGTGGGCTCACGGCGACCCGGGCGCACGCCGCAGCGACGGCCACGTCGGCCCACCAGGCCGGTCAGCAGTTCCAGCGTGAGCTGGACCGACCGCTGCGCGACATCACCACCGACGGCACGACCATCATCGACACACCCCGCCTCGTCGCCGCCGACCCGGTCATCGATGGTCGCCCGCGCCTGTTCACGTTGCGGATCCAGCCAGACGTCGGCCGCCACGCCGAGGTCGTGACCGGCCGGCTGCCACGCCCGTCGTCTGAGCGGGTGGAGGTTCCGGTGGAGCTGCGGGATGCCGCGCTGGGCACCGATCAGCGCGCTGCCCCACTGTTCGAGGTGGCGCTGACGGGCCCGACCGCGACGGAGCTGCACCTGTCGGTCGGCGACACGGCATTGCTCGCGGCGGACCGAGATGACCCGTACGTGACCCGCTTCCTGACCAGGCGTCCGTACGTCGCCGTGCGTGTCTCGGGCATCGTCGCGCTCGACGACCCCGACCACCCCGTGTGGTTCGGAGACGCCGCCGCGCATGCGCCGACGCTGATCTCCAGCCCCGGCGGCGGAGAGGTCACCGTGTTCGCGACCGCACTGGTGGCACCGGAAGCGCTGCGACCACTGGCCGCTGCGCTGCAGCCGATCCCCGTGGTGGCGACATGGCGCTATCCGGTCGATCCCGAACTCGTCGCGGCTCGCGACGTCCGCGACATCCGGCAGGCACTTCGCCGGGCTGAGCAACGCCACGTCACCACGGAGTTCGTGCCGGCCGGCATGACGGGCCTGCGGACAGGGCTGGGCGGGGTTCTCGACGAGTTCGTGGCCACCCGTGCCGCCACGCTGACCGCGGTGGCGGTCGCCGGTGTGGGTCTGGCCGGCGTGCTGATCGCCGTCGTCACGCTGCTGGCGGCGTTGCGGACCGACATGCGCCGGGACGTCGACGCGCTGTTTCGGGCACGGGGCGCCTCGAAGTCGCAGATGGTGATCACCGCGGCGCTTGAGGCGGTACTCATCGGCGTCACCGGCGGGCTCCTCGGGCTAGCCGGCGCGCGGTCCGTCGGCGACGGTGTCGGACATGCCATCCCCGTGGGCGTCGTCGGCGCGGCCGTGGTGGCGGGCGCGCTGTTTACCGCCGCCACACCCCGGCAGACGCTCATGCGGGACGCGTCCTCGGCAGCGCTTCGTCGCGTGGTGATCGAGAGCACGGTGGTCGGACTCGCCGTCACCGGTGTGCTCCTGGTGCGCCGTCGCGGCCTGGTCACGCCCGGAGCCGGAGTGGATCCTTTCCTGCTGGCGGTGCCGGTGCTTCTGGGTGTGGCGGTCGGCCTCACACTGGTCCGCGTGCTGCCGGCGGCGACCGGTGCCATCACCGAGCCGCTCGCCCGGCGCACGTCGACCGTCGCGGTCACCGGTCTGCGCCGCGCCGCACGGCAGCCGTCCGCGACCGTGCTGCCGATGCTCGCCGTCGTGCTCGCCGTCGCGACCGGGGTGCTCACGGATGCCGTGGATCACACGGTGAGCGCCGAGCTCGACCGGCAGGCGTGGATGGAGGTCGGCGCACCCGCCCGGAGCGATGCGCCCCCGGGTGAGACGGTCGCCGCCGACGGCGCCGGCGCGGTCGCGTACGTGCAGCGGCGGGTCAACCACATCGGCGGCGGCCAGGTCACGCTGCTCGCGATCGACGCCGCCGCCTACGGTGACGTGGTGGCCGGAACACCGATCGCCACCGACTTGCCAGAACTGGGCGGATCCGCCGCCCCGCCGCTGCCGGCGCTTGCCTCGCCGGACGCCATGGGTGACGTGGGGACAACCGGCGAGCTGCGCCTGCCGGGCACCGCCACCGTGCCGGTGGAGGTGCGCGCCGTCCGCCGGCGCTTCCCCTCACTGCCGGCGCAGGAGCCGTTCGTGATCGTGTCCTATGACGCCCTGGTCGAAGTGGTGCCGGGCGGGCTGGAGCCCAACCGCCGCTACCTGCGCACCGTGGTCGCCACCGAAGGGCGGGTGGTCACCCAGGCACAGGCTGCGGCCCGCCTGAGGGCCGACCCGCTGGTCGCGACGGGCATCGGCGCGTTTCCGATCGCAACGGTGCTCGCAGGTGGGCTCGCCGCGATCGCGGTGGTGGTCAGCCTGGTCCTGGCGGCACGCGCCCGGCGACGTGACATCGCCCATCTGCGGATGATCGGCCTCAGTTCCCGGCAGGGCGTCGGGCTGCTGGTCGCGGAGGTGGTGCCACCGATGATCGTCGCGATCGCCACCGGTCTCGGCCTGGGCGCCGCAACGGTGTGGTTGGTCGGCCCCGCCCTGCGGCTCGGCGCGTTGACGACAGGTGTGCCGGTGTCGCCCCGTGTCGATCCGGTGAGCGCTTCCGTCGGTGCGGTCGTCCTGGCGGCGGTGATCATCGCCGCGACCGTGTGGGCCGGGCGGCGGGGCCGGCAGATCGATCTGGCGCAGGCGCTGCGGATGGAGGAATGATGCGATCGCACATGAGCGGCGCGTTCGGCGCCGGCGCCCACGTCGTGGCGGACAACCTGGTCAAGATCTACAAGGTCGCGGGGCTCGAGGTCGTCGCGTTGCAGGGGCTTGACCTCACCGTCGACCGCGGCGAGTTCGTCGCGGTGGTCGGCGCATCCGGCAGCGGCAAGAGCACGCTGCTCAACATCCTCGGCGGCAGGGACGTGCCGTCCGCCGGCCGGGTCCGTGTCGGCGGGCGTGACCTGGGGGCGCTGGACCGTCGGAGCCGCACCGAGTACCTGCGTCACGTCAGTGGGTTCGTCTGGCAGAAGGCCCGCCTGAACCTCGTGCGCTACCTGACCGCGGCCGACAACGTCGAGCTGCCGATGGCGCTCGCCCGCGTCGCCCGCCGCGAGCGGCGCGCCCGCGTGCGTGAGCTGCTCGGGCTGGTCGGGCTCGGCGACCGCGCCGACACCCGACCCGAGCGGCTGTCCGGCGGGGAACAGCAGCGCGTCGCGATCGCGGTGGCGCTGGCCAACCAGCCCGAGCTGCTGCTGGCCGACGAGCCCACCGGCGAGCTCGACAGCGAGACGTCCGCCGACGTCTTCTCCACGCTGGCCGACGTCGTGCGGCAACTGCGGGTGACCGTGATCGCGGTGACCCACGATCCGCTGGTCGCCGCGCATGTCGGCCGCACCGTCGCGATCCGTGACGGCCGCACCAGCTCGGAGACGTTGCACGGCACCGGGGCCGGTGGTGAGGTGGTGGCCGAGGAGTTCGCGGTCCTCGACCGCGCCGGGCGGGTGCAGCTGCCCGCCGACTACCTGGAGGCGCTCGAGATGCGGCGACGGGTGCGGCTCGCGCTCGAGCGTGACCACGTCGGCGTCTGGCCCGACGGCGGACCGCAGGAGACGCGGGGACCCGATGACCGCGACGACGACACCCGCACCAACGGTGAAGGACGCGGGCCGTGATCGTCGAACTGGCCGGCGTGCGACGCACGTTCCCTTCAGGCGACACGGTGATCAACGCCGTCGACACGGTCGACCTCGACGTCGCCGACGGGCGGCTCCTGGCGGTCCACGGGCGTTCGGGCTCGGGCAAGACAACGCTGCTGAACCTCATCGGCGGACTCGATCGTCCCGACGCGGGCACCGTCACCGTCTGCGGGCTGCGCCTGCACGAACTCGACGAACGGGGCCTGGTGGAACTGCGCCGCCACCGGATCGGCTTCGTCTTCCAGACCTTCGGTCTGGTGCCCATCCTCAGCGCCGCCGAGAACGTGGAGGTCGCGCTGCGCCTGGCCGGCACCGGTGCGTCGCAGCGGCGCCGGCGGGTCGACGAACTGCTCGACCTGGTCGGTCTGGCAGATCGGGCCGCACACCGCCCGCATGAGCTGTCAGGCGGCGAGCAGCAGCGCGTCGCGCTCGCCAGGGCGCTGGCCAACCGCCCCCCGGTGCTGATCGCCGACGAGCCCACGGGCCAGCTCGACTCCGCCACCGGTCGGATGATCATGCGCCTGATCCAGACGCTCGTGCGCAACGAGGGCATGACCGCCGTGGTGACCACACACGACGCGAGCCTGCTCGATGTCGCCGACCGGGTGATCGAACTGCATGACGGTCGCGTCGTCGCGGACACCGACCGCTGACCGGCCGCCCTGCCGGCCGCTGAACGGCCGGCCTGTGTGATTGCGCCCCGCAGGCACCACGCCGCCGCGGGAGCGGTACGGTCGGACATCGCAGCACCACCACGAGGAAGGGTCATCGACCATGGTCCGCAGCCACATGATGTCGGCCGCCGCCGGCGCTGGACTCGCGCTGGCCGCCGAACGCGTGCTCCAATCCGCACCGGGCCGCTTCGCGCAGATGGGCGGGTCGACCCTGGCGGCGCCGAGCGCGGCGGCGTGGATCACCGACTTCCTCAACGCCGCGTACTACGCCAAGCCCGGTGACCGACGTCACCTCGATGACCTGCGGCTGGCCTTCACCATCCTGACCACGTACTGGCACCGCTCGGGGACACGCAGGCTCGGTGCCGCAGACGTTCTGCGCTTCCACAAGGCGCTGGGCACCGCCCGTCTGCGTGGCACCGGCGGGCGCGCCGGGACGCTGGACAACGCGTCCCTCCTCGACGGCGGGGCGCGGCTCCTCGGCGACTGGTTCCCCGCGGCCGTACGGGACTGGGACCGCTTGGGATGGGGCATCGCGTTCCCGAGGGTCGCGGACAAGGCGGCGCACGATCCGGAGCTGCGCCTGGCACACGCGAAGGTTGGCGCGCTCACACCGCCGCAGCGTCCGGTCGCCGAACAGGTGTGGCACACCTACCCGCCGGTCGAGGTCCCCGACGCCGCGGCCGCGGCCGCCGCGGTGCTCGCCGTCGAGCACTGGCCCGACTACGCCAGCGAGCTCGGACGGTTCACGCCGCTGCGTCGCGCCGGTCTCGCGGGCCAGACGTTCGAGATCGAAGTGGTGGGGTTCCCGAGTGCGCGCACGCCGGTGTTCACTCGTGGCTACGTGACGATCACCACCCTCGTCACCGCCGACGACCCAGCCGCCAGGGACGCGTGGGTCACCGGACTGCGGCAGGGCTTCGCCGCGCATCCCGAGGAGCAGCAGCCCGTCCCTGACGGCGCCGAGGTGCACGCGGGGTTCGACCTGACCTGCCACGAGCACCACTTCATGGGGGCCGCGAAGAACCGGCTGGTGCTTTACACCGTCGATGGGCGCAGCTACCTCCGCGCAGCGGGGACCTGGGACCCGATGCAGCGGCACCTGGCTGAGCTCTACGACCGGGTGGGCCGGTACTCCCAGCACGCCTTCTGGGGCATGGGCAACCCGGAGGAGTCGATGTTGCATCAGATCGCCGCGCACGTACAGCGGGACGTACAGGACCGGCAGTGAGCGAGCGCGTCGATGCCGTCGTCGTCGGAGCGGGCCCCAACGGGTTGACCGCGGCCATCCGGCTCGCCCGGGCAGGCCGGTCGGTCGTGATCTGCGAGGCGCAGGATCAACCCGGCGGTGCGGTCAAGACCGAGAAGCTGACCCTCGACGGCTTCCTCAACGACACCTACAGCGCCGTGTATCCGGCGGGGGCCGCATCGCCGATCTTCCAGCGGCTGCCGCTGGAAGAGCACGGGCTGGTCTGGGTGCAGCCCCCGATCGCGATGGCCCACCCGATGCCCGACGGACGAGCGGGCGCGCTCTACCGGGATCTGCAGGCGACGGTGGACAACCTCAACGGCCTGCATGGCGGGGACGGCGACGCGTGGCGGCGGTGGGTCACGCCGTACCTCGACAACATCGACGCCCTGCGTCACACGGTGCTCGGCGGGTTCCCACCACTACGCGGTGGGCTGGCGCTCGCCGCCGGTCTCGGTGGAACTGGCATCCTCGAGTTCGCGCGACTGCTGCTGATGCCCGCGGCGCGACTGGCAGAGGAGCTGTTCGCAGGCCCCCACGCCCGCGCCTGGCTGTACGGCTCGGTGCTGCATGGCGACGTGCCCGCCGACGAGGCCGGGTCCGCCATCGCCGGCGGGTACCTGCAGATCCTGGGGCACGCGGCCGGGTGGCCGAGCCCGCAGGGCGGCGCGGGCAGTCTGATCGACGCGCTCGTGTCCTACCTGAACCTGCTCGGCGGACAGATCCGGCTGGCGACGCCGGTCGCGCGCATCGTCAGTGACGGGCGGCGGGTCGCGGGCGTGGTCACGGCGAGCGGTGAACGTCTGCGCGCGCCCATCGTCATCGCCGACACCACGCCACAGGCGCTGCTGGCACTGACCGGCGACCGCATGCCCGGCGAGTACGCGCGGCGGCTGAGCAGGTACCGCTACGGCCCGCGGACCGTCAAGATCGACTGGGCGCTCGATGGGCCCACGCCCTGGACGGCGCCCGAGGCGCGGCTCGCGGGGACGGTCCACGTCGGCGGCGAGGCCGAGGCCGTCACCGCCCAGACCACAGCGATCCGCGCCGGTGAGATCCCCGAACGGCCCTTCCTGCTGTTCGGGCAGCAGAGCTTGGCCGATCCGTCCCGCGCGCCAGCCGGCGGGCACACCGCCTGGGCCTACACCCGCGTGCCGCCACAGGTTGCCGGAGGCGGCGCAGTCACCGCACACGCCGAGCGCATGACCGACCAGATGGAGCGGTTCGCGCCCGGCTTCCGCGACCTGGTGCTGGCCAGGCACATCCAGGGCCCGGAGGACCTGGAAAAGGGCGACGTCAACCTCGTCGGCGGCGACGTGGGCGGCGGTTCCTACGCGCTCGACCAGACGGTGTTCCGCCCGCTGCCGGCGCTGGTCCCCTACGCCACACCCATCCGTGGACTGTGGTTGGGAAGCGCGGCGACGTTTCCGGGCGGCGCGGTGCACGGCGTGCCCGGCTGGGCGGCCGCGAGCTACGCGCTGGCGTCAGCCCGCATCGGCCGCTGACGCCTGGGCGGGCTGGCAGCGGCGCGAGTACGTGCGTCAATGATCGAACCCTGCACCCGCAACAGGTTTCCGGGTGCGGAACCAGTCGTCAGCGATCACACCCGCACCCACAACCCGTCACCGGGTGCACATCCGATCCCCACGGTCCGGAACGTGCACCCACAACCCCGGGTCAGCGTAGGCGCGGCGGCAGCGACAGCGCGATCATCGTGCCGCCGACGGCGGTGATCATCAGCGCCCAGGCCAGACCCACCACCTCGGACGTCGCGCCGATCACCGGGGACGCGATGAGAAAGCCGATGCGCGCCATGGCCGACACCGCGCCGGCCCCTGCACCGTTGCGGGCGGCCGGCAGGCGCTCGCCGGCCACGAACATCAGTGGGAACACGGGCGCGGCGCCCGCGCCGGTCACCGCGAAGCCGAGAAGAGCGGCCGGGGCCCAGCCGGTCGCACTGCTGATCCACAGGCCGGCCACCGTGCCGACGGCCACGAGCACACCGGCCGCCGTCGCGACCGCGGCGGCGCCCCAGCGATCGATCGCGCGGTCGACCAGCAGGCGGGACACCAGCATCGCCGCCGTGAAGCAGACGGGCGCGGCGCCGGCGACGCCCGGACCCGCACCGAGACCTTCGCGCAGGTAGATCGCCGACCACTCCAACGATGGCCCTTCGCTGAGTCCCGCCGCGATGGCGACGACACCCATCGTCAGCCAGATGCCCACCAGGCGGCGTCGTGAGGTCGGCGCGGTGTCCGGCGCGCGCGTCGGATCAGGCAGGTTGCGCGCGGCGAACACCTGCGCGGCCGCCGCCACCGCGACGGCCGCGGTGATGTGCACCTCCACAGGGACCCCCCGCGCCGCCGCAAACGCACCGGCGGCACCGGCAACCACGGCCCCCGCGCTCCACGTCGCGTGCAGCCGACCCATGATCGAGGCGCCGCGCTCGCGCTGCATGGCCAGCGCCACAACGTTCATGCTGACGTCGTGGACCGCGTCCAGCAGACCGATGGCGAACAACGTCGCACCGAGCAACAGCACCGGCGCCACCGTCGACGGCGGCGCGGCCGCGACGACCGGCGGTCCCAGGCCTGCGGCGGCCAGTAGGACGCCCGCGATCGCCACGGTGCGCGCACGGGGTGCGCGCTCCAGCACGCGCGGCGCCAGCACCGAGCCGACCAGGCCGCCCACCCCCGCGCCGAGCAACGCCAGCCCGAACGCGGCGTTGCCCAGTCCGAGCTGTTCCTTGATCTGGGGCAGGCGTGGGAGCAGTGACGCGAACACCACACCGTTGACCACGAACGTGATCGCAACGGCGGTCCCACCGCGCAGGGCAGCCCATGCGTCGCGCACTCGTGTCACGGGCCCTCCCAACGTGGATCGAAACGACGACCGACAGTACGGCTTCGCGCGCTCGCGGACGACCGCGCACGACCTTGCCGGCCGTCGTCAGGCCGTCCGCGTCGGCGCGGGCCAGCCTCAGCGGTTGGTGCGCCCGGGGACGAGCAGTCCCCGCTCGAAGGCGGCGGCCACGGCGGCCGCGCGATCGTTGACGTCAAGCTTGCCGTAGAGGTGCAGCAGATGCGTCTTGACGGTGGCCTCGCTGATGAACAGCGCGGCGGCGATCTGCCGGTTGGTCGTCCCCCGCGCGACCAACTCGAGCACCTCGAGCTCCCGTGGGCTCAGCGGCTCCTCGGCCGGCTGCCGGACACGACCCACCACCTGCGACGCGACCGACGGCGACAGCACGGTCTCGCCGCGCGACGCGGCGCGGACCGCGCGCAGCAGCTCATCTGACGGCGCGTCCTTCAACAGGTAGCCGGTCGCACCGGCTTCGATCGCCGGAAGGACATCGCTCTCGGTGTCGTAGGTGGTCAGCACGAGCACCCGGGACTCGACGCCCAGCGCCGCCATGCGCGCGATCGCCGCCACGCCGTCCATCCGTGGCATGCGCAGGTCCATCAGGGCCACGTCGGGACGCAGCGCCTGTGCCTGGATCACCGCGTCGTGGCCGTTCGCGGCCTCGCCGACCACCTCGAAGCCGGGATCGTCGGTGAAGATGCCGCGCAGGCCGTCGCGCACCACGGGGTGGTCGTCGACGATGAGCACCCGTATCGGGATGTGATCAGGCATCTGCCGCTCCCTTGCTCTGCGGTCCCTGCAGCTCCGGCGGCGCCACAGGGACGCTCGCCGAGATCGATGTGCCGGCTCCGGCCTCCGATTCGATGACCAGCGTGCCCGCAACCTCGTCGATCCGCTGACGCATCGCGGTCAACCCGAACCCGCCATCGCTTCCCCAACCGTCGTTCGTACCGGGCCGCGGCGTGAAGCCGACGCCGTCATCGCGCACGTCGAGCAGAACCACCTTGTCGGTGTAGGACAGTGTCACCGCAGCGCGCGACGCCCGGGCGTGCTTGGCCACATTGGCCAGCGCCTCCTGTGCCACCCGCAGCAGCGTGACCTCGATCGTGGGATGCAGCGGCCGGCTCGTACCGGTCGTGGTCACCTCGGCGGCGAGGCCGTTGGTCACCGACCACCGCTTCCCCACCTGGGCCAGTGCCTCCGGCAGACGTGCCTCGTCGAGTGGCTCCGGCCCCAGCGCCTGCACCGACCGGCGGGCATCCGCCAGGCTCTCGCGGGCCAGGCGCATGGCCGTGTCGATGCGCCGGCGCTGCCCCTCGCCGTCGTCGCGGGCACGCGTGGCCGCCTCGAGTTGCGTGATGATGCCGGTCAGTCCCTGGGCCAGCGTGTCGTGGATCTCGCGCGCAAGGCGCTGCCGCTCGTCGAGCACGCCGGCCTCGCGCGCCTGGATCATCAGCTGGGTGTGCAGGCCCTCGTTCTCCTCGAGCGCCGCCTGCAACTCGGCGACCGCCCTGCGCCGCTCCTCACTGACGTCGGCGGCCCGCCGGCTGAAGATCACACCGCCGCCGATGGCGAGCGTCTGCACCACGACGATGACCACGAAGCCCGCGATCTCATCGGCGGTGGGTCGAGCAGCGACGTCTGAACGATCGATCACCAGCGCGTTGAGCAGGAACGACGTCAGTCCGACACCGAGCAGCGTCAGCTGCCACGACGAGAACATGTGGACGTGGAAGAACCCGACGATCATCACGGGGAAGAACATGGGGTGGTGCAGCATCATCACCGCGGCGATCGCCAGGAACCCGAAGTAGTAGATCAGCGACGGCACCGTGCGTTCGCCGTGGAACGCTGGCACGCGCAGGTACAGCGTGATCCACGCGGCGGCGACCAACGACAGCAGGACCGCGATCACGCGGTCCTGCTGCGACTGTGGTTGTGCCATCACCAGCGCGAAGCCGAACGTGAGCAGCACGTACGCCGAGTAGTCGGCGAGCGCCTCCAACCGTCGTTCCCACGTCGACGGGCCGGTGATGTCCGGCGCTGCTGCGGGCTTCGTCACCGCCCTCACTCCCAGCGGAAGAGCCTGGCTGCCACGGCGGCGGACAGCACGGCGATCCCTGCCATTATGAGCAGGTGGGACGCCTGCGGTGGCGCGCTGCCGGTCCACGCGTCGGCCAGCGCCTGCACGCCGGGCGGCGCGTACGCGCCGAGGCGCGTGATCGTGTCGGGCAGCAGGAACCGTGGCAGCATCACGCCCCCGAAGAAGATCACCAGCAGGTACGCGACGGTGGCCATGCCACCGGCCGCGCGTGTGGTCGGCGCCACCGCCGCGATGATCAAGCCCACGCCGAACAGCGCGATGATGCCAACCACGAACGCCAGTGCGAAGCCGGCCATGTGGTGCGGCAGGGGGATGTCGAACGCGAGCCTGCCGACGGCCATGACCAGCATCGTCGAGATCGTGGCCATGGCGAAGTTGAGCCCGAGCTGTGCGAACAGGATCAGTGCCGGGCTCGCCGGCGTGACCGACAGCCGGCGCAGGACGCCCTGCTCACGGTAGCCCGCCAGGACGTTGGGCACTCCCTGCAGCGCGACCAGGGCCAGCGTGAGCACCACCACCGAGGGCGCGAAGTGGTCGATGAACCGGACCCCTCCCATGTCTTCGGCGGGTTCGCTCAGCGCCGGCACGAGCGCGAGCACGGTCAACAGGATCGTGGGGAAGGCGAGCGAGAAGAACAGCATCAGCGGCTCGCGGGTGAGCAACCGTGCTTCGATCTCGGTGGTCTTGAGCATTGCGTGCATGGTGGCTGCCTCCAGATGTTCCTTGTCCGGCGAAGCCGGTCCGCCACGTGTTTCGTGGAACCAGGCTCCACGAAGTCCTCAGGAATCGAGTGGGCGACCGGTCAATGAGACGAAGGCCTCGTCGAGGGTGGCCTGCTCGACCCGCA